>Ga0307510_10010265_pt1 | contig 11129 bp, 9 predicted proteins | sample 12_EM_MG_FD_207224 | JGI IMG/M metagenome (GOLD analysis project Ga0307510, IMG submission 207224) | Populus trichocarpa ectomycorrhiza microbial communities from riparian zone in the Pacific Northwest, United States - 12_EM | ecosystem: Host-associated > Plants > Roots > Unclassified | place... | reverse complement strand
GAAATCACCATAAATGACATCACCCCAAAGCTTGTCAACGAAATGATTAGGAGTGATGCATTCCAAGCCATGGATGAAGAATTCAAACTCTCCTTCTTGGAGGATGCCATCCTAGGAAATACCTCATCGGGTTTTTAAAGGGCCCTAAACTAGCCGCTGTAGCTAGGGCCATCAGACTCAATAGTGTGTACATTAGCCGACTAAACCACATTCAAATAAATTTTGTTCTATCACACTATCGAGGACAAGTGGAAGAAACAGCACTACTGGACACTGGTGCTATGGAAAACTTTATTGACTACAAAACTGTCGCTAGGCTTAGGCTGGGAACCCAGAAACTAACTATTCCCAGACCTGTATTCAATGTGGATGGAACCAATAATCGTCACGGAACCATCACTCATGCATGCGACCTTATGGTCAAACAAGGAAATCGGAAGGAACGACAACGCTTCTATGTCTCGAATCTAGGCAAAGACAGATTTATCTTAGGCTACCCCTGGTTCTGCACTTTTACTCCAGATATCAACTGGAAGAATGCTCAATTATGCAGACCACAGATCAAAATGGAGACGCTTAAACTTGAAACCTTCCAGAAACTCAAGGAATACAAAAACAAACTTCAAGAACACATCACTATAGCTTGCACACAGTGCACTCCGCAGTCAGGAGTAACCCCAGAAATGGGCAGCCTGGCAGAAATCAAATGCACGCATAACACAATTGAAATGGCCCATAAGTACGCAATGGAACATGGGAAGGAGGAAGTTACCCTCCCAAAGGAATTCGAATGTCACACACTACTATTTTCGGATGAAGAGGCCAACAAATTCCTGCCTTCACGTGGAGAAGGAGACCACAAAATTGAATTAATGGACACCGCACTGGCCAGCTTTAACTGCAAAGTGTCACGGACTGCCTCGCTTACCTCATTTCCACCTTCCTATTTCGTCTTTCTCATTTCACTTCCGTCCGTGACTTGGGCCGCTTTGCCCAATGCTTACTAAAGTTATCCATGGACTGCTCTTGCGTTTTCTAGAGACTTCCATACGACTCCATATGCTTCCATCTCTCTCTATCGCTGTCAATAGTGTTCTCTTGCTTTCTAGTAGCTTCTGCCTGTACTTGTATAAGTACTGTACTTCGTAGCATAGAACAGCTTTCCCAAGCTCGTTCTATTTGTGCAATCAGACTTTGATAGTCTCTTCTCATTATTGAATGTGTGCGGCTTCCTTCGAACGAATCACTCTGCATTAGTCAGCCTTGCTGCTAATTGCCCTCTACTCTCCACGTCTCAAGATCACGTGTTAGTGTCTCGCTTGATTCCAAGTCACGTCTGACTTGTGTAATCTTCACTTGTCATCACCCTTGTCACGTGACGCTTCACGTGACTGATTTCCCCTTTAGGAACGACCCCTCTTCAAAATCCATCTTCGTAATCTTGTCCAAGATCCCCGAACCCCAAGAACCCCAAACTCGATCTGACACGGTGGTCTGACCGTGACATTAGAACGAGCTTCTCTTCACAATGACTTCGACTCCCTCCGGATCGAAAGAAAAACAGAAGACCCCTGAAGGACTAGGCATTCCCACAGATTGGCACGTACGTGCAATAGATCAACCAACGGAAGAGTCACTAGCAGTATTGGATCTTCCGTTCGAAACAAAACCTGAAACAAAAGATACCGTCCCATCTGAGTTCTCTGAATGAGTCCATCATCTCGTTGGAGGACAAGATATTGTTGTTCGCATAGACGGAAAAGAAGTCTCAAAAAAAGCGCCCTTCACTGCCTATTATGCCTGCTACAAAGGAGCTCTCCTCGCCCTGTCCAATGTGTACGGAGTCTGGTTCGAAATTCGACTTCAAGCAGGAAACACGTATGAATGTTTTCGGTTGGCACGACCCAGTCTTCAACTAAAAGACTGTCCCATGAAAGGAATCAACTATGCACGGTTGAAACTCACCAGTCTCCCTATTACTAGAGCCCCGTCTCGAGCAACGTCTCTAATTCGGCTGGCCCCACTAGACACAACAGCAGTTACACCACACAAAGGGGATGTCTTTCACAAGACTAACCCAGATGACAGAGAAGCGCCAGCCAGTAACACCAGTCGATCCTCTTCACCAGAACCCGAGGATCAACCTGAGCGGAAGTCTTTCGCTGGGTTTGGGTCATGGAGGATGCGTTCATCTCGAACAGCTAGGCAACCTTCTAGGCCTCCCCCACGCCACCCTAGGGGTACTGGGGACGATCCGTTCGGTTTAAACGACCTTACAGATGAACCAGAAAGAACAAACGATAAAGGACGTCATCTGGAAGGGATCCACCCGGATAAATTCGAAGGAGATCGATCCAAGACACAGCGATTCCTAAACCAGTTCAACAGATTCATGTTGATGAATCGCAAAGCAGACATCGCCAAAGATCCCATCTCTAAATGCATCTATTTCATGTCACTTCTCGATGGAGAGAAAGTCAATGGATGGGTTGACATGGCCTTTAACTGGCTTGAAGAAATTGAGGCCGATCCAAGCCTCATCGATCGATTCTCCGACCCTTGGAAAATGATGGAAACAAAGTTCAAAGTGTCCTTTACAGACTATGCGGAAAGGGAGCGAGCCCAGGATCAACTTGGGAAGCTGAAAATGACAGGCGACAACCTCGACGAATACTTGGCCGCGTTTGAAACCCTTGGAAGTCGCGCAGAGCTCAATCCCGACGACCCATTGAATCTGCGCACGTTTGCCCAAGGACTTCCCCGTCAACTGGCCGACACTTGTCTCGCCATGGAGAATCCGGATACCTATGAACAGTGGAGAGCTGCAGCTCAATGACAACAGGTAATTTACCTGAAAAAGAAAGCGTTACACTCTGAGTATGGAACTTGCAACTCTACTCGAAACGCTGGTCAAAATCCCCAACAAAAACAGAACACTGGTTGGGTTTGGCGCCGCCCTGGGGGAAACTCCAACTCCAACAACCAAAACTGGCACGGTCAAGGAAATAAAGCACAACCCCCTCGCCCTCGTCTCCCTCCCCGAAATGATGATGCCATGGACCTTTTGGTAATCCGTAAAGCCACCACCGAAAAAGACAAAGAGGAATATCGACATACGGGGCGATGCTTTCAATGCGGGAAACAGGGACATCTCGCACGCGACTGTCCCAACAAGCCCACTCGCGCTTGCACTGTCCAAATAGAAGACAGCCAGTCGACTGCATCTAGCGACAATTCCTCCTTCGTCACAACCCCCTCCCTCACTGCACGAGTGGCACGTCTAACCGAAGAAGATCGTGGAGCATTTATGGATGAAATGCGCTCCCTAGGAGAAGATATGGATTTTCTTGGTGCCTGAGTACTACGGCTCTTACTCGGGCGGTTCTGAATAGTTCTGGTTCTATGTATATAGCTCGAAATCATGCAATCCAAGTCCCCTTTCAGCTATGAACCAAAACGAAACGAGTCGATCAAAAAGCACTGCTTGACTGTGGTGCTACAGAATGTTTCATCCACCCACAAACCATAAAACGTCTCAAACTAACGACAAGAAAACTTAACAAACCACGAAAAGTACAGAACGTTGATGGTACCCCTAATAAATCTGGTGAAATCTCCGAAGCTGTCGATCTCTTAGTCAACAACAATGGTCGAAAAGCCTTGCATGCTTTCTTCGTCACCAATATTGGACGTGATGACTTCATCTTGGGTTATCCTTTCTTCGAAGCATCTAACCCGAACGTCGATTGGAGTGGAGGCCGCATAGAAGGATTTACAACAATCTCTTCTGTTAACGCTGATACTTGGCAACCTCCCATCAAAGGAACTAAACGCCGAGATTCAACCCCGGCTTGGGTATGATGCATTCCTGGGTGGGAAGAAGGCGACGAAATCTGGCTTCAAACTCGGGTTGCTAAGACAACAGTCGCGCAACAACTTGCGGAAGCAGCTACAGATAAATGAAAGCGCACCTGGCAAGAGATAGTGCCAGAGCGGTATCACCGTCATAGCAAAGTCTTTTCAGAAGAAGCCTCTGAACGCTTTCCTGATCGATGCCCTTGGGATCATGCCATAGAACTTAAAGAAGACGCCCCCACTTCTATCAACTGTCGCGTCTACCCCTTATCTCCCAAAGAGAAAGAAGAACAACGCGAATTTCTCTCTCAAAATCTACGTCTTCAAAGGATCCGCCGTTCGAAGTCTCCTTATGCTAGTGGTTTCTTTCTTATCCGAAAGAAAGATGGTAAATTCCGCCCCGTCCAAGACTATAGAAACCTGAACAAATGGACAATTCCTAATAAATACCCACTTCCCCTAATCTCAGAGCTAGTCTATGACCTTGCGGAAAAACGGCTATTCTCTAAGTTCGACATCTGTTGGGGATACAATAACATTCGTATCAAAGAAGGCGATGAGTACAAAGCCGCCTTTAAGACCAGCGAAGGACTCTTCGAACCCACGGTTATGTTCTTTGGCCTGACCAACTCTCCAGCTACCTTCCAAACAATGATGGACGACATCTTCCAGGAAGAAGTCGCACAGGGATGGCTTCATATCTACATGGATGATATGATCATTGCCACTGAGGATGATGAAATCCTTCACGAACTTCGAGTTAATCATATCCTTGATAAACTTGAGAAATTCGATCTATTCCTCAAGCCGGAAAAATGCAGGTTCCACCAACACGAAGTCGAATACCTTGGCGTGCTCATTGGTAATGGCTTGGTCAAGATGGACCCAGTCAAAGTTCAAGGAATCTCCGACTGGCCTACTCCACTAACTGTCAAAGATGTTCGAAGTTTCTTGGGTTTCTGTAATTTCTACAGAGCCTTTATCAAGAACTTCTCCGACATCGCACGCCCCCTTAACGACCTCACTTGCAAAAACGAACCATTCATCTGGACGGAAGAGCGCAATCACGCTTTCCTTTGCCTTAAGGAAGTCTGTTGCAACTACCCCGTCCTTCGTACGCCTGATTGGTCCCGCCAATTCATCATGGAAACAGATGCCTCAGGATATGCCCTTGGCGTCGTCATTGCACAAGAGTTCGACGACGGCGTCCACCCCATTGCGTTTCACTCTAGGAGTCTGCTACCTGCGGAAAAGAACTATGACGCTCATGACAAGGAACTCGCTGCAGTGATTCTTGGCTTCAAATGCGGCCACCCATTGTTCTTGGGTGCTACGCACGCCATTCGCGTCCGCACTGACCATAAGAACCTCCAATATTTCTGTGATCCGCGAAAAATTACTGGACGTCAAGCGCGTTGGATCGAATTCCTCCAGGACTTTGACTATACACTTGAACATATTCCTGGGTCAACAAACACTGTGGCTGATTTGTTGTCGCGAAGAAAAGACCTTAACAAGGGGGTGGATTCCAACGAACCCCGTGTGCTACTCCCCGACCACCTCTTCACTCCGACAAATCCCATTGAGGTACACAAAGTTTTTCTCAAAGATGACCCCAACCTACGATGCGACATCTTACAAATCCTCCACAACTCTCCAGCGGCTGGACACCTGGGCATCTCCAATACTTGGGAACTCGTTCGCGAACAATACGAAGGTCCTAGACTTCAAGAATTCGTTGAACAATACGTAAAAGGATGCGCACGTTGTCAAGAGTCCAAAACTAACGTACACCGATCAAAAGCACCCTTGCAACGTTTTGATACACCCGTGGAAGAAGGGCCCTTCCAATACGTTTCGATGGATCTCATTACGGACCTCCCCAAATCACAAGGCTTCGATTCCATTCTCACAATTGTCAATCAAGGGTGCTCCAAAGCAGCTAAATTCATTCCGTGTACTAAAACAATCGACGGGACAGGAGTGGCTCTCGAGTACTTGAAACACCTAGTGCCATGGTTCGGACTTCCCAAACGGATCATATCGGACCGCGATCCCTGGTTTACCTCTGCGTTTGCAAAAGAAATGTGCAAGGCCCTAGGAATTCAACAAAATCTATCCACTGCCTTTCACCCTTGTACTGATGGACAGACAGAGCGTATGAATGCTTGGATTGAACAGTACTTACGACCTTGGACCTCAGGGAAACCTTCGGCCTGGAGCCAACTCCTTCCTATTGCAGAATTTGCACATAACTCTTGGAAGCACGACGTGGCGCGCAAATCCCCTCATGAACTTCTGATTGGAATCAAACCACAGGTGATTCTGAAACATTTAGAAGGTCCTGTGCCTGCTGCAGAAACACGCCTTCGTCTCCTGGATGAATCTAGACAATCGGCCCAGAAGCTTCTACAACACATACAAAATCGCAAAGATAACAAGAAGCTGACGGAGATTAAGGAAGGTGATCAAGTCTGGCTAGAGGGTCGCAATCTCTCTATCGCCGGCAATTGCAAACTTTCCCCTAAACGATATGGCCCCTTCAAGGTTTCACAAAAGATAAGCCCTGTTGCAATGCGGCTTGATCTTCCCAAATCGATGAAGATCCACAACGTGTTTCACACGGATCTCCTCCTTCCATACAAGGAGACGGAACAATATGGCACACCCTATACACGCCCCCCTCCAATCATCGATAGCGAAGAAGAATACGAAATAGAGAACATTCTAGATGCATGGCGTTTCGGTAAGACACGTAAACTCCAATACCTCGTGCACTGGAAAGGGTACCCTCATTCCAATGACCAATGGGTTGATCACAAAGACCTCAACGCCCCAGATTCACTAGCTGATTTTTACCTAACCAACTCCGCTTTGGCTGGACAGCCAACAGTATAAAGACACCCTCACAGACTCCCAATCTACTTCACCCCCCATCGCTTCCCCACACTGGCTTCCCCCTATACAATCTTCTACAGCTACGACCAACGCTTCCAACAGAACCTGTTTAGCATTCGTCGTACCAGCCCAATGTTCGCCAACAACCCTACGCAAATTTTCCAGGACCAACTCGACGACATGACCGACGCCAACTCCGCCATTTTTGTACCTTCTCGTTCCCCATCGCCTACCCAGGAATCAGCCAACAGCACTCCCTACGTCGTTACTTCTCCCCCTCCTGACAGTCCTACCAATTCCGAAGCAGCTTGGCCCCATCAAGTGATGCTGGAACACATCTTGAATCTGCTCGGAGCTGACATCGAAGAAGTTCGCCGTCAATTCCCCGACAACCGCTCTCTCCTGCCCATCGACATTTCCCCCCCGCGCACCCTATCTCCAGTTTTTATCCCACCTGCTCCGTCTCCACCTTTCCTTCCTGGATCCCCAGCTGGACCGTATCCTGGAACCGAACTAGCTGAGTACAACGACCCTGAATTCCCTTCGGAACCACCATCCGCCTCTCTGTCTTCATCTACTAATATGTCTATGATCGTCATCATCGCGGACAGCGAACAGTACAAGAATGAGGAAGAATGGGAAGGGAGTATTCAACGTCAGCCTCAGCTCCGTCGCTCCTCGCCTCAAGCTCCTCTTGCCGACATAACGCCAATCCGACAGGTATCTCATCCTCTAGGGGACACGACGGACTACGAAGAGCTCGCCATAGTACTGTATCGCCAAGTCTCCGACCAAGACGCGAGGATCCAAGAGCTAATGGAAGACAAGGAGAATCAGACACCGTCTCCTTCTAACCCCCAGCCCAGCACTCACCCTGGTCCAGGCTGGCAAGACAACTTCGACGCAAAGGGGACTTGCCATCTTTTCGTGATCCCCCTTGGAGATGAGGATGTCATCGCCCCCTTCATCCACTACGACCTCCGTAACCCCTTCCCTGAATTACTTGCGACAAACGGACGTTATTGCACAGTCCATTCTCGCCCCCTTCACGCTGTCCCCCAGTCAGCTTGAGTCTCTCCGTTGTCACCACGCAACGAGTTATTTTTCCACCCAGATCTCAAACTGGCAAGAGGCGTCGATTGGGCCATCCTCTATGAGGACGACCCCACACTGGCTGGAGAAGTCCAATACTTTCGATCCCACAAGAAGGCGTGCGATCGCCTTGCTCAGCGTATGGGACAACTCTGAGAGTCGCTCGAGGTCGAACGACAAGCTCTCTATCGAAGCTCGGCCCGTCTCACCCAGGCTAACGCCCTCAGACGTCTATAGCGCCACATCGATTCCTCTCTGCACATCGCTCCCTCGTTCTCTACTGCGCGGGTCAAGAAGATCCGCGCCTCTCTCCGCAACCGCGTTGCTGAAGAGCATGCTCGTCACCCCAAGGAGTGTATGTGGTGTGGTAAGGTCAGACACACCATTGACGACTGCTACTGCATTGGACTTTGTCGCCACTGCTCGAGACGAGGTCATACAGGAGTTGACTGCAAAGACCCCCACACCATATGTATGGAATATGAGGGTTGTAAGGTTTACTCTACGCATTCTCACTTCGAACGTGGGTACTGCGCTGCTCTTGATGACAACGTCGACGTCTAAAGGACGTTAACAAGGGGGTAATGTCACGGACTGCCTTGCTTACCTCATTTCCACCTTCCTATTTTGTCTTTCTCATTTCACTTCTGTCCGTGACTCGGGCCGCTTTGCCCAATGCTTACTAAAGTTATCCATGGACTGCTCTTGCGTTTTCTAGAGACTTCCATACGACTCCATATGCTTCCATCTCTCTCTATCGCTGTCAATAGTGTTCTCTTGCTTTCTAGTAGCTTCTGCCCGTACTTGTATAAGTACTGTACTTCGTAGCATAGAACAGCTTTCCCAAGCTCGTTCTATTTGTGCAATCAGACTTTGATAGTCTCTTCTCATTATTGAACGTGTGCAGCTTCCTTCGAACGAATCACTCTGCATTAGTCAGCCTTGCTGCTAATTGCCCTCTACTCTCCATGTCTCAAGATCACGTGTTAGTGTCTCGCTCGATTCCAAGTCACGTCTGACTTGTGTAATCTTCACTTGTCATCACCCTTGTCATGTGACGCTTCACGTGACTGATTTCCCCTTTAGGAACAACCCCTCTTCAAAATCCATCTTTGTAATCTTGTCCAAGATCCCCGAACCCCGAGATCCCCGAACTCGATCTGACACGGTGGTCTGACCGTGACAGCAAAGTCTACCCCTTGTCCCGCAAAGAACAGGAAGCGGAGGACAAATTCCTAGATGAAAACTTGGCAAAAGGCTACATCGTACCATCCCACTCTCCCTACAGCTTCTCAACCTTTAGTGTCCCTAAAAAGGACTCGAAGGAAACCCAGTACATCATCGACTATAGGCCCCTCAATGCTGTTACCCGTAAAGACGTCACACCACTCCCAAACCTTGCACAGTGCATCCAAGACTTGCAAGGAATGGAAGTATTCAGCAAATTCGACATCAGATGGGGCTATAACAACATCCGAATCAAAGAAGGTGACAAGTGGAAAGGAGCATTCAAAATGCGCCGTGGCCTTTATGAACCAAAGGTCATGTTCTTCGGCATGTCAAACTCCCCAGCCAGCTTCCAACGATTTATGAATGGTATCCTCGAAGAGCTCTATAAGCACTTTGAGAGGAAAGGCATACACAACATCAGGGAAATATTCAAGAACTACATGGACGACTGCGGCATTGGTACATTACTCAAAGACCTAATGCTATACATCGAGATCATCCACTTCCTATTCGATTTACTCGCAAAGCATGGACTCCACCTCAAATTGTCAAAATCAGTCTTCTTACAGCCACAAATGGACTTCCTCAGCGTTAGAATCTCAAAAGAAGGCGTCACTATTGATCCAGCTAAAGTCGCAGGGCTACGCGACTACCCACATGACATACTCAATCTCAGACAAGCTAGAGGATTCTTAGGCGTCGCCAGATACCACAGAATGTTCTGCAAGAACTTCTCAATCATTGCCGCACCTATCACTAAGCTTACAGGCAAGGACGTCCCATTTGAATGGGGACCAGCACAACACAAAGCACAGGAAAAAATAATCATGCTCATAACCAGTTCACCAGTACTAGTCAAACCAGACCCTTCTAGGCAATTTGAGCTAGAAGTGGATGCCTCACAGATCGGCACAGGAGCGATCTTATACCAAAGAGATCCACCAACTATGTGCGCAAACAGCACAGAAAAACCAGGACCACGAAGACCAGTGGGATTCCATTCCCAAAAGTTCACCACAACTAAGCAAAATTACCCCATCTACAACTGCAAATTCCTAGCCATCATGAGGGGACTTTGCTGCTGGACGCACTTGCTCAAAGGAACTCATATCCCTGTCCTGGTGTATACAGATCACGCCAACTTACGCTACTATAGAGATCCTCGGAAGATCGGCCTGCGCGTCGCAGGCTACATACCCGAACGCGAACAATACAACATCCTACTAGAATACAAACCTGGAGCAATAAACAGAGCAGACGCCTTGTCTAGATGACCAGATTATGAAGGACCAAACCCAGATAATGACAAAGTGCTTTTATGGCCAGACCAATACTTCTGCGAGAAACACACCTCCATGGTCAGGAGTCACCCCGGAGACGGGCGGCCTGGTGGAGAAGAAACACATATCCACATCTTCGACATAGACAGTATCCATGACAACTGGGACAGCAAGATCAAAACAGGGCAATATCTGCACCAATCAGAACTCAAGCGATGGGTACCATTACATAATCTCACCCTATTGGATGGGACCCACTGGCATCACGGGACTGCCTTGGTTGTCATGGCAGACAACGCGCTTAGGAGGGGGGTAATTTCCCTTTTTCACGATCATGTGATGGCCAGTCATCCTGGGATTACCAAGACACTGCAGCTCCTCTCGCAATACTACTGGTGGCTGAACATGAAGACATTCGTCACTGAATATATCAAAGGATGTGCTACCTGCCAGATGACAAAAGTTAACACCCATCCTGCCCATCCACCACTGTTTCCCATCACTCCTGCAGAGAACGCTCGCCCCTTTGAAACAGTCGCAATGGATTTCATCACTAAACTCCCACAGTCAGGTGGATACGACACCATTCTCACAATCACAGACACAGATTGCTCGAAAGCATCTATCTTTATCCCTTGCAATGAGGTGATTGACTCAGAAGGAGTCACACTTCTGTACCTAAATCACATAACTCCGCACTATGGCATACCCCACAAAATCATATTGGACTGTGATGTTTGCTTCACATCAAAGTTTGCTGCGGAACTTTGTAAG
>Ga0307510_10010264_pt1 | contig 11131 bp, 10 predicted proteins | sample 12_EM_MG_FD_207224 | JGI IMG/M metagenome (GOLD analysis project Ga0307510, IMG submission 207224) | Populus trichocarpa ectomycorrhiza microbial communities from riparian zone in the Pacific Northwest, United States - 12_EM | ecosystem: Host-associated > Plants > Roots > Unclassified | place... | reverse complement strand
GGGGTTGAAAAAACAAAACAGCCCGGCCTGGGCCATTGACCGGGGCAGAAAATTGGGTTGGGGGCCCGCCGGCTTCGGGGCCCCGGAGTCCCCGTAACGAACACTAAGGTGAGCGATTACAGGAGTTTAGACGCTACAGTGACCTCCTTAATACCATTGCATAGCGTGTACTAAGCCCAACAATCTCCCACAATCAGATCCAGGATCAGAGGTGGGGTTATGGAGCAAGCTGCAATCGACTTCTGAGATCGTCAGCACCCCATACTATTCTGCACTGTAACTTCATGAACAAAGATCGCGGAGGGATGGATCATATACCGGTGTATTGCTGGCATCGAGCCCAGCAAGCTCCACGTGTCACATTCAGCATTGATTCTATTGTTGTGATGGAGTGTTGCAGCAGGGCCCCAGAATCTTAATGTAGTAAACTCATAGTGTTGTGATGAAACTGGATGTCGTTGCGTTGGACTTGCCAGTGAGGCTAAGTGCCGAGAAACCACTACTGGCATCCACGATGCTCGACTCATGAGTGTCCTAGCTATTAGTGGCATTCGGACTGGAGTCAGCTCACATTTGCAGTTTTCAAAGATGATGTTATGTAAATAGCACTATGAGTGCATTGGCAAAAGATTTATTCCTCTTCCAGTGTGTCAGACGCACAGGACGCATAGGACGCACATGATGCACAGGACACAGGGGACATAAAATCCTATTCTGGATGCGAAGTCAATGCCACACCGTGTCCGGAAGATTCGCCCAATTTCCCTTTGTGCCCTGAGAATGTCCTGAATAGCACAGTATGTCCTGTGCATCCTGACCCCTTCCGAAGCTTGCCTATCATCTCCTGATATCTTTTGACTCATGGGTATCATGTCCTGACGCCTTCCAACCCTAGGCCATCGTGTTCTAATGCCATCCTAGCATCTCTTGTTTGAGCCTTCTCTCTCCCAATACCTATGCCATTCCTCTCTTCTTACTCACCTCTGGACTATTTACTTCATCGTTCCAGATGCCACTTACTTCCAGACTCAGAACACTTCCGCCCTCCAGCTGGACACACTGAACACATAACCACTATTCTGGACCTCTTCCTCACACTCTCCCATGTTCTAGATTCAAGTTCGTTTTCCTAAAATTATTGTGATATTGCTAATAATTTATTGCCGTCATCCCGACGCCCTCTTCTACTTCATCTACTATGATACTATGTGACCATTGCTATACCACCTTTATTACCCCGGCTTCTGTGTCTCCCCTTACTACAAAGAAAATTAAATCTACCTACACCTACCACCTATTCACCCCATCCTGCTGGCTACTGGTTTCGACAAGCGCCCCTGCACACTGCGGCCCCGCTTCTCTGCTCTCAGAATCCTCCTGGCAGAGCGATAAGGGATTGCTCATTTGAGAGCTCCTAGCGCCCTCTGCATTTTCAAGCCTCCCATCATTGGACCCAGGATCTGAATCCAGAAACTTTAGCTCCCACTTAATGGACGTTTGACTGCGATCTAGTGATGTTTCGGTCTCCTGCGACCGATTTTGACTATCGTCGAGCCCCTCCTTGCCGGCGACATGGGTGTCAATCGGTATCTGTCTCAATAGGGCAGGATATCCCAGACTCTAGTTGCCTAGCTGATGCTTCAGTTCTGTATAAACGGCCTCGTTATCCTCCACGAAGCCCTCTCTCTGCTCCTGCTGAATGCTATACTGTTTGTCGAGCAGCTGTGTTATCTTCTTATGAAGATTTAATATAAACATGTCCTGTGTCGCCCGGGCGACCCCCCACCATGTGTTCTTCTGCAGTACTAAAGTATCTTGCATTTATCACTATTAGTCGACTCGCTTGCCAAAAAACAGGCAATGATTCCGACTCTCTCACCTCCACCAACTTGAGAATTGAGGTTGGGGCGTTTCTTATATACCAGGGTGTGCAATCCCCGTCGTGAATGGCACAGTATTGCACATGTCAGACAGACTATCGAACTGTTTATGCCCTTCAGAAACTTAGGATCCAGCATACCTTGTATTTTGATTCAGTTGAAATACTTGCCATATACAGGGTCTATAATCTGGGGGGCAAGGAACCTGAAGATTAAGTCCTAAGTTCGTTTCACAATTAGTCATGTCCGTCCAAGTCCAATGGCCCGGACCAACCTCATATCCATGGGGTGGGCACATGAACATGATCCTTTCTAGCAAATAATCAACCCTGCGCGTCATGGCATAAGGCTTATCTGGTGGCAGATCGTATACGTGTCGGATATTATGCTTCACATGATACAAGAATTGTGCTCTCAGTGCAGTATGTTTTTAACGCAGCTGTCATAGTCAGTGACCGTCTCTATGTCGTATCACCTCAGGCTGAGTCAACTGACATGCTTCACACTCTCCTCCGATAGCTCAATATTCCCAGAGTTCGATATCGGGTCCAGCCGCTTTCCCCATACCTTGTATGTCTGAGATTTTAAAGCAACCTGGTTCGGCAGTGGGATATCAAAAAGTGTGTACCCGAGTATCAGTTCCATCGTCTGCTCTAATATGTTCCTCTCAGCGCATGTAACGGTATTTCGCTATGAATGCTTTGCGGGCCTGAGCTGCCCGAGTCATTTGATACCCGGTTCACCAACCAGACTTGAGGATCTGACACCTGATCTAGTACAACTATGGGTGGCTGGCGAGACAAATATCCTACACTTAATGACAGAAAGGTCAGCGGCCTTTAGGCTGTACCACGGATTATGGGTCCACAATTTGCTGGTGTCCATCTTACAAGAGGTACTTACTCTGATCTGGAGGCAGCTGAGATTGGGACCACAGGTGACTGCCCATTTCCCTGTCTACCAGACACTGTCCAGATGTTGTTCCCTCGGAAATGTCAGTGGCGTCAACATCGATCTCAGTCTCGGCTCCAGTTTGATCTGCATTGCATGGGGCTTTGTATTCATCCCTGCTATGATCGCGTAAACGAACAGTTTCCAAATGCACTTGGCTGTCGGGCTCTATCATAAGGTCAAGATTTGCCATGGTTTGAATTGTCGCTCGTCAGGAACCCTAGGGAGATCTGGCCAGATCCGCACTCTGTCCAGGACTCCTTGACTGGGTCTGAGGCCACTGCTGGTTGGTTCAGAGTGACTGGGAGCTGCCAGATTTATTTGCCTGCATTCCCGATCCGTATCCAATAGGGTCAGGTACTATGTCGTGCCTACGCCCATTCATTTTCAAGTTACATACTCGATGTGTTGGCTGACTGGATCCCATCGTCTCTGGTACGACTTCGTGTCTGCGCCAATTCAGTTTACCAACTCGAAGTGTTTGCTGACTGCATCCCGTGGTTTCTAGTATAACGTGGGGTCTACATTTGATCTGATTGCCTGCTCAATTGGTCTGCTGACTGGATCAATTAGTCTGTTGTTGCCCATCCATTGTGGAAAACTGGATAATCACATGTTAGCCACAATATTCCTCTGATTTTTGGGAGTGTAGAAAATGGTTTAACCTATATCAAGTGTTGTAAAGAGGAGGAGTTTGCGTGGTTTTCTTGTTTTCGATAGGACGCAGTAGGTCTTCTATACTAGGACTTAGGGGGGGTGTATCATATACTATCACTTGGTATTGAACCCAGATATGCTCTCGCGAAAAGTAGTTTTCGGAATATTCAACATGGTATCTGTGATGCTGCTACTCTGAGCACTTCTAGACTACAGGCTTGAAGATTTAGACGAAATGGGGGCCTTCCTCGGGTAGGGTACTTGCCACAAAAAGTATCGGTTAGCGACAATAATTCTAGCAAGACCTCAGCCAAACCTAAAGTGGACGATAAATATGGAACCTCATCACCTGGCCCCCAATCAACCCACATGAATATAGAACCCACTGTAGTTGCTCGATGTTAGGCGCACGGACTTCCCCTAAGGATTTCGGGGGCAGACGTACCCTACCTTGACACACACAAACTTCGAAGAATAAAGATAACACCCCCCTCCAGCCCTGGCGGTGGCCGCCTGGGTAGTTGCGTCTCCAGACCAAAGACCACTACCAATGGAATACACCTTATAACACCACATACGTCGCGGCCGTCTGTCCGACTGCATCCTGTTCGCAGGATATATGAGGGGAGACCTCCTGGCACGATATACTAGTGAAGGCCGGTGAATCGGACAACGGCACATAAGGTTACAGACACTTGAAGAGAGATAGTCAGGAAGGGGGTCGAAAGCAATGGGACGGTTTGCACTCAAGTTAGACCACCCTAACCTACAAAGACACGTAGGGTATGCAGGAGGTAACTAAGCCCTGTGACTGGAGCAGGTGTCTCCAGAAAGGACAGGTTGGCAAAGGATGGAGTCCGAGGGAAAAAATCTATAAGTGCGATCCTAAGGACAATCCATGTAATGCTGGAAGGCAAGAATACGACATGCGGTCGCTGGTCGAATTCTCTACGGAGCCAACCAAAGAAGAATGGCCATCTTTCCCCTGGCGAATTAGACCACCTTCGTACAGGACGGGGGCAAGACAATTTGTAATCACTGCTGTCAACGAATACACGGATGAACTGACACCTGACGTGGTCTCCACACCATCAGGAATAACAGGAGCACAGACAGATATGTTAACCATGGGAGCAAGAAGGTGTAGTAGGAAGTTTTTCATGGTCTACAAGTGTTGGTACTCGGAAAGTATTCGGAGCAAGATTAGTCAGATACTTAGTTAGTAAAGAGATAGCATATATACCGTGATTGCTCAGACTCGGAATATTAATATCAAAACATCTTTGCTGCTATTTAGACACAACAAGCTCGGAGAAGAGATCGTATCAATATAATAAGTTTTACTTGATCCCCACCAATACTTTGACAGCCTATAACAAAGTTCCTCTGTTGTATCCAGCCTATCTTACTCATGTCTTCTTAACACGTTCACCAATACAAAACGATTCAGGTCCAAGCTGTCGGAGTACCTCAGGCAGAAGCTACCACCTAACAGGAGAACAGCACACTGAAGATCTCACATTCCCCTTTCCAACGATCTTAATGCGGTCTGCAATATTACTCCAACCTTACATCTTGGACAGTTGATTCAAAAGGTCTCTCTTATTATTTGGAATACGGTTCCCATGTACCATAAGGCTTGCTTTGAGGCAGTAAATCGGACTCTCAATGATGTGTGCTACCGTGGAGACAATCAAGTATTTGGTGGAATTCCTATTGTACTTGGTAGTGACTTTGCTCAAATCTTACCAGTCATCCGTCATGGGAGCAGGCAGGCAACCTTGCTTGCCTGTATTCATCATTCTGCAATCCTGGCAAATCTACAGGTTTTCAAACTTAGCACAAGTATGGGGGTTATGGCCAATGATGCCAATATCGTCTTTCTCACCTTCCTCAAAGACATGGTTACAAACACCCCCAACCATATGGGGATTTTGAACTGCTGGAGTATATTCGTTGTGTTTCCAACCTTAATCAACTGTGTGATCAGCTATATCATCAGTCATTATTGAATGATGCAGTCAATAGCCACAGGGCACTCATTGCGAGAGCTATTCTCTCTTTTCATAATGATACTGTAAATGATTTCAATAATGTTCTAGTAGATAAACTGCCTGGGCAGGAGTACCATTTTGAAGGAGCCAACCCTGTTGAGGTTCCTGAAGATTCTGCAGGTGCTGAGCCCTTTGCTGTAGAATATTTGCAGAGTATTAGTTTAGCATCTATTCCACCTTCATCCCTGAGACTTAAAATCGGAGCCCCAATTATACTCTTACGTAATCTCAGCTAGGGAGGGTCTCTGCAATGACACCAGGATAAGGGTATTGGGAATCCGATATCCCTGCTTACAGGTTGCTATCATGGGTGGAGAGTTCAATGGCAAGATCTGCCTTCTCCCACAAATCAAGCTTACTACTACCGATGATGATCTCCCCTTTATCCTACAGCGTGCTCAGGTTTCAGTCCTTTTATGCTTCGCTATGATGGTAAACAAGTCTCTGGGCCAGACCCCAGAGTAGGTTAGTGTAGATTTACGTTCTCCTGCCTTCACGCATGGGTAGCTCTATGTGGCTTTATCCAGAGTCACCTCACTTGATGGTCTAACACTTCTCCCATCAGAGAATACACCAAATCATATAGACAATATTGTCTATCCTGAAGTTCTACTTTAATTGACTTCCTGTAAGTTTTACACTTGTTTTCTATTCTCTCTTTAGTTTTCTTACTAACATCAATTTACATCTATTAGATTGACAATCTCCACCATATCCCAAACTGTACCTCTCCCATATATGCCTATCTACTCCACTCCTATGACCTCAAGGTATTTTTCATTTCCTGCTATAATACTTTCATTTCCTCACAGCTTTATCTTTGAATTAAGACTTCCTATTGTAATGGATTATATTATTAGCATTTTAGAATAATCGGGTTCCTATTTAGTGTTCGTTACTGGGCGGGGCGGGGCGGGTTTTCACTCGCCAGGCCCCGCCATTACACCGGGCCGGGGGGGGTATTTTTCGGGTAATCCCCACCCCGCGCCCACCCGGGGCCCACCTGCACTCATTCCTTGGACAGGGCCCCATTTGTTACCACACATTTTTAACGGGGACGCATCCGGGGTATAGGTGGTGCGGGGTCCTGAGCGGGCACAGGTGCAGGGAATGCCGAAAAAGATGCTCCGCCCCAGGCCGTTGAGCAGGGTAGGGCGGGGAAAAGGGCCTGGCGCCCGCGTTTTCTCCCGCCCCGTCCGCCCTGTAACGAACTCTATTCCTATTCTGCCACCACTTTGGCTAATTCAATCCTGGATTTGCAATATCTAAAGATTGCCCAATATATATTTTTATCAGTAAGTCATATCTTTTTCTCTGTTTCTTCAATTTAATTAAATAACTAATACACCTTTTCTTAATTACTCCCAACTATGCATGCTGTAATTTTACATCCTACCCGTGTATTGTTGGTACTAGATTTGTCAAGACAATTCACATCAAGTAATGAGAAAGCAATCAATTGCAGGATTTAGTAGGTAAGTTATACTCGGTGAATATAACGCTCATAATTAAATTCACACTATTTTTTGAATTCAGGAATCTGATGGATTAAACTGGTGAATAATGTGGAAGGAATGGATAGGCATTGTATTGAAAATGATGGATGCGTAGATAGAGTAATAAAAAGGATTAGCATTCTGCTTATCATAATTAATAAATTCTCTAATTTCTGGTTATACACAATAATTTGACTTAATCAATTTTCTTTTATAATAGTTAGGTTTTATCAGGCAATAAAGTAAGTAAATCTGTCAAGCCATACTGGACGTTTTAACAATGCAATGATTTTTGTTTTACAACTGTTCCCTTGTGCCTGGCTATAGCACAAGTTAATCGGTCAAGCCATACTGGATATTTTATCAATGCAATCGTTTTTGTTTTATGACTGTTCCCTTGTGCCTGGCTATAGCACCAGTTAATCAGTCAAGCCATACTGGACATTTCAACAATGCAATAGATTTTATAACAGTTCTCATACACCTGGCTATAATGTATGGTACTCTGCACGAGTGTATAGGATAAAAATAAAGAGGAATGTAGAAGAGTGAGAAGTTGTTGTAGAAATTACATGATTTTGTTTATTATATAGTTTTTACTTGGTTGATTTGTGTGTATGCCTACCTGTGTGACTGCTATATTGTTGTCTACTTTGTGACTATTTTGTGACTGTTAACCCACCAGATGCTCGTAGGGCAGAGAATGTTATGTGTGTGTAAATACCAGTGTGACTGCTGTTTTGTTACCTGATAGTGAAAATATTTTTATGGTACAACAATGGAGACGCATGGAATCCTACTTCAGTATAGAGTTGTACTACCAATATTCCACAAGCAATTAATTCAAATATCAATTGGATATACTATATGAGAGAGCAGACGGGCTCGAGGTCTCGAGCGGGGGGATGCTAGTACTCGAGTACTCTGCTACAGCGATAACCAATGGGCGAGGAGTAGGAATCGGCAAAAGTACCTTTCTGTTACCCTACTCGGACGAATTCGCTTTTCTGCCGCAAAATGCCGTGTTCAACAGCTGCCGATTTTCCCCGAATCATATCATCCCCCTGTTGGAGTCTGAAAACGAATAGGGGGGTTTAGCCGGCCGTGCTAAAAGATAATTGTGCTGTTGCCAGAGGCAACCAGCCCATTCACCGTGGCAACGCCACTAGTCTCGGTGTTTATATTTTGATAAAAGATGCACGATGTGTTAAACGGTGTTGTTTAGCACAGTGTTCCGCTCCATGTATCCCCATAAGCAAACAACAACCAAGACAGGTTAGCCAGACTAGATTCCAAGTCACGCCCCACGATAAAACCACCATCTTACATAACTAAGCGAAAAATTGATTAAGCACAGGTTGGCTAAACCCAGGCCATCCACCATCATAGCTTCTTGGAAACTAGCTCAAAAATTTAGCACACAACGCTGATAGCACGGCCGGCTAAACCCCCCTAATGATCGTCAACAAACCGATCCGGATGCCGAGTGGTTGGCTTACCTAGTTCTTGGCAGCCGCCTCACAATGCGCATCGCGCCCTACTTGTATCCAGGCTATTGCTCAACTTTCCTCTTCTACCCCTCCTCTCCCATCCCCCCTTCCCCCACTAACACCACCTTTTTCATCTCTCACCCACAAACCCACAAACCCTCACAGACTTCAGCCCAAGAAAATTCCCTCTCTCTGCTCGCGTGAAACACCAGTTAAATTTTCAAATACCTCGAAAATGTCGGCACCCGAACCTAAGAACTTTGAGCCAAAGGTCCCCCTTCAGCTTAATCCGCCTAAGGACGATCCTATCGCTATCGACGTTTTAAAGCAGGCTGATGGTAAGGCATTGTGGCACAATTAAATTATTTTGGATATTTAAATCTGATTGTCTGCTATTGTGAATTTCCTATTAACCTATACGTGTTGCAGGTTCTGTCGAGGGATGTCCTGTCTATGTTGCGATCAAGGTCTATCTCCTTCGCTTACTACCCATTGGCAAGCCAGAACAGCGAAGCTAACTAAGCTCAGGGTACAGTCTTCGACGTCTCAGACAACCGATCTTCTTATGGTCCTGGAGGCTCGTACCATGGTATATATCCGTCACTATTTACACACGAGCGATACCACGGTCTGATATCGATCTAACCATTCTTTGCTTCTTTATAGTTTTTGCTGGAAAAGACGCCTCTCGTGCGCTGGCTAAGTCATCTGTCAAACCTGAGGATGCTATTGCCAAATGGGATGATCTTGGAGACAAGGAGAAGGGGGTGCTAAATGACTGGTAAGCCTTGATCATAAAAAAGATTTATTTACGTGCCATTCCCGCCGCTCCCCGACATCTACTGGTGAATTTTAGAGGGCTGATCTAGACCTGGCCGCACAGGTATACCTTCTTCTCCAAGCGCTATAACATTGTTGGGAGGGTCGTTGGTTCCAGTCTTTAAGGCGTTTCCCCTTCCTGCCCTTTCCTGTAGAGCATTCATTAAGGTTGAAAGCGAGGGGTCGTTCTTTTTTTCTTTTTTTTTAAAAAATTCCCTCTACTCGAGTACCTGAGACGCCGCAAGTTGCCACCAGGGGTATCCAGCGGACTGGGAGGCAGATCGAGAGACACACAGACAGGGAATTGAAGCAACGTAAATAATGGAGAAAACAAAGACAAAGAGGTCTTCGTTCGACGATGTCATCGTGTGAAACCGCTCTCTCTACGCATTTGGTTAAACTGTGGCACATGCACTTCATTGGAATACCATGACACTCGCACTGCATGTGGTTTCATTCACCCTTACTAATCGCGCTTATTCATATGGTAGACCTTTCTTGCACAGTACCGTTCTGGAGATCGCCTTATATTTCTTTTCTCAACTGTTTTTTTGTTAATTCCTGCGGTTTATTTGAAGTTAGCTACAGGAAAACAAGTGGTATTCACTCTGAAGTATGGCCTGGAAATCCTAAAACAAAAGAAACCCACCCCTGTCCAGTGCCCTCTAATACTGCAGTCCCTCTGGTATACCCAACTAGAGATCCTCCCCCCAAAACGAATGGCAGGCGTAAAAGCAAAGCATGACCAGTAGGTCCCAAAAAACAAAGGAAATATAGGTCATCAATTTACCTGGCCTGGTCACAGTGGAGTAGGTTAGGTCTTATTGAATAATCCTAGTTTTTCGTCATGGTTGATAGGAGCCAGCTCGGGAATGCAGGCTCCGGAGGCAAGGTAGTTGGGGCTAGCCAATACTGGTAGGATCTGAGGCTGTGGAATACTGAATATATAGCTGGAAAAATCAGGAAGTGTTAAGATGTGTTCAACTGATTGAGATGATGGTTAGAAAATACAACTCAAGTCAGATTCTATTGCCATATCAAGATGATTGCATAATGCTTTGATAGCTTGATATGAGAGTGCTTCATATTTTATAAACATATTGGAATATAGGCAATTGGACTACAACTTCATATAGAGTATCTCAGTGTCAGTAAAAATATATCGTGCATTGGAGAGGTGAATGCCAGGTCCAAATGCCTCCGATGTTGTTTTTCTGTCCTGTGTATCCAACGTGTCTGAATGTCACTCCTCATCTCAATTGCATTATCAGCTGACCTCTGACTATAGCGACGTCGCATCACCACCCCACATCTCGTGCTCTTCTTCCGCCTCATATCTCAACTCCTGATGTGCATTTCCTGTCTTCTATTCCTCGAGCATCAGGACACCGCCCCAAGATACGACCTTTTTCATCTGCTTTCGGGTATACTTGTAATAACTTGCCTGCTACCTATCCAACTCCAATAGCACTCTGGTCATTCCTGTTAGGTAGTGGCTTCGGCGTGAGGTATTCCGACAGCTAGGACCTGAATCACTTTATATCGGAGAACTCGCTAAGGAGACACGAGTACTATAGGCTAGATATAATGGTATATATCGGGGTAGATCGTCGAAGTGTTCGTAACGATAAGATAAAAATTTATTATATTGATAAGGTCTCTTCTCCGTGCTTGTTGTGTCTTATATCAGCGAAGATGCTTCGATATTTATATTCCACGTCTGAGCAATCGCGGTATACATGCTAACTCTATCCTAACTAAGTATCTTGCTCACAATTCTGCAA
>Ga0307510_10010262_pt1 | contig 11133 bp, 11 predicted proteins | sample 12_EM_MG_FD_207224 | JGI IMG/M metagenome (GOLD analysis project Ga0307510, IMG submission 207224) | Populus trichocarpa ectomycorrhiza microbial communities from riparian zone in the Pacific Northwest, United States - 12_EM | ecosystem: Host-associated > Plants > Roots > Unclassified | place... | reverse complement strand
GGAAGTGATTTTTCTGATTTCTTCAATTCGATGTACGGTTCAGCAAGAAGCAGCAGAAGCCAATCGAAATACAGAGGTCAGGATTTTAATGCTGAACTGGAACTGGATTTGGCATCTGCCTATACCACTCACAAGCAGAATCTAACCGTAAACGGCAAAAATATCCGAATTACGATTCCTGCCGGTGTAGAAAATGGTCAGATTATAAAAATTCCTGGGCATGGTGGTCCTGGTATAAACGGCGGTCCGAATGGTGATTTATACATTACATTTTTAATTGCCAATAATTCAGATTTTAAAAGAGAAGGTAATAATTTGTACGCTGATGTTGATCTTGATTTGTATACCGCAGTTTTAGGCGGGGAAACTTATGTAAGCACTTTTGATGGAAAAGTAAAAATTAAGGTACCACCTGAAACGCAGACCGGAACTAAAGTAAAATTAAAAGGAAAAGGTTTTCCAGTATACAAAAAAGAGGGTCAATTTGGAGATTTATACATTACTTATACTTTAAAAATTCCAACAAAATTATCAGGAAAAGAAAAAGAATTATTTGAAGAATTAGCTAAAATCAGAAATCATGAGTAATAAAAATTTAATTCAGATAAGAGAATTTTGTTTGTATCACGAAATTGAAAACACCTTTATAACGGAACTGCATAATTATGGTTTGATAAAAATTATTAATCAGGAGGAAGATGAATATTTAGAACCTGAGGAATTACCTGCTGTAGAAAAAATGATTCGCCTGCATTATGACCTTAAAATCAATCTGGAAGGAATTGATGCTATTGCTCATTTATTAAACAGAATTGAAGTTTTACAACAGAATCTTACGACTTCTCAAAATAAATTGCGTCTTTATGAAGAAAAAACAGAGTAACTGAGTTAAAAAATATACTTTCAAAATATCACAAAAAAGAATGTTTTACAACATGATTTCAAACAATTTTCCCTCTTTATGATTTGTATATTTTATAAATTGCAGCAAATTAATTAACCCGAATTTTTTTTAGACCTATAAAAATAAATTCACAAAATATAAAAAATGAAAAGAGAAAACATCTTAACAGGATCACCATGGGAAGACAAAATGGGATATTGTCGTGCTGTACGAATTGGTAATATCATTGAAGTTTCAGGCACTGTGGCTATTGTTGATGGCGAAAAAGTAAAAGCAGATGACGCTTATGCACAAACTTATAACATTTTAGAGCGTATTGAAAAAGTACTGGAAGATTTAAACGTTGGAATGAAAGATGTAATCAGAACACGCATTTTTACTACTGACATTACTACTTTTGAAGAAGTTGCAAGAGCACATGCAGCCTTTTTTAAAGATGTAAAACCAACAACCGGTTTTTATGAAATCAGCAAATTAGTTGCTCCTGAATATTTAGTTGAAATTGAATTCACTGCCGTAGTACAGGAATAGTTTCTTTGCCACGAATTTCACAAATTATCTCTAATTATTAATTTTTAACAGATTAAAAATTAAAGGAATTACCCGAATTAAAAATTTTATAAGCCAAGCCTTTTAAAATTCGTTTTTATTAATGAAATTCGTGGCAAACTTTTCTAAATGAATTTTCAAAAACTTAAAGAAATACTGCTGATAATATCAAAATGGATTCTCATTTGTATTTTGACAGGCATTTTATCCGGATCTGCATCAGCATTTTTTTTAATTTCTTTAGAATGGGTCACACAATTTAGGATTCATCACGATTGGATTATCTGGCTTTTGCCAATTGGCGGATTTCTTGTTGGTTTGAGTTATTATTATTGGGGAGAATCTGTTGTAAAAGGCAATAACTTATTGCTTGAAGAATACGAAAATCCTAAGAAAGTAATTCCGTTTAAAATGGCTCCTTTAGTTCTTTCAGGAACCTTACTCACACATTTATTTGGAGGTTCTGCCGGACGTGAAGGTACAGCAGTACAAATGGGAGGCGCTATTGCAGATCAATTCACAAAACTCTTTAAATTAGATAATTCCGAACGAAAAATTTTAATTATACTAGGAATCAGTGCCGGTTTTGCATCTGTTTTCGGAACGCCTTTGGCAGGAGCTGTTTTTGCCTTGGAGGTTTTGTATTTTAGTAAAATCAATTTCAAGAGTATTGTTTTATCTTTTCTAACCGCTTATGCCGCTTATTTTACAGTTGAATTTTGGCAGGTTAAACATACACATTACAGCATTCCTGACGTTCCTGAAATTAATCTGACAAACTTATTTTATACCATAATAGTCAGTATTTTATTTGGTCTCGCTGCTTTATTATTTTCCAGAAGTACGCATTTTTGGAGTTCTCTTTTTTCAAAAAACATTAAATATCCACCTTTACGTCCTTTTATTGGTGGAATAGTTTTAGCAACTGCCATTGCGGGTTTTGGGTTTACAAAATTTGCCGGATTAGGTGTTCCGGTAATTGCCGAATCCTTTTCGAATAGCAATCCCTGGTATGATTTTCTGCTTAAAATTTTATTTACCGGATTCACTTTAGGTGCTGGTTTTAAAGGTGGTGAAGTAACACCTCTGTTTTTTGTCGGAGCAACTTTAGGAAGCGCTTTATCAGTGATAGTTCCAATGCCAATTGCACTTTTGGCGGGAATGGGTTTTGTTGCTGTATTTTCCGGCGCAACACATACTCCTGTTGCCTGTACTATTATGGGAATGGAATTATTTGGAATAACACCCGGGCTTTTTATTGCAATTGCTTGTAGTATTGCTTATTTTTCTTCAGGCTCTGTAGGTATTTATAAATCTCAGCTTGTAAAGGGTGCGAAATATAAGTTGTATCAAAAATGGCTTTAATTTAGTCACAGTCACAGTTTTCGGTCACAGTCTGAACTGAAAACTGCAACCGAAAACTGACAACTAATAAAAGTGTGTTAATCTCTAAAATGATTTCAACTTTACATTAAAAAAATGTAAATTCGCACACTATGAAAATACAAGATATTCAGGCGATACAATTATTACTCGCAGCCCCAAAGAAAATCGCTATAATCCCACATAGAGGTCCTGATGGTGATGCCATGGGTTCTACATTAGGTTTATACCATTTTTTATTAAAAAATAATCATCAGCCAACGGTGATTGCCCCTAATGATTTTCCGGATTTTTTATCCTGGCTGCCAGGTTCTGAATCTGTAAAAATATTTGAAAAAGATACTGAAAACTGCACTAAAATATTAGAGGAAGCTGAAATAATATTCACACTTGATTTTAATGCTTTACATCGTACGGGTGAAATGGAACATACTTTAGCAAAACTAAAAGCTCCATTTATTATGATTGATCATCATCAAAAACCTGATGATTATGCAGCTTATACTTACTCAGACACTTCGTTTGGATCGACTTGCGAAATGGTTTATAACTTTATTTTATTTTTAGATAAAAAAGGAGATTTAGATAAGACAATTGCAACTTGCCTATACACCGGAATATTGACAGATTCAGGTTCATTCCGTTTTCCAAAAACAACAGGAAATACGCATCGTATCGTTGCTGAACTGATTGATTTAGGTGCGGAAAATACAGAAATTCCGGTTTTATTATTTGATAATAGTTCCTACAGCCGTTTGCAATTATTAGGTCGTGCATTGCAGAATATGAAAGTTTTTGAAGCGTATAAAACATCCTATACTTCCCTTACTCAAGACGAGTTGGATTCATTTGACTACGTAAAAGGTGATACTGAAGGAATTGTAAATTATGGATTAAGTATAAAAGGTATTGTTTTTACTGCTATTTTTATTGAAAATAAAGACGAGAAAATCATCAAAATATCATTCCGTTCGCAAGGCGGGTTTGATGTAAATCAATTTGCCAGAGATCATTTTAACGGTGGAGGCCACAGCAATGCTGCAGGTGGAAAATCTGAAACTTCGATGGAAGAAACTCTGAAAAAATTTGAGGATTTAGTAACCAAACTAAAAATATAACCCAAACATGAATTACTTAAAAATAAGCATTTGCACGTTACTTTTTGCTGTCTTATTGGTAAGCTGTAAACATCATGAAGAAGCCAGAAGACCTATTTCAAGAGCGTCTGGTACTTTTATGAAAAAATCAGCTGACAGAAACAAAAAATTAGTAGCCAGCGAAGAAGATGTTATCAAAAAAATAATTAAAAGCAATCCGAAAATAAAATATTACGCAACCAGAAAAGGATATTGGCTTTATTATGAAGAAAAGAATTCGGCTGATCTTTCGACACCAAAAAAAGGAGATATCGCTTATTATAGTCTGGAAGTTAAGGATATTGACGGAAGAATTATCTACTCCGAAGCTGAACTTGGTCCACAAACCTATCATGTTGACAAACAAGATATCATGATGGGATTGCGTGATGGTATAAAATTGATGCATAAAAACGAAGTTGTAACCTTCTTATTCCCTTCGCATATCGCTTACGGATATCACGGAGACAATAAAAAAATTGGCCCTAATGAATCCTTAATCTGTACTGTTACACTTCGAAATTTTGTACCTGAAGAAGCTCTAAAAACAACCGAAACAGCTGCACAAACTCTAAAACCAGCAGTGCCAAAAGCAGCAATTGAAACTAAAAAAGACACTTTAACCCCGTAAAAACAACGTTAAAAAAATGAAAAAAAGTATTTTATTATTACTATTAGCCGTCTCATTTTATTCTTGCAAAGACGAACACAGCAATTTGCCTGATGGTTTATATGCCGAAATTGAAACCAATAAAGGAAACATCATCGTTGAATTAGATTATAAAAAAGCTCCGGTCACCGTAGCCAATTTTGTAACCTTAGCCGAAGGTAAAAATGAATTTGTAACCGATGAAAACCTTAAAAGCAAGCCTTTTTTTGATGGATTAAAATTTCACAGAGTTATTGAGGACTTCATGATTCAGACAGGTGATCCGTTAGGAACAGGTTCGGGAGATACCGGATATAAATTTAAAGATGAAATTACCGATTTAAAATTTGACAAAGGCGGTATTTTAGCAATGGCAAATAATGGTCCCGGGACAAACAGCAGCCAATTTTTTATTACCCATGTTGAAACTCCATGGCTAAACGGAAAACATACTATTTTTGGCCATGTGGTAGAAAAAGGAATGGAAGTAGTAAATAAGGTTAAACAAGATGACCAGCTAATTTCTATAAAAATTATCAGAAATGGTGAAGCAGCTAAAAAGTTTGATGCTGTTAAAGTATTTCATGATTATTTTTCAGAAATAGCTAAAGAAAAAAGTAAATACGCAGGTGTTCAAAAAGAAAAAGTGGCTTATTATGCATCTTTAAAATCAAAAGTTACAAAAACTGCTACTGGATTAGAATATGTAATTACTGAAAAAGGAACTGGTAAAAAACCTGCAGCCGGAACTCAATTATACATTCACTACGCAGGATTTTTAGAAGACGGAACTTTATTTGACACTAGTATTGCTGATGTTGCACAAGCTTTTGGAAAATTTGATCCTGCAAGGGCCGAAGCAAAAGGATATCAGCCTATTCCGTTTCAGGCAGGCCGTAAAGACGGTATGATTCCGGGATTTATTGAAGGAATCGAACAACTTTCTTTTGGAGATAAAGCAGTTCTGTTTATCCCATCTCATTTAGCGTATGGACAAACTGGTGCAGGAAATGTTATTCCGCCAAATGCCAATATTATTTTCGAAATTCAATTATTAGAAAAGCCGTAATAACACCATTTTTAAACAATTATCATAGACATAAATCGAAATACAATGAAGTTTAAATTTCTATTTTTATTTTGCCTGGCAACAATGTTTACCATTCAGGCACAAACAACTAAGAAACCTGCTGTAAAATCAAATAAAACAACAAAAGCAGCTCCAAAATCAAATCCTGGTGAAGGAATTTTTGCCACAATTTCTACCACTAAAGGCGATATTGTTTTGTCTTTAGAATATGTAAAAGCTCCTGTTACCGTAGCTAACTTTATTTCTTTGGCAGAAGGTAAAAATCCTAATGTAAAAGTGGAGAAACTAAAAGGTAAACCATTTTATGACGGATTAAAGTTTCACAGAGTTATCAATGACTTTATGATTCAGGGTGGTGATCCGGATGGAAATGGTTCAGGAGGTCCGGGGTTTTCATTCAAAGATGAATTTACAGAGGATTTAAAATTTGAAAAAGGCGGCGTTTTGGCAATGGCCAATTCAGGCCCTGCTACTAATGGAAGCCAGTTTTTTATCACACATAAAGAAACACCATGGTTAAACGGAAAACATACTATTTTTGGCCATGTAGTTTCCGGAATGGACAATGTAAACAAAATTGTTCAGGATGATATCATGAAAAAAATTACCATTACACGCAAAGGTTCAGCTGCCAAAAAATTTGATGCTGTAAAAGTAATAAACGAAGAAGCAAAAAAAGAGGTATCTAAAAAAGAGGAAAGCCAAAAAGTAATTGCAGCAAAAGCGGCTTATTTCGCTGATGCTAAAGCCAGTGCTACAACAACTGAGTCAGGTTTAAAATATAAAATAACACAAAAAGGTTCAGATGTAAAACCGGCAGAAGGACCTACTTTCTATTTTCATTATGCAGGTTACTTTGAAGATGGAACTCTTTTTGACAGCAGTATTGCTGAAGTTGCAAAAGCATACGGTAAATACGATGCTGGCAGAGATGCACAAAAAGGATATCAGCCTTTTCCATTTGTTGCAGGTAAAAAAGAAGGAATGATTCCGGGTTTCTTAGAAGCTTTAGCAATGATGTCTGACGGAGAAAAAGCGGTATTTTTTCTTCCGGCAAATTTAGCTTACGGAGAAAAAGGTGCCGGAGGAGTGATTCCTCCAAATGCAACTTTAGTTTTTGAAATTGAAACCTATAGCAAAAAGCAATAAGAAAAGCTTTAGTCATAAAATTTTAGAAGGCCATCGCTTAACATAAAATTCTTAACGTAAAAACTCCATTATTTCTAATGGAGTTTTTTGTTTTTTAATCTTTTTCACCTTTTAAAAATTTGCCGTCTTTTGTAAATTCCAAATCAATTTTATTTGTTAAATCAACATCAAGGTCTTTGTGTCCGTAATCAATATGTGTGATTTTTTCATTCGGATAATTTTTTGCCACATAATCTTTAATTGATTTCGGAATATATTCAGTCGGAATCGGTTTGTTGTTTCCGTCAACCTCCCGATATGATCCGTCTTTCCAAAATTCTACTTCTGTGCCATCTTTAAGTTTAACTTCATAACCCTTTTCACCATGTTCAGCATCTTTTTTAACGATGTCTACAGTTGTATGACTAAAATATTTTTTTATAAAGTCCTGTGATACTTTTGGCAATTCTTTGAATTCTATTTTCTTTTGAGCATTCGCCGATATTACAAAACCGAGTAATAAAACGACAATAGTGATTATCTTTTTCATGATTCGTAAATTTTGCGTTATTAATATTACTAATTTACAATAACTTAAAATACCTTCAAATCAATTTAAGAAACCTTTATTTTTTTCAAAAGCACCTATATTTCTCTTATTTTCAATGTTTTATATTTACCAAGGACTTTCTTCACTTTCGTCTTCGATATCATTGCTGAAAAATTTTCCTGTTGGCGCATTTTCATCGGTTAAAGTATGTTTAATTATAAAACCCGCTGCACTTTCTACAGTTCCGGGACCGCTAAAATGATTGAAATCTGTTGCAGTATAGCCGGGGTCGATTGCATTTACTTTAAATGGTAAATCTCTCAGTTCATAAGCCAATGTAACAGTAAATGCATTTAATGCCGCTTTCGACGGAACATAACAAACTCCTTTTATAGCATGGTATTTCCAATTTGGGTCGCTGTGTAAAGTAAGCGAACCAAGTCCCGAAGTAATATTGCTAATTCTAGGGCTATCCGATTTTTTAAGCAGTTCCAAAAATACCTGAGTAACTCTTATGACTCCAAAAAAATTAGTGTCAAATGTTTTCTGAATATCTTCTATTGAAGTTATGGAAGGCTCTTGTGGCAAAACGCCAAGTACACCCGCATTGTTAATCAGAATATCCAACTTGCCCTGTTCATTTTCTATAATGCTTTTGGCTGCTAAAATGCTGTCAGGATTATTAACATCAATTTGAATCGCTTTGATGTTGTTATATCCGTTTTGGATTAATTCTTTTACAGCTTCCTCCCCTTTTTTGAGGTCACGGCTTCCTAAATAAACAAACAATCCTTTTTCTGAAAGCTGTTTGGCTGTTTCTAAACCGATACTTCTATTCGCTCCGGTAATTAGTGCTGATTTATTCAGCTCTTTTTTATTGTGTTCGTGATTCTTAGAATTCATTTTTTTTATCTTTTAAAATTATTGAGTACAAAGTTGCATCGATAAAAAACAAAATCATTTGCCATATGACAAAAAGCGATTTTAGCGTATGTTTTTTCTAATTCGGCTCAAAGATGATTGTGTAATTCCTAAATAAGAAGCTAAATACGAAAGCGGAATTCTATTGATAACCTTAGGATATTTTTCCATAAAAGACAAATAACGTGTCGTAGCATCTTCTGAAACCAAAGGGCTTCTTCTGGCCACTTTCTGAATCAATGCTCTGGAGATAATTTTATGTACAATAGTATCCCAGCCCACAATGGTTTGCAGAAGTTCTTCCCAATCGGGTTTAGAAAACACAACAAGTTTACAATCTGTAACGGCCTGTACGTAAGCAGAAGAGCAAATACTATTATTAAAACTTTCTAAATCGACTACAAGATTATTTTCTTCAATAAAATATTTGGTGATTTCTTCACCTTTATTATCATAGTAACAAACCCTCATGATTCCGTCTAAAACAAACCCCACCTGCACAGCAATTTTTCCTGCTTCAGAAAAATATTCATCTTTACGGAGATTTAATTCAGTTGCTTTCTTTGAGATTAACTCGATCTGCTGCTGATTTAAATTGCCAAACTGCAAAATATATTCTACCAATTCTTTCATGAATGCAAGTTAGGAATATCTTTTTATTGAAGATTTGTCATTTGGCAAAAAATGTATTTAAATCAACTGAGTGCTTTCATACTAAAATATAATTTGCTACGGCAACTTTCTTAAAACAAAAAACAGGCGAGTTGCCTGTTTTTTAGTTATAACTTTATTATTTTGTTTCTGTGTAAAGTGGAGCGTTTCCGCCAAACATTATTATGTTGAAATCTGTCACATCTATTGATATTTACTACATATTAGAATGCCGTAGCTATTATTTTTTTTCTAATAAAGCTTTTACCTGATTTTTTAATTCTTCAATTTCTTGATTTTGTTTCTCGTTGATTTTGTTTTGCTCAATGATATATAATGTTAGCTCCTCAATTTTTTCTTGTTGAATTTTAGTCATTTCACCAAGTTTTAGACCATTTTCTGTAACTTCTTTGGCAGAGGGTACGTTTTGTAAATGACCATTAGCTGCAATATAAGTTTCAACTTCTTCTAAATTTGGTAACTTATAATCTTTGTTAAAAACGTAATCTGCCCAAGTATTATAAACCTTAATCTCCTCAGCTCTAATTTTTCCTTTTACTGATAAGCGATAAGTTTCTGTTCCATCTGTAAAATTATAAGTTCCAATCCCAATATTCGAATCTGTAAGAATGTCTCCTTGTATTAAAGAGCTTCCCTTAACAACAAACTTATGTGTAGCTATAATGGGGTCGTTTGCCCAACCACCAATAATTACTTTACTATTAGGTTTAGGTATTTGAACATAAGCACCTTTTATATCTCCATAATCTTTCACATGAAAAAAGACAGCTTGTTGAGCATCATTTAATTGAAGCTCAGTAGTCGAATTTTCAAATAAATTAACGATAAATCTTTCTTTACCTGTTCTGTCTGACATATTAAACCCAACTAACTTTGCATCATAAGGACTAGCCATTGACATATCATACATATTAAACATACGGCGATTCGGGTAAACTGGATTTATCGTTCCTCCCGAAAAATAAATACTTTCATCAATTCCAGCATTCCAATTAGCAAAAGCTTGATTACTAAACTCATTTCCGGAAAAGATTCCTTTTGTCCCTTTTATATTTCCTATAACTTCTAATTTCTGGGTTGGATTGTTTATACCAATTCCTACATTAGTATTTGTTGTTGGAGAATTAGGTAATACATTTGATGCACCACCTGTTCCAGTACTAATTTGAGCCTGAGATAAGAAAGTAACTAAAAATATTAAAAAAGTTAATTTAAGAGAATTGTTCATATTATTTTATACATAGTTAATATAGTACAAACATAGAAAATTTAATTAGGCAAATTTTATAAAAATAACTATATTTTCAATAAATTAGCCTTTATAAACTGGAGAATAAAAGCATCATTACAAAAGATATTGGCAGTAAGTAAATTGGGAGGTCAATTAAATCATCTTCCTGTTACTTTTAACAAAGAGTATCATAAAATATTTTCCTGTACCAAACTCATGAATGTTTGAGAAAATTCAGTTATTGCAGTTTAGATCTTAGTATTCAATCTACAGCATTAGAAATCGGAACAGGCTATTAAATTCTTTCCTCAATAGTTTTGGCTCTGTTAGGGTTTGAGAAAATTATAACGGTTGACATCAGTAAAGATTTGAAGTTTTCAGCCTATAAAAAGCAAATTGCTTTTATTGAGACATCTTCTTTTTTGAAAGAAATCGTATCAAAAAGCGTTTATGATGAAAATCAAATAAAATCGATGATTTCTTCAATAAAAGAAAAGAAATCGTTTTCAGCACTTTTTGAGTTTTTAAATATTACTTATCTTGCCCCATATACTTTTGAGGAAATAGAGAAACACGCTCAGTCATTCGATTATATCTCTTCACAAGTAGTTTTAGAGCATATTTCTCCCGATGTTTTAAACGAGTTATTTCAAAAAACTAAAAGCTGGTTAACTAAAGATGGGTTCTGTGTACATACCGTAAATTTTATTGACCATTTTGCTAATCCGGGATTTTTTCAGGACAAATCTATTTCGGAATTTAACTTTTTAAGATATTCTGATAAATATTGGTCATTTTGGGCAAGTAATTCAATTGCTTATACAAACCGGCTTTCTTATGTCTATTATCTACAATTATCAGAAAAATATAATTTGAAAGTAATTGACTTTATTGGCGAGAATTACAGAAAAAGAATAGAG
>Ga0307510_10010261_pt1 | contig 11133 bp, 15 predicted proteins | sample 12_EM_MG_FD_207224 | JGI IMG/M metagenome (GOLD analysis project Ga0307510, IMG submission 207224) | Populus trichocarpa ectomycorrhiza microbial communities from riparian zone in the Pacific Northwest, United States - 12_EM | ecosystem: Host-associated > Plants > Roots > Unclassified | place... | reverse complement strand
TAGCTTTCCGGTCCGTTCTCTCTTGGCGTCATACCTATCGTACACTAACGGTGCACTCTTAGCTTCGATCCCATATTTGTGCTTCCGCTCAGCAACGATCCGGTAGAGCAGCGTGATATGCCTCCCGAGACACGCGCAACGGGACGGAGGACTGGTACAGGTTCTGCTGCAATCTCTCTCCCCACTAAACCCGTCGCACGGCGGGCGAACATTGTTGGTTTTCGCAAAGTATCGCTTTTGCACATCATCACGAGCACCGGAAGTACTCCTTTGGACGCGTCGAGTGGCAATTATTCTACCCTTGAAGAGATCCGGAGCTCTGCCAATCGACCTGTCGTCGTATTTCCGGAATGTACAGCCAGCAATGGCCGTGGCCTCCTTAAATTCGCAGATATCTTCAAGGATCGCCCAGTCCCTGTCAGAGGATACAAAGTATTCGTCATGTGTGTTCGGTGCGTACGTGTATGGGATTTATTCCGGACTTGATGATCAGACCATTTTCAGGTATGATCCACCTACGGCGCTGTCCCCGACGCTGTCACACTCCATTCCGTTCAAGCTGAATCCGCTATCCCACGTATTTTCTCTGGCGAAAACTTTCCAACCACTGACCATGTCAATTCGTCTCCTCCCGCCGGATGAATCACCCAGTTCGCCATCATTCTTGGCAGGCGAGGTCGTGTCTAGCGACGTAGGAGACGACATTCTTGCTGCTGCCTGTTCAGGCTTGATTTCTCAGCTCGGTAAGCTGAAGAGGATGAACTTGAGTTGGGAAGATAAGGTTCTCTTCTTAAAGCTGTATCGCGAAAAACGAGGGTAGGATGGATGGTCCTTGGCGGCCTCGATACATGAACCACACGGATGATCATGTTCATATGATGATATACGCAGACACTACGCGTCAAACTATGGCTGTTACCTAACTGCTTGATGTGTGCACGATAAGAAATGCTCTAGTGATCGCGTGCCACTGTTTATCGATTTATCTCTTGCAGGGCTTCTTTCGCGTCTTGGCGTCGGAACTCCAGGCATGATTACCTCTAGGCTACAGAATTCGACTTCCTATCCCTGTGGATACTGAGAATACAAGGGTATGGACATTACTCTGAAGTCGCAATGCGTTCGTCATGTCTTTCCCTTGGGACCTTTCATTTAAGTCACAAGAGACGAGAGACCAACCAGAGTATGGCAAATCTTCGGACCAGTGCCTCCTCAGACACGTGATGGAAAGATCAGCGCGCCTCTGATGTACATGGCCAGCGCGACATGGCATTCGAATCGATTCGAATTCCCAACCAACCCCCACAGAGTTTTCAAGTTCTTATCCCGCCTCGCCACCCAGCTTGAATCATATCCTCATAATCGTTCTACTTCAAGGTCTTCATAGATCTGAATACTGCAGTTCGACGCCATGAGCCGCTACTCGTGGGTTGTCGTCGTGGTAATTTTTGCCTCTCTCTATCTTGCATTTGCCTCGCATCTGCCAAACCACCAGAAACAACCGACGGCCACAGAACTCAAATATTCAAGGGCCCATTCATTGGGCGGCGGATATACTTTTGATCCTGGAGATGGTTGGCAAACCGTCAACATTTCCAACCTTTCTTATGAGTACGGCCCGCATTCCCCAAACTCCCGCCGAACTACCAAAGCCTATTCCTCGCATGGTGCCCTTCCAAACAAAGTCAAGGCAGCCACCTCGCATCCTTTGCACGATGCTATTCCAAAGAAAGTGACGGGTATAATGAAGACCGTTTTGAACGGCCTTAAGGGGTTGGGAAAGCCGGAAACGGTGACTACAACTTGGTATGTACTTGTCACCCCGCTATGCGAAATCTTAACTCGTTCGTATTCCAGGTACACCGGGAATGACCTCCTCAACCCAAGCTGCTGGAAAAACCCAGTGTGGGCCCCGACGGTGAGATAAAATGACAGTACGAGTGTGATAGGATTGAACAAGACTGATGATAGGATAATTCTTTTGCATGCGCCCTCACCCTGAATGGGTGGGTGACGAAACCCAAGTGCTTCCAATTTCTTGAATGTAGGCAATGCTATTGGCTGTACGCACCACGGATTCGCTAATTCCGTGGTCATAGTATGCAATGGATCCACTAAATGCGTTTTTGTTCGAGTCATTGATTCGTGCGCCGGGTGCGCTGAGGGAACGAGGCACGTCGACGTAACTAAGGCTGCTTTCTCCCAGCTTGCAGACCTCGCAACGGGAATTTTGCAAGTACAAATGAGGCATGCCACGAAGCCGATGGATTGGTGAGTCGATTAGGATGCACACGAGAGGCGCTTTCTAAGAACTAACGCATGATAGGCTCGACAATTTGTGGGGTCCCAAAGATTGAAATAACCGAAAGGCTTCTTGGGAGTACAACTTTACTGTCGAACCGCCGGCGCCGGGGCATCACCGCGACCAGTACAACCTACGAACATGATGTATGGAAGATGTCACCTAGATGTGTACCCGTTTCCTCTTTTTACCCTCGGTGATTTTTGCAAGAACTTTCTGTTCGTCCAGACCCGATTCTTCATAGAACTGGGCCGTTCCTCGAGCGTCGCTTTGCCTGCGAATGAATTGCAGAGCAGCGAGATTATAGTTAATCGTTGACTTCTGGCGAAGCAGGGCGGCACGTAAGTGTGTCCGGAGGGGTATGAACGTTGTACGCATCGTGCGATTGGCTACGATCTGGTGGTGGTGTGTTTTGAGAAGGAAGTATAAGATGCGAGAGACCAGAGGGATATTCCATTCCTGAGTACCGGGTGATGAGCTTTACGGACTTGCCAGATACCCAAAACAAAGGTACTTACCCGCTGTGCCCAGAGGTTCAGATACACCATCAGTGATATAACTTTACTAAACGGCAGTACTAAGAGAGCATCATGCAACGCTGCGCTTTGCACACCCTCTACGACCCTGAGTACCCACGCCTCTGGTTCAAGGTTTTGCGCAACTAGGAGAGGGTTCTTGGGGGGTGGTTGGATCGCCACTAGCTGCTCGTCAGAGAGGCCTTCTTTGGCTTTCTCGTATGCGCGCTGTGCCTCAGCCTCCCTGTCAGCGAGCTCAAGAGCCTCGCTTATGCGTTCACCAGCCATGAGAGTCTCGGTAGTTTGCTTTGACACATTGGTCGTCTCAGCCTGTGCAGGTACCTCGGAAGTAGGATCGCCGCTACCGATGGGAAGGTCCTCCCGGTTCAGAGTGTCAGCGAGTCCACTCTCATAAAGCTGTTCGAGATCGCGCTCGCGCTCTTCCTCAAGGAACAACTGCGACGGACGTGTCAGGCGAGTTGACGTTTGTAGAAGGGTTAGAATATTACGGGTTCATCCAGCTTCTCCCATATTCGTATAGACTTGTCGTGTGACCCAGTCACGACGAAATTGGCGAAATTGCTAACAGCGAGTGCCCAAATTTCACCGTGGTGACCTTCGAGCCTCTGGATGTTCTCGAACTAAATCATTCAGCGTTAGCCGCACGTGAGCATGGCTGGGTTTGTTTAGCCCATACCTTGTCACCGTCCCAATACTTCAGCAGCTTGTCCTTTCCGACTGTCCAGAAGTAATGACTTTTCTTCTCAAATGCCACCTGCATCACACTGTCGTCGTGCGCATATATGGACTTGTGGCAATCGCCAAAATCGAGACCCCAGATCTTGACGTTTTTGTCAGCAGAGGACGTCACAATAAGCTTCGAGTCGTAAGAAATGTCCATGGAGAGCACGGGTAACTGCGAACCGTAGACACCGATCATGAGAACGTTACCACCGTCGCAAATAACAATGCCATACCTTGTGTCCGTAGAGAGAAAGGAAAAATTTGAGCGTGTCCTGATAGAACACCTTGACGGTGGAATCAAGAAGTGCGACCGCGAGAAGCTTCCCGTTGGGGCTGTAGCGAACAGACAAGATGTCGTCGGTCATTTTGAGGGTGCGCGTGTGGACGAGAGATACAATTTTCCTGCCCTAGCACGAAGGTCATGCGTCATCAAGAGGAAACTATTGTAAGAGACACACGGATTCGTCGTCTGATTGTCGCCATTCTATGTTCCAAAACTTGACGTCCTTGTCAGCGCCTCCGGTGACCAAAACTTGCTGATCCGGCCGGATATGCATGGACCATAATGTCGCTGTGTGCGCTTTGATGGTCTCGACTTGGGTCGAAGACGAGAGATCAAAAATTTGGATCTCTCCTGATTTTGTCCCGATGGCGACCTGCGCGGGGTTGTGATCATCTGAAAGCAGAGAAGAGAATCGAGCAGAACGCACGTATTGATCTCCGGGAAGAAATGTACTGCATATAGAGTGGCCGCATTCCAAGGTACGGATGCAAGACGTTGTGCGTGTATTCCATATCTTGAGTGAACCTAAAAAGGTTTTTGTTTGTCACGCCCCCAAGGATGAGTTGACGCAACATACCGTTTGAAGCGGATGCTAGTAAAGTATCGTCGGAGCTGAGTGAAAGCGTTCTGACGTCTGTCCTATGCCCGGGGAGGTCAAGGGAGTAGAGGCGGGTAGATTCTGGAGGATTCTCTTTGGACTTGATGTACTTAGGAATGTTATACACTTCTACGGCGTTGTTGGACAGAGCAAAGAAGAGCTGCGAAAGATAAACATAGGGCACTAGTCAAGCATCCAATTGTGGCAGCAGACCTGGGTAGCACTTTTCGTGCGCGTCTCTTCAGCGAGCGCGAACGATTTGATTTTTCCAGTTGCCCGAACAATCAAGTACGGCGTCAAGAGATCGCCCAACTCGACCTTCTCATCGTCACTTTTGTCTGGCACATCGTTGACTTTCTCGCTGTTACTCGTAGCCGCCTTGGCTTCTGCCCTCTTTTTCCTACGGGCATGCTTCTTACGAATCTCGTCGTCGGTCCGCACACGGAAAACCTCCACAGACCGGTCGTGAGATTGGACAAAAAGATAGGGAAGTATGGGGTGAAACGCGATTTGAGAGACACGATGGGCTGACGCGAGAGGGAGTGTAGATATAGGGTGGATTACTTTCGAGAGCTGTAAGGGGATGTATGAGAGTAAAGTGTATGCCCTCGAGACTAGAACGTACCTCGCCATTTTCCGACTCCTTAATGCCATCCATTAGCGCGTCAGATTCGATCTTCCACGCTTTTAGTTCGCCCTCGTTACTACCTGTAAGTAGTAGGTCCTGCTCTGAATTTAAACCAAGAGACCAAACTTCAGCCCGGTGAGCAACGACTGTTTGCACACAGTGCTGGGTAGACAAGTCCCAAAGCTTCACGAAGGTATCTTTGGAAGAGCTTATGAGAAGCCAAGGTGTGGCATTGGAGGATGTGGAGGGCGTCGAGGAGGAATATTTAGGGAGGAAACGAATATTTGTAATTTGATCTCGATGACCCCGCAGCCTGTTCTTTATTAAGTCCTACACTCAGGGCGATGTGAGCATCACGCACCGAAAAAGCCCAGCTTCAGCGATGACATCCCACAAAATGAGGTCGGTGTCTTGGGAGCCAGATGCGAGTCGGGCCCCAGTGTCGTCAAAAGCAAGTGCAGTGACCGCCTTCTTGTGGCCATTGAAAGTGGTGACGACGGACTTGGAAGCTACGTCCCAAAGCCTGATAGAGCCGTCTGCGTAGCCAACTGCAAAGACGCCTCCTTTGGGTGATCGCTCCATGCAAGTGACCTCTGAACGATGTCCAGTTTCGTGCCACATAGCCATCTTCGAAGAGTGAGCGCGTGCCCTAGTCTACTGGCGTTTTGCGGAACGCACCATTTGACCCGTTTTGACGTCCCAGACTAACACATCTTCAAGTGCAGGGACGAAGGCGAACTTGCCATCATATGCTGAGTTGGAGGATGGGCTACAGACGAGACCAAAAGCCTAAACAGACATTAGAGTAAAATAGAAGAGCAGTTTGTGAACGAAATTGCCTGTGTTGGCCCATGTCTCAAGTAGCTCTGAACCATGGGTCAAAATGAGAAGTGAAGTAAAAAGTGAAGGGTGATACTGCAGCGGCCCGGGTGCCGTGTGCCGAGTTGAGATTGACCGGGCGATCCAGCAAATATCAAATCAAATATCCAATCCAGTTCATCTCTCGATGCAAGTACTCGCCGGTTTCCCCGCAGCCCCCGAGGCCGCCACTCGCTTCCTACAATTTGTGAACGCTTCTCCGACTCCCTTTCACGCAGTACACAATGCTGCCGTACGCTTAGAGAAGTCCGGTTTCAGAAAGGTATGACAGCGCACCACGAACTCCGCGTTATGTCTCCTCAATCGCCGTAGATCAGAGAGAAAGATGACTGGGAGGCCACCCTTCAGCCGGGTGGAAAATATTACTTCACAAGGTGAGCTGTTTGTCTACCCATCAGACACGGCTGTCCCACTTCACTGTGCCGACCTCCCCCTGCTCCTTTAGGAACCAGAGTTCCTTGCTCGCTTTCACAATCCCGAAAAACTGGAAGCCTGGAGCCGGAGTCTCCATCGTTGGAACTCATATCGACAGCCCTAACCTTCGAGTATATCTTCCCTTGTCTGGCCATAGTCGATAATCACACGAGTTGCGCATAGATCAGACCCATTTCGAAGCGTTCTACTTGCGGTTATCTTCAAGTTGGCATAGAGACTTACGGAGGTGGCATATGGCACTCCTGGTTTGACCGCGATCTCTCCATTGCGGGACGTGTGATCATCAGCGAACGAGGCTCGAGCCGAACGCAGCTGGTCAGGGTAGATCGACCTCTTCTCCGCATTCCCACACTAGCCATCCACTGTAAGGCCCCGGATGTGTTATTCCCTCTTTTACTCACTTGTTGCAGTGGACAGATCAGCTGCTAATGACTTCAAGTTCAACACGGAGACAGAGTTCCAGCCCATTCTCGGATTGCTTGCCTCGAATCTGAATGCGTCCACGGACAACAACAGCAACAACAACGAGGGGCCGGTTTCCAGTATTCAGAACAATCATCACCCAGCACTCCTTTCTGTACTGGCAGAACAAATGAGTGTGAAACCAGAGGAAATTCACGATTTTGAGCTGTGGGTGATTACATCTCTACCCACAACCAGAGTGCGCTGAACACGTGGTAATCAAGGCAACTTTATGATACACAACCGTCCGTGCTCGGTGGGTTGAACAATGAATTCATGTTCAGCCCTCGGATAGATAATCTCCTGTGCTCGTGGGCATCCCTCTCCAATCATATTATTAATATAATGACAATCAACCTTAGGTTCGCTGCTGTCGAAGCTATGTCAGAGAGTGCCTCGTCAAACCACTTCCCTCTCGAGGGGAATGTCAACTGCATTGCTCTTTTCAATCACGAAGAGATTGGCTCAGTCTCTACCACAGGAGCCGAGTCTTCTCTCATACCTTCGCTATTGGAGAGGCTCTCTCCGTCACCTGCGTTGTTGGCTCAGTCCATAGCCAAATCACTTCTCGTTTCCGCCGATGTGGGCCACGCAATACATCCCAACTACGCGAGCAAGCATGAGGAGAACCATAGGCCTCGTATGAATGGTGGGATCGTGATCAAAACCAACGCCAAGCAAAGATATGCTAGTGACGCAATCGGGTCGTTTATTGTGAAGAAACTACTGGAGAAGAAGGGCGGAAAAGTGCAGGAATTTGAAGTTCGCAATGACATGTGCGTAGATCAATATTTATGGCCATTCGACCCTCATAAACCATCTAAACGAATAGGGCATGTGGGTCAACTGTCGGCCCTATGTTGTCTAAGCTCGGTTTGCGCACTGTCGACGTTGGCTGTGCGATCCTTTCGATGCACTCCATCCGAGAGACCGCAGGGTCACACGACGTTCAGCACTCGATCGACTTTTTCACCTCTTTCTTCGACGGATTCGCCTCGCTTGATGCCCAGCTTTCAGTAGATTAGCAATGTGACTAGATAGCGCCCAAGTGGCCGTGACTGTGCTAGTGAAATACAGTACTTTTGTCGGACACTTCGATCAGCGGGATCGTTTTTTAGAAGGCCTGGTATCAGCTCGTTCATCATTGTCGGGACGAGACGCTGTAGGGTTTGACAGCATGCTGCGCTTCTTTGCCGTCCGCGTATAATGCGAGAGCACCCATTCCCGCTCGGCTTCGGTTTGCTCGATTGTACCTTGACGTATTTCGTAGGCTAGAAGACCAAAAAGGTGAGTTGATAGCCACGAAGACACTTTGAGAAACCCCACGTTTGAGCTCGAATCGCGGTCCTACTTCCGCAAGCTGGATTTCTTTGGGTGAGGTCTTTACAAAGACATGATGCCTAAATATGATTCCCAACGTCAACGTGCGCCATTGAGCAAGAGCATCTCACTCACCGAAATGAAATGAAGTCGCTCTCATTCGAGAACGTCATGACCCGCTTGCTATCTTCCTTGGGTACAGGAAATAGATACTTCAGACAGTCCCTCACCCTCTCTCCGAGCTTCGAACTGAAGTTTTCGAAGATAAGGTGGGGGTACTGTTCTGAGACAGTCGAAGACCGATATGATTCAATGTCATGGCGGAGGGTGACGTTATGGAGAGTGAAGTAGAGAGTGGGCCCATGGGGGAAGTGAGACACGATCATGGCATCTGGATGATTGGAACTCGGTGAGTGAGAAGGGGCACACATAGCGGGAGGGCGTACCTGGTGTCCCTCTGTGTTCATGAAGTACAATGAGGTCTGTGACATCGTTGGCGCGGCAAGCCTCTGCAAGGTCCTTCACTACATAGTTTCCTCGGTTAATTCTGTATGAGTTGGGAAAAACCAAGCGCATTTCCTGCACGGCAACGGGTGAACAACAGGCCAAAAGAAAAGCGGTGCTGTTTTCTTGCCTTGGCAAACTGCAACAACTTCGAGCTCGGGTCCCTTGACGTCGTCAGGATAATCTTCGGGTCGATTATCCCAGCTCTTGAATACTCGCTATCGACGTGAGTTGTTGGATCTACGTTGAGGGGCTCGTTAGATTCTGCACGCAGAAATGAAGTGAGGCCGACCGGACCAGCTTGAGCCTCGTCAAACGCCAGATCTTTCCCCAGCTCGCGTGCCTGCTTTCTTAGCTCAGTGGGAAGCGCTTTCCCGCTCGCTAAAGCATCCTTGAGCTGCTGCTTGCGTTCATAAGTCAGTCGCTCTTGGGCTTCGAGAGACTTTGCATAGACGTATTGACGGCGCTCGCGAGCTTGCCTTCTTAGCTTTATCTACTAGTCAGTGGGTGGTAGCAATTTAAATAGACTACAGTACTTGCCATTACGCTTGTTAAGCTGTCGGGAGCGGTCTCAGAGATTTGCTTCCTGCGGTGAGTCTGTGGGTGTACAAACTTAGACTTCAAATTTAACGTGCGGGCACGGTCCGGATTTCCCGTATCCATCACCTTGGCCTTGGCCCAGTCTTAGTGGCCCACACCCATACCGCACGCATTACAAAAAGTGCAAAAGGATGCAAGGGCCTTGCAAGGACCGCATCGCTTCCAGTGCTCCGTCGAGTCGTGCTACACATCACATTATTGCAAGACACACTTACCTGTGCCAAGGAACTACCGGTTCGGTGTTCCTTAAATCGTGTTGTTGTAAAATGCAAACCGTCGTCGTGCAGTTTCTCCGACATGATGGACGATGATCCGGGGTTAGTGATATCAGGTTGGGAAACCACTTGAAGCCATAGGTGAGAAATGCTAATGTCATTAATACAGACGTCTATGGTATTCTGGTTAAACATGATAGTGTATGAGTGGTGTAGAATTTAGCGGTTTATAGTGAAAACCTCCTCAATGCAGATATTATTACCACCAAACTAGAATTCTTCATCGAGGGTGCTATATCATATCATTACATGGATGATGGTTGGAGAGAGAGGGATGATACGCACAAGGACCGTGCACTGTTTGGAAGTCGTTCTGATGACCGTATATTCGCCATCGAGTATTCTGAGACGCGTCTCTCAAAAAAGTTGGCCTTGCCTTGCAGAGAAATCAGGTCCATGAAATCGAAAGGATTTGTGGCGTTGTAGTGTCTTGTATTGCCAAGTGCGAGAAGCAAGCGATCGGCAACAAACTCGATGTACTGACACATGAGGGTCCTGTTCATGCCGATGAGATCAACAGGAAGGGCATCTGTGATCAATGAGTGGCTGGTGAGGTACTCTAGAAAGTCAAATTACCGGACAAAAATTCTTGTTCGATGCTGACAGCCTCCGTAATTATGTCTCGTATAACGTCGGGGTGTGGCCTTCGCCTTAGGTGCTTGAAGAGCAGGCACGCAAAGTCGGTATGCATGCCTTCGTCACGGCTGATGAGCTCATTCGAGAACGTAAGTCCAGGCATGAGGCCGCGCTTCTTGATCCAGAATATTGCTGCGAAGGAGCCAGAGAAGAAGACACCCTCTACGGCAGCGAAAGCGACGAGTCTCTCAGCAAATGTTGAGGACTTGTCGGATATCCACCGCATCGCCCATGTTGCCTTCTTCTTGATGCAAGGCACTGTTTCGATCGCGTCGAAGAGATGTGCACGCTGCTGTGGGTCAGAAACGTAGGTGTCGATCAAAAGAGAATACGCCTCGGAGTGAACGTTTTCCATCATGATTTGGAAACCGTAGAAGCAGCGCGCCTCGGCTACTTGAACCTCAGTCGAGAATCGCTCGACCAGGTTTTCATTGACGATGCCGTCCGAAGCGGCAAAGAAGGCCAGGACACGCGAGATAAAGAAGCGCTCATTATCATTGAGACGTTCGTTCCAGTCGCGGATATCATGAGCCAAGTTTATCTCTTCCACACTCCAGAAAGACGCTTGGGCTTGTTTATACATTCGCCATATCTATCTGCGCCTCGTGAAAAGTCCACGGAGCATATAGAAATGATGCAACTGACATCTGGGTATTGAATAGGAAAGAGTACAAATCGTCGGGTTGACTCCACAAGCAGTGGTTCCAGGTCTTGACACATAGTGAGTGTGGTTAAGCGGCCAAGATACAATTATCTCGCTTACTTTCCGGAGGGTCCACTCCCCCCATGGAGCAACACTTTTCCTCTTCCACAGGGCTGTGTTGTCTATTGTTGCAACCGTTATCACACTGTCTGGTGTGACTCGAGAGCATTGTAGACTTCTTGTGGTCGAGTGTCCAAAAAAAGTGGAAAGATGACAATGATACTCTATTCTTTGCAGTTCATAGTAAAA
>Ga0307510_10010260_pt1 | contig 11135 bp, 4 predicted proteins | sample 12_EM_MG_FD_207224 | JGI IMG/M metagenome (GOLD analysis project Ga0307510, IMG submission 207224) | Populus trichocarpa ectomycorrhiza microbial communities from riparian zone in the Pacific Northwest, United States - 12_EM | ecosystem: Host-associated > Plants > Roots > Unclassified | place... | reverse complement strand
TGGGCTCAAAGCCCGATTCGAGAATCTGAATTGCATTAGCCATCATGGATAGATTTGAATTAATAAAATATATCAAGAATGTGTATTATGACATGTAGCAGTTAATGTGAAATCTGACCATTGATAATGGCTTCTGTGAGAATGTATTACAGGACACTTGACAACAAAAAGTGACGTTTTTAGCTTTGGGGTGGTCCTACTAGAGCTGCTTACAGGGAGGAGAGCAACGGATAAATCAAGACCAAAGAGGGAGCAAAACATCATCGACTGGGCAAAACCTTACCTGACCAGCAGTCGCAGGTTGCGCTGTATTATAGATCCAAGACTTGCAGGCCAGTATTCTGTCAAGGGAGCGAAGCAGATGGCCCTGCTAGCACGACAATGCGTAAGTTTAAACCCCAAAGACAGGCCCAAAATGCCATCCATTGTCGAGACTCTTGAAGCCCTACAACATTACAAGGACATGGCTGTGGCTTGTGGGCAATCGCAAGCATCAACAAAATCTGCTACGAGAAATGGAGTTTCCTCTGGAGGAAGGTTGGAAGGTAGAGGTGCAAGTTATAGGAAATCAGCTCCAGTTATTACATCAAGCAAGAAAACATGATTAATAATCTGTAATAACAATATAGAAGGCTAAGTGTAAATTATTAGTACGTGTGTGTATGTTGATGGGACACGCTTGAAAGTTAAGGCATACGACTGTGTAGATATTGAATATGCAAATGGTACATGTCCATGGCCAAAATACATTACTACCTAAAGCAAAATCTGATATTTATCATAGAGCATAAATATGTAATTAGTATCATTTTTTAGATATTTCTTTATCTTTCTCACTTTTCTTGCCCTTGTAGTGATAAACACTTAATCATCGAATGATATATCTAAATTTAAAAAATATCTAAACAAGCTAGATGAATTTATCAATAAAAACAAGTATATTTTTTAATTCAATTGTTAAATCAAATTAAAATTTTACAATCATATCTTATTATGCAGACTTGATTCTATAAAAAAGTTGTTTTTTTTTATAGTTATTTTCATACTCTTTTTCAAATTAGGTATGAGAATTTTATTTAATTCATATTTTATTAGGTAATTTACTATTTAAAGAGTTATGTATAGCATTTGCATTAGACTCAATGATATTCAAAATTTATTAAATTTTCGAATAGTTTAGATGTAATTCCAAGTTTTGTGAGTTTTTTTTTTTTTTTTTTTGTGTGTGTGTGGATACCATGTCACCAAATCGAGGAACAACTCTTTGGGGGGAAAAATGAATATTTTCCTCACCATAAGCTTTGACGACGGCTACTTGCTTACCATTCTCTTTCCCAAAGCATTTGGCAATGAAGAATGGTATTTTTGTGATGATATTCTTGTCTATGGGATTGACTTTTCCGGTAAACGGTAAAAGAATAAAATAAAATAAAATAAAGAAGATCTTCCTATTCCACCAAACGGTAATCTACCACACATTTGGAGTATCTTATAGTAGGAAAAAAAGGGTACTTATAATATAATAATTTACTTAAAAAAAAGAAGATATTAATGGACTGCATTCTTTCAGGCTCAAGATATGATAATTTTGGACCTCACGAAAGAGAGTCTTGTTCAAAGTCAAGTGTTAGGTTCATCTCACACATTAATTACTTAATTTCTTGTCCTGTTTGGTCTCCTTAAAAATGACCCCTAATAATTCTCCTCACTATTTCTTTACAAGGGAAGAATTCCAAGTTAATTTCTAATACCGTGCTAAAAAACTGATATTATGAATTTATTTTATTGTCATTTGTTTTAATTAAAAAAATATAAAGATGTTTTTTATGTTTAATAAATTAGAAGGCTAAGTGTAAATTATTTTTTTTAGCTTAACGTGGGTGTCCGGACCAGCTTGCACGACTATGTAAGTCTCCAGTGGCCGAGCCGGATCTGGTGTATCATAAGGGATTTGCCTTTTTTATTGATTCCTACGGATTGGATCAAAAACAATTCTTGAATTTGGTCTTCTAGAATTTGCAGACTTGATTCTTGATTCTATTTAATTTTTAATTTTTTCTTTTTCCCTTTATCAACATTCCGGTGGGTTTTAGTTTTGTCTTCTAGTCTAAGTTTGTTTATTTTTTGTTTTTAATTTGGTCCTCATACTTTTATTTTGTTTTTCATATTGTTAATATTTTTTATTTTCAATTTAATCCCCCGATCAAAGAATTGCTCGTGTCTTCTATTTTTTTTTATTTCCACCCTCAATCTTTTAATTGCTATATTTTATTTTAAATCCTTTTGTGTAATTGGTTTTTTCCTTGATTTTATCAGTCAACATTTGATTTGTTGAGTACTTGACTTCTTGGTTTTCTTATGGATGGTGCTTCCGATGTGATGATCTGTGTCACGAGTTTTTAAAGTTATTTATAGTATAACTTTCAAACCCGACTCGATAGTTAATCTAGGGTAAGACACGAGTTAAGTGGGTTGACTCAAATCAGGTTGTTTGACCCAGGTCAACCTTTTTTTTTTATAAACATATAAAAATGATATTATTTGAAAAAAAAAGAAGAAAAAAAAGATCAAATGGTTTTTAATAGGTTTGTCCAAGGCTAATTAGGTTACAAGTTAACCCTATTTTTTTATCATATTAGACCAGGTCAATCATTTTTCTATTTTTGTTGGAACCCGACCTAGTCTAGATCCCGAATCGCCTCAGTCACAAGTCAAACTACCAGGTCGGGTTGGGTTTAAATAGGCAATTTATCAAGTTATCTCAATCTTCTTATTAAGGCTATAGGTTTTAAGGATTAACCTGAGATTATTCACTTTTTATTGCCAAACTTATATGTTTATCACGTAGCATCGGGTTTGCTCAAATTGAGGTTTTTTTCTTTTCTTTTATTCAATTACATGCTTCACATGGATTTTCTCCAAGTTATCATTGTCATTTTTTTAATAAAAAATTGTTTACAATCGTTGCTAATTCTTTTATCATGTCATTAAAATAAAACCAGCCTTTTCAACTCGTTCAAGGTTATACTATGGTGCTCATTCTTTTTATTTTTTTGTCCTTTTGTTAAATTTTTTTGTGTTCTTAATTTAACCATCCAATCAAAGAATTGTTATCAACCTCTAATTAACTTTTATTTTGATTTTTACCCTCATTCTTTTAATTATTTTTTTTCTTATAAATTCTTTAATGTAATTGATTTTTCTTCCTTAATTTCATCTTTCGACGTTTGATTTGTTAAGAATTGAAGTTCTCTATTTTTTCATGTATGTTACTTCCGTTCTAATAACATGTGCCACAAATTTTAAAAGTTATCTATCACATACTTTTCAAGCCAAACCCGAGGATCAACCTGTAGCAAGTCTCGAGTTTGGTTGATTGACTTGGATTAATTCGGATGAACTATTTTTTAATTTATAAAATGTAAGAATGACATTGTTCTTTTAAAAAAAAATGAAAAAAATCAATGCATTTTGTTAGGTTTTCTCATGAGCCCAACTTTTTGTTCTTTCTTTAAAATGCACTTGCGACATTTTAACATTTTACACAAATATTAGTTCGGACCCATGAAGCAGCACAATCCACTATTTAGTTTCTTCTAAAAGCAAAAGATAATTGACTATGCAAATATTTAACACCCGCTTTTCTTTTGAATTTATGCAATTTTTTTTATCTTAGAGGTTATTTTTATCATCAAGACAAATAATTTTTTTTAAATACATTATATAATACACTTTATTTATATCAAATATAAAATGAAAAAAATATAAATATAAATTACAACAATCTCTTTTAAACATTATACAATTTAAAAAAAATAAGTATTATTTAAAAAAAGTTAAACTAAATAATTTAAAAATATGAGAGAGGAGGTATTAATTTAAATTTAAATAAAAAATAATATAAACTAAAAAATACATTCCAAAGAGGGGGTATTAATAAAATTTTTTTGTAAAAAATAATATGAGAGAGAGAGAGAGAGAGAGAGAGATGAATGTCAGGACCTGATGGGTCTGGCAAGTTAGGCCCTTGTACATAGCCAACTATCCAAGCCCAAAATGCTTGGGTCTGGAAATCTAGTCCCACGTGCTAGAGCTTATATTTTTTTTCCCTACAACAAGGGTTGGACGACATGTTGATTGCCCCTCTTTATTTATAATTTTTTTAAAGCAAACGACATGTTGTTTGATGTGGCAATGACACGTTTCTTGCTTCCTAGTATTTGAACACTTGAAGTGGCTAGAAAATTGTCAGAAAGTTGGGTTTTCACTTTTAAAATAAAAAAAAATCATTTCAATCATTTTTCAATTATAAAAAGTAAAAATTATCATATAAACCTTAATAAACTCATTTATGGCCTTAAAATATTAAAAAATTCTAAAATAACCTGAAATCACAAAACTTCCCAATAATTGATATATTTTTTGGCAAGATGAAGGTCATAAAACACATTCATTGAACTCCTCATGTTGAATGGAACCATTTGACACCAAGCTTGTTTATTTTGATTGTCGAAATCATAACAAACGACAACTTTCTCTCTTCATTGTTTCTGGGTGAATTTTTCACTCCTATCCCGAACTCATATACTAAAAAATAAAAAATTAACTTTTAGACTAAAATAAAAATTGTTGTAAATTTAGGATTGTCGATATATGTTTTTTTGTTTTATATTTTTATTCTTTATCTTTTAATTTGATAATTCTAGCGTAATTTCAAATTTAATCTCATTTGGTTAGGCCATGAAAGGATTTAATAAAAAAGAAAAGGAAAGGTGAAGTTTTTATTTTTAAAAGGGAAGATGCCATTATAAACAGTGAAGTAGCCGGGAAACCTAGTTCTTGATAATGGTTTTAAACGTATAATTAAATAAAATTATAAAATTCTGATTGATAAATAAATAACAGAATTATGAACATATCTTCAAAAGCCTAACATGCGCCTCTGGGACAACAAAAAAGATTTGCCAATTAATTCATAAGAACAATGCCTATTATAAAATACCGGGGAATAAAAAAAGAAAGAACAGGAAGAAATGATGCTTTTGTATATCAGTCCATTTGAGAGGCTCAGATTCTCAAGGCTCACGCACTCAGGCGATGGTCTCCAATATTTTTCCAAGTCAACTAGTGGTAAAAGACGTCCCTTGTCAAGGTAGAGGAGAATGACTTCTGCAGCAACAAGGAAGAATCCCCTCTTTATTTTCTCCTCACTATTTCTAGTAAACATATTGTAATATAACTGTGTTATCCTTACCTTCCATGTGTTCATTCCCTTTCTAACACTAATTTCAAATGGGCAATTCGCTTATGCACACCTGCTTATATTGCCTGCTAAAACTCTTTGTTGGAATTTGCTTCCTTTCTTCCATTGTTTCTAGCCAATGTCTTGAGCACCAGAGGTCAGTACTACTACAAATCAAACAAGAATTGTCAATTGATCCTCATTTTGTAACTGACTCGAAGCTTCTGTCTTGGACACCAACAAAAAACTGCTGCTTGTGGGATGGTGTGACTTGTGACCTTCAAACTGGTTATGTTGTCGGTCTAGACCTCAGCAATAGCTCCATTACTAGTGGAATCAACGGCTCTACCAGTATCTTCAGTCTTCATCACCTCCAGTATCTCAGCATAGCGGGAAATGAATTGTATTCCTCTCCCTTTCCATCAGGATTTAGTAGACTTTCGAGCTTGACTCATCTCAACCTTTCATGGTCAGGCTTTTCTGGCCAAGTTCCAGCTGAAATTTCATTTCTTAGAAAGTTGGTATCTCTTGATCTTTCTTCTTATCCGTTTGGATCAGAGGAACCTGTAACACTCCAAAATCCAGATATTAAAACACTTGTCGAAAACCTTACTAGGCTGAGGGTGCTCCACCTTGATGGAATAGACCTCTCCATGGCTGAGAGTAAGTTGTGGGCGGTCCTGTCAACAAAACTTCCTAACCTTCGTGTCTTGGGTTTGTCAAATTGTAATCTTGCTGGGGTATTGCACCCTTCTCTTTTACAACTTGAGAAACTCACTGATCTCCAGCTAAGTGGAAACAACTTTTCATCAAGAGTGCCTGACTTCTTAGCCAAGTTTTCTTCTTTGAAAACTTTGCATCTAAGCTGTTGTGGGTTGTATGGAATTTTTCCAAATAGTCTGTTCTTGATGCGCACTCTGCGTTCTCTTGATGTGTCCTACAATTCTAATCTCACTGGAACTTTGCCAGCAGAGTTCCCTTCAGGCAGCAGACTTGAAGTTATTAACCTCTCAGGAACAATGTTTATGGGGAATTTACCACATTCGATAGTTAATCTTGTCTTCCTACAAGATTTAGAAATTTCTCAATGCAGTTTTTCCGGATCAATTCCTTCCTCATTTGAGAATCTCACCGAGCTTCGTTATCTTGATTTTGGAAGAAATAATTTCAGTGGTCCAGTTCCATCTCTGGCTTTATCAGAAAAGATCACTGGATTGATATTTTTCGACAATCATTTCTCAGGTACCATTCTTCTTGTCTTTGGTAGAGTTTAACAAAATAAAAATCTCTATATTCATAGCAGCTATTTTACAGGATTTATTCCTTTGTCTTATGCGAATGGGCTGACCTATCTCGAAGTTCTCGACCTGAGGAACAACTCATTGAAGGGAATGATCCCTCCAGCTCTTTTCACGAAACCCTTATTGTGGAGGCTAGATCTTAGCCAGAACCAGCTTAATGGACAGCTAAAAGAATTTCAGAATGCTTCATCTTCCCTATTGAGGGTGATGCACCTGAGTGAAAATGAATTGCAGGGTCCAATACCAGTGTCAATCTTCAAAATAAGAGGACTCAATGTCCTGGGGCTTTCTTCCAACCAGTTCAATGGCACCATAAACTTTGAGATGATCAAAGATACTAACGAGCTTACTACACTCGATCTCTCTGGCAATAACTTCTCCTTTGAGGTTAGTGGTGTCAATTCAACCTTGTTTTCTCATATTGGAAAGCTCGGTTTGGGTTCCTGTAATTTAAAAGAAATTCCAGGTTTTCTGACAAACCTGATGAACTTGTTTTATTTGGACCTTTCTAATAACAAAATCAAGGGTGAAATACCTAAATGGATTTGGAAATTAGGCAACGAGAATCTGGTATATCTAAACCTATCTAACAATATGCTATCTGGTTTTGACAAACCAATTCCAAATCTTTCTCCTGGTAACTTGGTTGTTCTCGATCTTCATTCCAATTTGCTGCAGGGGCCCTTCCTTATGCCATCACCTTCCATCATCCACTTAGATTACTCACACAACCAGTTTTCATCCTCCTTACCATCCAGGATTTTCGAAAACCTGACCTATGCTAGTTTCGTATCCCTATCAAGTAATCACTTCAATGGAGAAATTCCGTTTTCAATGTGCGAGTCGTGGAACTTATTTGTCCTAGATCTGTCTAAAAATCACTTCAATGGCTCCATTCCAGAGTGCCTGGGTAATTCCAATAGTTTCTTGAAGGTGTTAAATCTGCGAAACAATGAACTACATGGAATCCTGCCAAAAAGATTCGCAGAGAATTGCACTTTGAGAACTCTCGATGTCAATCAAAATCACTTAGAAGGGCCTCTGCCAAGATCACTGGCCAACTGTGGAGATTTGGAAGTTTTAGACGTTGGCAACAATTTCTTGAATGGTTCTTTCCCATTCTGGTTGGAAACTTTGCCCCTGCTACGAGTCCTTATCTTGCGGTCCAATTTCTTCGGCGGTTCAATCATTTATTCTCCCAGTAAAACTTCATTCCCTCTGCTACAAATAATTGATCTAGCTTCCAATAAATTCCGGGGCAATTTGTCGTCTGAATGGTTCAAGAGTTGGAAGGGGATGATGAAGCAGGAAAAGAAATCACAGTCTAGCCAAGTTCTCAGATATAGTTATTTGGTGCTAACTCCATTCTATTACAAAGACTCTGTGACATTGGTAAACAAAGGGTTTAACATGGAGTTGGAGAAGATCTTGACAATCTTCACTTCTATTGATTTATCCAACAATCTGTTCGAGGGTGAGATTCCTGAAAAAATAGGAGATCTTGATTTACTCTATGTACTCAACTTGTCAAATAACCATCTCACAGGCCAGATTCCTTCTTCATTTGGAAAACTCAAGGAGCTTGGTTCTTTGGACCTGTCAGAAAACAGACTTTCAGGTACGATTCCTCAACAACTCACCACATTAACCTTTCTCTCAGTTTTAAAACTCTCACAGAATCTCCTCGTGGGAGAGATACCGCAAGGCAATCAGTTTGGGACATTCACATCAGCTGCTTTTGAAGGGAATATTGGACTATGTGGCCCTCCATTAACCAAGACCTGCTCTCATGCATTGCCTCCAATGGAGCCGAATGCCGACCGTGGAAATGGCACTTGGGGTATTGATTGGAACTACTATTGGATTGGATTTGGCTGTGGAGGTGGAATGGGCCTAAATATTGGGTTTGTGGCAGGAACTGTTGCCATTAATATCTTTGTGATGGGAAGGGGAAGAGGAGGAAGAAGAAGATTTTATACATATATACATCAGTAGTTTTAATGGTCCCAGAATTGTAGCCTGCAGATATGCTATTGCAATGAAGCGAATCCCATGCCAAAATGTAGCAAACGTTACGCTTCAATGAATGATAAAGGGTAGACTTTCGATTTTATTATTTGTTCCAATCCATTACAACAACATACTACTCCTTTTCAAACATCATACTACATTTCCAGTGGACCTGACAGAAAAAATCTCAATGAACTTAAGCCACTTTAAGTTTTAATGATACTGGGATTCAGACCTAAAAAATCTCAATATTTCGCTTGTTATTTTCAGTGGATTAAAGTTGGGCTGAAGGCTTAGAGCTTTGGGAAGCTGGGGTGAACAGCATAAACCATTGCTTCAAATCTAAGCCCTAATATTCCAACCATATTTATGAGCACCATTTTCGGTAAAGAAAGCAGAGGTTGCAATCAAGGTGCTTAGAGTCCAAGCAAAGATCACTTGCAAGTGCCTTAAATTGATGACTGATCTAGCATTAAGATAATGAAAAGAGGTCTCATAGTCCAAAAAGCATAGCATTTAAAAGAACTTCGTGCATCGCAAATCACCCGAAATCCGCCTTGAAGAAATTGTGACTAGCTAGCTTGCTTTGTTCAAAATCAAGATGGGAAGGCGTCTACGTTAAACTATCAAAAATGGTTGACTTTGCATGAAAATTAGATCCGGTCTTCTGCTGATGGCCTAACATAGGTAAAGTTGACTTGTCTACAGGCTAAAGAAAATGGGTAAAGCTTCAATAAAAAGAAGAAAAATATAGAATGATATATTGAGATAGTATTATCCCTCTTCAAGGTGAACTCAAGTTCTAGCTTTCTGCTTAACAGATCTGAAACTAAAGTAAAAGTGACAGTCAGGACATTTACACAGTAAATCTTGACAATAACATGTTAAGAATGGTAGAAGATACAAGCTAGCCAAGGGAGTGGAGGAGGCTTCAACATTACAAAACGTAGCACATGGAGTAAATTCGTCCAGGCCCTGCAAATATTATATGAACTGCCAATAAAAACAAGTATATATTATGGCCACAAGAAGAATCCTCTTTCTCTTGGAGGAGGCGTGAGAACTGCACTAGCTAATAAAGAAGAGAAGAAAAGAAAACAACATGCACTTGCTTAAGAGCGTGACCACATCACCACAAAACTTTCCTTCACTTTTCAGCATAAATATTTAGAATTCATTAATCTTTGCAAATTATTAAGCACCAAAAGCAAAAGAAACATTTTAGCAAGTCCCAACCAAAAAATGCCCTTCAACAACAAGCCCAAGAAACCTTATGCCATCCCTTCTCAATCTAAATCCAATCTATGCACCACACTTTTCTTCGTTGTTCTCTTCACTATCCCAGCCCTTTTCCTCCTCCATGCCCCAACTACCTCCATTTGCACCACCTTAATAGCCAACCATGCCAGGCCTTGGTCAGGTGATCTACGCAATGCAGAATTTGCATGGAACCGTCTTGCCTTCATTGAAAATAAACCCCCTCCAGTCAAGCTCAAGATTGCTGTTTTCTCTCGCAAATGGCCTTTTGGCACAACCCCTGGTGGCATGGAACGCCATGCCTACACTTTACACACTGCCCTAGCTCACCGCGGCCATCAAGTGCATATCTTCACCTCTCCTGTAGATGAAAATAGCCCATCCGTTTCTCATGCTAGTGTAATATCTTATCCACAAATTCATTTTCATGAAGGGGAACCGGGCAAGTGGATACATAACAAAGCATGGAAGCAATTTGAAGAGGAGAATCAGCGTGCAAAACCATTTGATGTGGTTCACTCGGAAAGCGTGGCTTTGCCTTATTGGTTAGCTCGCAGAGTTCCAAATCTTGCAGTTTCTTGGCATGGTATAGCTCTTGAAGGCTTACAATCAAGTATTTTCCAGGACTTGGCACGAAAACCAAATGAGGCCATCACTCCTTATTTCAATAAAAGTCTCCAAGGTTTTGTCCCTAGAGTGCTCGATGAGATAAGGTTTTTCAAGAAATATGAACATCATGTTGCTATTAGTGATAGTTGTGGTGAGATGCTTAGGGATGTGTACCAGATTCCTAGAAGAAGAGTTCATGTAATTGTCAACGGTGTGGATGAAGATGATTTTGGAGAAGACGTGAGATCAGGCCACGAGTTTAGGTCTAGAATTGGCGTCCCAGTTAATGCTAGTTTAGTACTTGGTGTGGCTGGAAGATTAGTGAAAGATAAAGGGCATCCAATTCTTTATGAAGCATTTTCCGAGTTCATGACAGAACATCCTGATGTTTATTTAATTGTGGCAGGGTCAGGTCCGTGGGAGCAAAGATACAAAGAATTAGGCCCTAGAGTCTTGGTTTTGGGATCTATGAATCCATCTGAATTGAGGGCATTCTATAACTCCATTGATATCTTTGTGAACCCAACACTTAGACCCCAAGGCCTTGATCTTACACTCATGGAGGCAATGATGAGTGGGAAGCCAGTTATGGCGTCGAGATTTCCCAGTATTAAGGGCACTATTGTTGTTGATGATGAGTTTGGTTTCATGTTTTCTCCAAACGTGGAATCATTATTGGAGACCTTGGAAGATGTGGCGATGGAAGGATCAAGAAG
>Ga0307510_10010259_pt1 | contig 11135 bp, 11 predicted proteins | sample 12_EM_MG_FD_207224 | JGI IMG/M metagenome (GOLD analysis project Ga0307510, IMG submission 207224) | Populus trichocarpa ectomycorrhiza microbial communities from riparian zone in the Pacific Northwest, United States - 12_EM | ecosystem: Host-associated > Plants > Roots > Unclassified | place... | reverse complement strand
GAAACCACTGGATACATACTGAATTATTTTACAAAGAAAATCCCACTTTGATCAGAATGTACCCAGGGATTACATTGTGATCAAAGTGGTGTGTTTTTTTCAAATGTAATCACAATGTAATCCCTGGGTACATTCTGATCAAAGTGGGATTTTCTTTGTAAAATAATTCAGTATGTATCCAGTGGTTTCATGCTGAGCGAAGTGCTTAAAAAATCACAATTTAATCATGATGTATCCTCTGGATAAATGCAATTTTGCCCCCAGTGTGAAGAGAAGCGGGTATTGAAGACACTTGTAAATCGCAGATCCATTGCTGATGTGTCGGAGCGGGCCATCTTGGAGATAGATGACAATATCGCAGTAGCCATGCAACTGAGTTCCATCCCCTGGCACAATAACAGCAATTTCGTCAGATGTCAGGAGGTTGTACCGACATTGATCGCAGTTTCGGTTCACAGCGAGTTGGATGGAAACATCTTGACATTCTGTCTGTTCAAAGACTTCAGAAGCATTTTTGAATGTCGCGGCCCAGCGGTGGTTTTCGAGGACAAGTTCTTGTAGATGTCGCATTGTGTGTGTGTCGAGACCAGTGTTGCGGTGCATTTGATGGTCAAGGGCTGTGTGGGGGTCATAGATATATAGTTGTGCATATACAGGATGTTCTCCATCTTGTGGAAGTAAGGAGCTGAGTTGATGACAGAGTTCTCCATGGATGCGGAAAGTGGGTAGACCACCACCTCCAGTGTTGACAGTGTCATCCACCTTCACTCCGAGTGATGTAAAGGTGAGAGCTGTATTATACTGATGGATATTTTTGCAAAAGCGCTGGGCTTCTGATGTTGGCTCCACAAAGAAGTATGAAAGTTGTGCAGGTGGGGGGCGATAGCTGGAAGCTGTATGTCTCTATTGCTGCAACACATTGAAAACAACGGGTGGGAATTGTTGCTTCCTGGGGCTGCAGAGCGCTCCATAAGCCAGTGTAGGGCGCCACATTCCACACAGATCCGGTCCATCCGTCCGAGGTCATGCTGGTCAGGGGGTTCCTGGTATGGTTGTCTCGCAGTTGGCAGGTTGGTCGTGTGACCTGTTTGGGGAGGAGCGGAGACGGCAGTCTGGGTTTGTAGAGGGGTCAGCAAGAGTGCATGGGGACTTTGAGTATTACCCTGTAAACGCTCCCTCTCACATTGCTGACGTTGACCTGCAGAGCAGTTCGTGGTAGCGAGCTGGGCCCTCGTTGGAGTTTCTGCCAGCCATACTGGGGTTTGTGGGTTGTGTTGTCCTTGAGGGTGTGAATCCGCCAGTGTAAACAGGCCGAAATTCTGGGAAAAAAACAGATATGCTTTCAATGAGTTACTACTGCACGAAAAAGCGAAGAAAATATACATTGGTTGCATTGCATTGATTAAATGCAGAAAATAAGTCACGTTGCACCGCAGGGGTACCACCCTGAGCGAGTAATATAGTTAGCAGTTTTTCACATCTCAATTTGTTGAGGGGCACCTACTGGCATACGGCGTTGTCTCTGGTCATCGTCAAGCTCATGTGCACATTGTACTGCCTGCCTGTGAGAACTCCGAGGACTTGAGGGGACCCCATTGGGCATTAACCTCTGGGAGGGTCAGCGATGGGACCGCCGTAAGTGTGCAATACACTCACCGTTATGGGCGCAAGACCAGGAAAGGTTCCGCCATGCCCAGTGTGATTCCTGGCATGGGTGTATCCAATTACATTTGGGTACCATCCCCATCGATCCCTGTCGATCGTTGCCAATGCCATCAACACCCCAAAGGCAGACTTGGATTGGAGCATGGTTCTGGGGTTTCATGATATTTTTAGCGAACAAAGTTTGGGCACTATCCACCGAGGCCAAAATCAGGCTTTCCCGTTAATTCCACCCAACCTGGAAGCTTACATGAGACAGCTTTGTACGAACCCATCCCAGGGTGGTTTGTTTGAACGCTCAGTATCCCAGATCTAAGAAGGTGTAAATACTGGCACCGTACCGTTCCCAGAACTTGCCTTTGGTTGACTGTTGACTGCAGGTAGTTGATGCACACCCACGCAGCCAATGCAGTCGGTGATGCATGAAAACTTGCAATCACGGTCAAATGCTCGGGAGCTGCTGGAACAGCTCTATGATCAGACTGGATGATGCTCCCGTTGCTTTTACACAGAGGCTTTGGTGTGGACCCACAGGACGGGAGGGATCAGATTGACAAAATGATAGGTCAAGATGAACGTCCAAACAGTGGTGCTCATAATGAAAAAATAGTATATGTTGGAGGATTTCTAGCAAAAGCCACCCGAGGCGTTACACATTACACGTTATGTATGATAGGTTGTAATTGTACGGAGGGAGAGCAAACCCGAAAGCCCGAGGCTTTGCCTGAAGGCCTGAAACTTAACGCCTGAAGCTGAAGCTTGACATGGCATAAAGGTGCTAGAGGCGAGAGCAGTTACTGCCACCGCCTTGTCTAACCAATGAGAGCGTGGGAAGAATGCATTTTCCCTTGTATGTATGATTTAGGTTGGAAGCATGCAGTAGGGTCAGAGGTTGAGAGCAGGGGGTAGTGTTCACCCCCTGCAGCCCACCCAATACCCCCAGCCAGGGTGATGACTCATCACCAAGTTTATGATGTCAGCCTGGTGGGTCATTGGGTATAAAAATCCCACCCCCCCCTCTACTGCACCTCATTCCTCACCATTTCTACAGTACATGCAACAACCACCAGCACACCAAAAGACCCTTCAAAGATGTTGAAGAGTGAACTCGTTCATTTGTACAAAACTACTGCTGCAGAGAAAGAGGACCTCACTGGAAAGTATGGTGGGTAGTATCTACGTGTTTCTTGCAGAGAAGTCTGCTGAATATCAGTTCTGCAATGCACTTGACCTTCCCTCTTTCTAGGAAAAGTACATAAGAAGTATAAACATGCAAAGAAGGCCCTTGCGGCTGGCCAGGACTCCAATGGACCAGTGAAAAGGGAGAGTATCCCTTATCCCACTGGAGAGACTCCTGGTCAAGGTGATTTTAACCTTTCATTGTACCTTTTCCAATGTTCTGGAGTCAGAAAGGAAGACTACAACACCTTCATTGTGCATAACCCTACTGCACTTGAGTCCAGTTATTAATCAAGCCCCCTGAACCCCAAGGAATCAATCCACAAGGTGATGGTCACCGCTAGTATTCCAATGACAGCCATTTGGCAAGACATTAAAGTGGGGCCCCTTGCAGACATTCTTGACATTGTGCATCCTTCACAGCCTCCATGCCACTGATCACCAAACCGCTGACCCAAAGCACCTCAGATCCATGAACAGTATCCCTGGCTTGGGGAATATATTAACGACTGGCCTGTGACCACAGTCATGAAACAATATCTTAGGAACAGTTGCAATGGTTCACACCGCAAGGCTCACAAAATCACCGCACACACCACCATCTGACCATTGTCGACTTGGGTGACAGTGTGCATTGGTTACAACTTCTTTTCTTTATACTTTTGTTCTTCTCATCTTCATGGCATGCACTTGCACATGTAGTTTTAGCTCACTTCAATCAAATTTCCTGCCGCTACAGATCCAATGTCCACCCTGCCTGTACTCAAAAATAGTGATCTGACCAGTAAATTAAATAATAAAATCCAGCACAAAGGGTACTGGCATTGTGTACTTATTTGTGTACCAGGGTTACTGATTTCAATGGCAACAAAGTTAGTACATTTTTGCTGCAGACCAGATCATTTTGTACTTATTTCACTAGTACGTTCACAGTACATTTGTCAGGTACTGAACATCAGTACCTTCTATTCTTACAGTGTGTGCAAGAGTCTTTGGTATAAATACTCACTTAGCTAGTATTGTATTTATCAACACAGGATTCTCCCTCCTAGGCCTTGTAGTTGCTAGGATCTGCATGCTGCCCTGAAACTCCTCAGTTATCCCCTCCTACTATCCTCTTTGCTCTCCTGAAAGTTAAGCTATACCCAGCATGTGATTCACTACCTGTACAATGACTCCTTGGGGGTTATCACCAACATCAATTATTCAGATCAGCACTGTCCAGCACTAGGGTGCCTTTGGCTGAGGTTTGCCCTGACAGTTTTGACCATGAAGTCTGAATACAAGATCATCAATTGGAAGCTCAAGGTTAAGATTGGAGGTCTTAGTGTCATGCCAAGTTTGATGTGCAAATCAATGACAAATGTTAATTTTCCTATTGAGAAATTCCTCATCAAGAGTAAGGAGGCATTCTTTGACAAGGTCAAGGAGGATAAGTGTAAGGCTGTGGAAAGTTTGAGGTTCCAGTGTGATTTATTTTACAACAACATGAATGGTCCTCCTGATCACAAGGATTGCCAAGGCTTCTGCCCAATAGCCAAAATCTAACTCCACTTGCAGCTGTGCTGCCAGTTGTCCCCCATGAGCAAGAATATCAAATTTATTACAATTTTTACTATCTCAATAATAAACATCACTTAAAAGCACTCTGTTTATAGAACATACAAATGCCTATCTGTACAGTTTAAGTAGTTGTAGGAAACATAGAATCTGAACATCTACTCAGGATGCTAAAATCCAAGCCACTTGTGCCAATTTAAACACAGCTCCTTTTGAACTAAGGCTTTTGCTGTATCTAGACCACCTATACCATCCAATCTACCATAGTGTTTCTGAGAAACACTTTGGCTGTGGCCAGCTTGGGCATCTGCAATCTTTCCTAGCCATCCTATAGTATCACCAGTCTTATACTTAGCTCTCCAAGCTTTGCACAGAGTTCGATATTGTCCAATTTTTAAATAAACTCCCATGCCTCTCATAATCCAATCTTTCCAAATGCCAGATACCATATCCATATGCCATCTTGATCCATGAGAAACATATAGAACATGTCGATAGTTCCAGAGCAATTTCTCCTTGTCTTCCAGCATATCTGAGGTTGCTAATACCACTGATAACTCTACTGGTCGAATAAGACGGAGCATAACCATCAATGCAACAGAAAGCTGATGTGGAAGCAGCCTGAGCCTCTTTTTATATTCTCCAATCAATGAATGCCTATCCCCCTCATATGAGTTTACAATAGCAAGAGTTCCATCCACTAAAAAGAAATCACCCCTCCGAGCTGAACTGGAGTATAATAACTCTAACTTCTCAGTAAAAACCTGAGGAAATGGACTACCAAGAACATGTATAAGGCAGAAAAGTTCCTGCCATACCATATGAATTGACTTAAGCCAAACTGCAGCTTTTTCAACATCAATAGGGGATTTCAGAAATGAATCTTTAGTGGAAGCCAGTGCCTTTTGTAACCTGATTGAATCACCAGAGTCTATGAGAATATCCCAGCCTTGAGAGAAAGGACCATTCCCAATTTTACTGTAGTCTACTGGCTGTGGAGAGAGGTCCAATTCTATCCCAAGTGCATGGATGTCAATGCCATAAAGGACTTCTTGGTTTATCCTCAACCACATATTCTGCACTCTGTCTTGGAGGAACACTTGAAAACGATGGAGATCTATTTTGTGGTGGCCACATTGGATGTATGCTCCCAGCCACTCAACACCCAAGGTATCAGCTCCTGGAGCCTTTGTCTTAGCTGCCAGGAATTGACCAACCCAATCATGTACTGTGGCAAAGGGGCTAACACCACCAACTGCAAGGTAGGTTGCACAGAATGGAGAAAGAACATTTCTAGTCACAAATTAGTATAGTAAACCAAAGTTAAAGGGATTTCATACTCAATCCAGTCATCATTAACATCTCCTATAACCATCTCCTGTTGGCCACCATCTGCCAAATGACTCAAGTGACTCTCCTGTAATTTATCTGCCAAATAACCCAAACAACGGAGTCGGATGCATGTTTGTATCTTAGCAGCAATCTCCCCAATTCTTGAAATCTTATGATAAGCACCCTCTTCTGTCTTACATTGAAGAGCAAGAAATGCTATCACTGGTGATGAGAAGATGTTGGAAGTATGCCTGAGAGTGTTTTTGGGTGCATATAGGGAGAGGAGGAGTTGGCGGAGGAGTTTGCTGCAGTTGGCATCAGAACCTTCCTGTAACCCTTTTTCCAACTCTATAACTGCCTTCTGTTGCTGTGCATCAAGCTGTATAGGGCCTGTTTTTCCCCTAGAATCCATGACTGAAAAAAGCAACCTGGTTTCTATGTTGGAATAGTGAGGTCTAGAAGTTCTCCCTGGTGGTTCAAGTAGGCATGGTCTACAAAATATTAGTGTTTGTCTTATGCTTCAGGTTAAATATACATACCCATGAGAAAACTTTGTAATGTGATGACTGATCACCAGACCAATGTTATTCCTTCTTTTTGGATCACATAAATCACTATCTGAATCAAGTGTGACCTGGACAAGAGAGTGGAGCCGCTGAAAGTTTGAATGCAGTGTAGTGTACTCCTGTTTGACAATGGCATAGAATTCTGCAGTCTCTCTCCTGTGAAGCTTTTCCAAAAAGTCATGGATTGAGAGGTTGATAAGGCAGGGAGAAACATTCCGGAAATCATTTTGTAACCTATTCTCTAACTGAGAAAGTGGGGATACAAGATTCTCCTTGTGCTGATGCATGAGAGCTGCTACATCACTGATAGGATCATCAGATGTGTCTATGGTAGAATCCTGAGCAATTGGAGGAGAGGATAGCTGGTATCCAGGTAAAGGGAAATACATTTGGAAGTTACTCCGGCCAATAGTCTGGAGTGGGGTAGAAACCCAATTGCGCTCTGGTCCTACACATGAACAATGCTTCTGGATCCCATCCAACCTTGGACAAGAATACTGACAACTATAACAGGTGTAACCATGGGAAAAAATAGTAACCCCAAGAACAGGGGAATTCTGGCTGGGATGTGGAGGAATCTTCCTGGCCTTATCTAAACCTTGTATAATTATCCCATGTTTTTTCATTTCAACACAAATAAACATTCCCAGCTTGCTAGTGGGAACTGGAAGAGATACCCTATGTATCACTTCTTTTTTCCAGATGTGAGGTAGACCAGTGGGGGGAAAGTAGCCTGGTGCATCAAGGTACACATGCTGGACCCCATATTTAAGGTGCACTTGAAGTTGCTTTAAGGGGACATGACTATGACACAATGTGCATATGAAAATCTGGTAGCGTGTGTTATATGCTACATGGATCTTCAGCAAGCTTTTTGTGCTGATCAGTCTCTCTACTGGTACTTCTCTGTGCAATTTCATAAGTGCCTTAACAAGGAATAAATTACAGGACAACATACCCTGACTGGTTGTCCAGATGAAGTACCTCCAATGAAACATTCAAATAACTCAAATCTCCTACCAATTATCAATAAATCAAGATAAGCACCAAAAATAGATGGTAGCTACCTGGTTTGTAGGGAGATGAATCTATGCACTCCATAGGAACAAAGGCTCCACTCTCAGCAGACTTTTCATTGTCAGCACAGTGGTCACCATGTTCTCCATCTGCTTGGCATAAGATTGCATATCTACTGTAACAAACACAAAAATTACCATTGGATAAAATGTTTCTGGATCCATCATCAAGCAGGTTCAAGGCTTCTTCATCAGATCCTGACTGAGCACTTAGAAAAAATTAACATGTGTATTTTCCCAAGGCTGCTAACAGTTACCTCTGAAAAGCAATATGTCCATTGGGAGTGCCCTTGCTTGCTAGGAGAAGAACACTATGATCCAGTGCAAGCTTTGAAATGCTTCGGGCCATTGCAGAAAGGCTTGATTTACACTTGAGCACGCAAAGTTTGTTGCTGTTGCATCAAAACAAAAGCCCCACCTTTTTTCCATGATGTTACAACGGGGTGTATGTTTGAGCAGGAAGGGAGGCAGGACGCAAAGGGCAAAGGCAAAGAACAAGAGGGAAGAGACAAAGGTGAGAGTTGAGAGCCAAAAGGCAAGACAAGGGCCAAACGGCAAGTGTTTGGAGCCAAGATCTAAGATCTGGGAGCCGAAAGGCAAGCGGCAAAGGGCGAGACGAGAGACGGGAGGCGAGAGGCGGGACGAGAGACAGGAGGCAAGAGGCGGGACGAGAGACAGGAGGCAAGAGGCGGGACGAGATACGGGAGGCAAGAGGCGAGACGAGAGACAAACGGTAAGAGGCAGGAGCGAACCGGATAGTTCCGCTCTGTGATCCAGCGGATTCAGCAACCGGTGCAGACTCAGCGACGATCCCAATCTCCCTCGCGCTGTTCCTCCCGATATCACAAAAATGCGCCGGGTTTATGGTTACCACCTCTGCTTCCTGTGGCATTTGCCTACACGATACGCCACTGCTTGAAAAGGATGCCGACGGATCACTTGCGTCGCACATTGGTGGTGGCATCAAAATTTGGCCTGGGGTCGAGCCAACGTGTCGGACGTGCCAAGAAGAAGGACCGTTAAAGCGCATCGTGAGCAACCCTCGCAATCCTGCCGCACCTGATCCCACTATCTCTGTACGAGTACAGACGTTTTTTACCTATGGAATGTGCTGATCATCCCATATCAGATGTTGTTCGCTTTCCCACCTTCGCCCAACACTCCGGCCACGCGCCACACCCCCAACGACGACCCCCACCCCGAGCACGAACACCCCCACTCTCCCAGGCATGAAATCCCCGCGCCTGCCAATAGAAAGGTCTTGTGGAGACCCCACCCTCAATATTCCAGCGACTAGACCTGATTCATCGCTTTCAAACCATTCCAAACGTCCCACCCACACAGACCCACGACCAGCCGCCATTGCCACAGACACCGTCCTCGCCCCTTCTCCCTCATCTCATGCGCCAAGCTCACTTCTGATCAGACAATCCCCATCATCGGTGCCGGAGGTCACGGAGGTTGTCGCGTGGAAAGCGCTTCGACACCCAAATGTTGTGCCGCTAATCGGGGTGATGGTGTCCGAGAACCAGTTTGCCATGATATCGGAATGGATGGTAGGCGGGAATATAAACGACTTCTTGAAAGCGAATCCGGATGCGGACCGATTAGGACTTGTATGTTTTCTGTTCAAAGTATCACTGCCATCGCTTCAGATTTATAGACGATCGAATAACTTCTCCAGCTGGTAGACGCCACGAAGGGCTAATCTACATCCATTCCCAGGAAATGATTCACGGGGATCTTAAAGGGGTACATTTCTGATAGCAAGTGTCACATTTATAACTTACCAAGCTCGTATGTTAAGCTGAACGTCCTGATCGACCGAACTGGTCATGCCCGCCTCATGGACTTTGGTCTGCTTACCATCATGTCTGAGCCCTCAAGCCAACTATCCTCGAGTTCAGACATACACGTCAGTGGCACGTCCCGATGGATGAGTCCGGAGCTTATCGATCTGCAACTGTTCGGGTCCGTGGGCACTCGCCCCACGATATCCTCAGACTGTTATGCTCTCGGGATGGTTGTATACGAAGTTATCAGTGGGCGTGAGCAGTTTCACCAAATAAGGGATTAACCGTTTTCGCGAGGGTGTTGGAAGGTGATCGTCCTCCCCGGAATGCTGATTTTGCGGATATTTTATGGGAGATGTTGCAACGGTGTTGGGTGGCCTAGGCAAGTGACCGTCCTGACATCGAAGAGGTCCTTCAATGTTTGGAGAGTATTTGGGGGTCGTCAAAGTCACCTTCTGTGGATGAGACGACTACCACAGAGGAGGGTGAGGTGCCGATGACAATTACGAACCATTCTCCTGGTAAGTTCTCCCGCTTCACCTAATACGAGGTTTCGTGATCTCCATTTGTGACTTGGACACAGGAATACCGATGCCCATTGTAGGGGGATCCTATTGTTCTGGTTCGTGGCACTACGCCGACCTCTGTGCTCCGTGCCTGGATTGCGGCCAGGTCGGTCATGCTAGTGGGTGACTCGTCGCACGTCCTATCCCGTTTCCGTTTTAGTAATTTCTAAATTGCAGCTCCTTGGCAACATTATCCATCGGATACGCCGTATCCATACACATTTGAACAACCTGTCGAGGTGCCATACTGCACCACACCCAACACTCCGGGTTTCCAACCTCACTCCGAACCGACATCAGAAGACTTTGTCCCACCGCCGGGTCAGGCCGTCTACTACTCCCATATGCGACTTCGCGGAGAATATCCAGATCTCGCACTCGAGTGATCGGGGAGTGGATGTTCGGGGTTGATCGTTGATCGTGTTCTCGGGATACATAGTAGACAGACGCATCACGGAGAAATAGTACCTAGACTTATGATCAATAGCCTCATCCTCAGTGTACCAAGATTAAAGGGAACAATTGTGTCTCAAGTCTCTTCGTACCGTACCTAGGAAGTAAAACGAACGAATTGGATAGTGTATCGTTGCGCAGCGACAGGTTAAACTATGCCTCGGGGCTGGCGAATGGCCGGACTTTGCGGATTTGGTCCCCCCGCCATATGAAGGGACGCATCAGATGACTTGACCGCTAAGTTACTAGAATTACATCATGCAGGGTCTCGCCCATAAGTCCAGTGCAAGATATTTCCCATTCTCGCTCCTTCGCGGATCCCGCACGAACGAAGCCGGCGGTTGATCGAGCTTTAAGTAGCTTACGTTTCCGGACCTCCCGTGTCTCGGTGCTTCCGCCAACTCTTCCCCTCAGACGGCCACCATGAACCCGGAGGAAATGTTTAACTGGTCCGATGGGGACGTTATCCTGCGTGCGACGCACGGAGAGGACAGTCGCGACTTCCGAGTCCATAAGCTCTTCCTTTCCTTCTCGTCTCTGGTCTTCAGAGACATGTTCGAGATTCCCCAACCTTCATCACCATTGGTACCTTCGAACGACGTCGACGACCCGCCCCGAGCGCTGGATCTCGTCCTGCGATCCGACCACTGATGTGGTTGTAATCCAGGACCTGACAACCTTATCCGAGGCATTGGTCATCGCCGATAAGTACAATATCGGAGTGGCTCGATCACGATTGCGACCATTGTTCATGGAATTCGCAGTAACCGAGCCACTCAGAGCGTACGCAATCGCCTGCCGACTCGGGCTTGAAGACGAGAAGACACTGGGGACAAATAGCTATTTGCTGATCAGGTATATGTCAAGCAAACTGCAAACAAATGGAAAAAAAACCAGCCCAGTAATTACCCTGCAAATGCTGGGTTTTTTCAGAATTTACTGAGCCAA
>Ga0307510_10010258_pt1 | contig 11136 bp, 5 predicted proteins | sample 12_EM_MG_FD_207224 | JGI IMG/M metagenome (GOLD analysis project Ga0307510, IMG submission 207224) | Populus trichocarpa ectomycorrhiza microbial communities from riparian zone in the Pacific Northwest, United States - 12_EM | ecosystem: Host-associated > Plants > Roots > Unclassified | place... | reverse complement strand
TCATTTTGTTGGTTTAGGACTACCCCAATCATTTTCCACAAGCTAAGGATCAAATCTACCACTTAATATTTTTTATGGGTACAAGATTAGCAAACCCTTATTCACCAATACTCGTACATGGACAAGTATCAAACCACTTGAATAGCCTTTAGGAGGCTTTTCCAGGTGTTTTAAGTGTTGTCACTTACACTTTTTACAATATTACTTTCTCAATAGAGTTTAATAGAATACAAATAAAGCATTTAGATAAATTGTGACAATAACACTAAAAATATTTATGTTTGTTAGAAAATCTTACACGCCATCGTTGAAACTAGTTAAATTATTTTGAAGTTTTTTTTTTGAATAAGTGTAATTGTATTAAAGAAAAAAAATATATACAAAAGTACGAGGGGCATATACTAAGAAATACAAAAACCTGTTACTCAGGTTAAACTGACCACAAGCAATAAGAGAAAGAAGCAAAAGCTAAAAAAAGTTCAAAGTTGCAAAAGCAGACTCCTTAGACAAAATAGTTGGATAACCAATTGATCTATTGTTCATATTGAAACCTAGGAATTTAAATACCTATAAATCGATCAACCGATTCCTGAAAACCATAAAACCAGTTGACCAATTCTGTAAAACAGTATAGGTGGTAAGCAGAACAAAAAAAACAGCAAGAGCAGAAATACCTCATGACTCTGAGAGGCACTAGATGGACCTGAGAGAAGCTAAAATCTGATACCTTAGTTCAAACTCAACCAAACAAGATCTAATAAGATAAAAAAAATCTCCTCGCAAATATCCTGATGAGATCGGTAAAACTGATGAAAAACTCGGTTATTCCTCTTATACCAAATGAAGTAAACTATGGTTGAGAAGACCAACCGAGTAAGTAGATGAATATACTCTTTTTTTTTTTTCAAGTGTGTGTATGCCTATTGAAGCAAAGGTTGTCAAGTCATAGAAGGCCAACTTAGAAGGGTCATGCTCATGATAACACCCTAAATTGCTATAGAAAAAAGGGCATTAAAAGAACAAATGGTCATGTATCTTAACTTGCAACCTATAAAGGGTACATATCAAAGAGAGAATGATCTGAAAAGTATGCAATATGTCTATGGTATGAAGAAGACCCATAAAAGCAAGCAAAATGATAAAAGAGTGCTTGGGGATGATTCCTGGGAACCAGAGAAGATGATGTATAGAGTCTATGGGTCTGAAATCTTTAAGAACCTCTCATGCAAGGTCGATATAAAACCTCCATGTAGAATGATCTTTCTAGATATAATGGTTTGATAAGGCACTCTTATGGTGGAAATGAGCCAAGTTCCAAATAAAGTTGACATCTCAGGGAAGCCTAGTAGAAGTTGACACCCTAAAAAGTAAAAGGTAGGTCGTAGAATCATTGCCCATCTGACAACCAATAGTCTAAATAAATTGAATTTCTAGAAATTAGCTAGATTGTTTTACCAAAACAATCAGTCAATTTTGAGAAATGAAAATCATTTCTCTAAATTAGTTAGACTGATTTGCTTGCTAGAATTTTTCTCTTGTTTAATGTGTTTCATTCTTTTCTTAGTTTTTTTATGTTCTTTTGAGTTTATTTGAGTTTTATAGGTGTGAAGACTAATTTCTAAATAAATTGAATATTATTTTTTCTTTCATTGTTTCTCTTTTAATAAAGATCATTTCCAATGATCTTTGACAATTCCTTAAAGAAACTCGATTTGATTGCTTCATCATACTTGATATAATCTATCATGCTGATTTTAAAATCTTTGTTCATATTTTAAATTCCATGCATAAACTAATATTAATAACACCAAGAAATATATCCATAATCACAAAATTTACTTATTCATGTAAAATCATTCCTTAAATAAAAACATTGTTTAACTATAGCATTTTTCCAGCATATCAATACAACAAATAAAGTCATAAACTTAATCTTTTATGCTTGTTTGATACGTAAAACATAGACATATATATATATATATATATATATATATAGACATCATTAATCACATATTTTGTTATTATCAAAATCATAAATGATTGGTGTGTATCTAAACCAACAGTTTGAGACCACGATAGCCCCACGGAAAGTAAACTGAAACAAAATTTAAAGAGAAATTCAGAATCAATCAAATATTAAAGGTTAAAACTAAGAAGAAAAAAATAATCAAAAATTAAATAAAAATTTGATATTGAAGGATAAAATTAAAAAAAAACAAAAATTAATTAAGGAAAAAAAACAATCCTTGTGCCTGAGCCTATTTTATTTTTTTGAGTAATTATAAACTTTCTTTTATTAAAAAATTATATGGTAACATAATAATTTCAAACACTCTTAAAAAAAAAACATAAAAAAAGGAAATTAAAACATGAGCCAAGGTATGAATTTGGAATTACACTTGACTTAAAATTAAAAAAATTATAAAAGAGACATAGGTCCACGTAAAGTTTACCAAAACAAAAAATGAGCCATGAAGAAAAAAATGAAAAATCACCGAAGAAAGTAAATCAAAATATTATTTGAAAAATATGATAAAATTGAATAATAATATTTTCATAGTAAAGAAAAAGAAAAAAAATTGAATATCAATCAAATATTAAGAGCGTTTATTTAAAACCATGATAATAAAAAAATAAAAAAAATAAATTGAAGTAAAATATAAAAGACAATTCAATATAAACCAAATATTAACCGCTGAAGTTGAGAAAATAAACAAACAATTAATATAAAAATTTAAAATTAAAATAAAAACAACCAAAGAAAAAAAATCAATGCACATTGACTTTTCATTTTTTTAGTGATTGTAAATATTATTTTATTAGTAAATTGCATCGTAACACATTACCAAATATTCTTAAAATATAAAACAAAAAAAAACAAAAAAGTGAGCCAAGGTATGAATTTGGAATTATATGGAAACTTTTTGCACTCTTGACTTAATATTGAAAAGAATAAAAAGAGATAGGTCCAGGTAAAGTTTACCAAAAAAAAAAGAAAATGAATCATAAAAAGAAACATAAAGTTCACCTAAAAACCAAAAGGAATGAAAAAGCACCAATGACAAAAATCAAACCTAAGACAAACCCGTAACCTCTCGTAACACCAACATGTTAACCAACTGAATTATAAAACCAAATTGTTATGTAATTATTGAAAAAATAATATTTATGAGTTATATTAACATGAAATCAATCCTAAATCATTTAATTAAAACAAAAGATAAATGGTATTAAAAAATAATTATAGATTAAAAGATATTTAACAATTTCACTTTTCATTTCTCATCTTATCTTTTCACGAGATTTTTTTAGTTGTTTATGTATTTTTTTCTTTTATCTTTCCTGACAACTAAAATACACAATTGTCATCTGTTTGTTTGTTGTTTACTTTGGTATGACAAACACGTGAGACCCAAGCTCTTTGGGTCTGGATACCACGTCAGAGCCAAGGTTCTTAGATTTGACATGATCGCAAACTCAAAGCTCTTGGGTCTGGCGTAGCCAGCAGATCCAATGTTTTTAGGTTTGGCATGGCCACCAGACCCAATGCTTTTCATGGATAGTTAAAATTTTTTTTTTAAAAAAAATCAATTAGGATTTCTGTTTAGAATACTTTAAGGGTATTTTAATTGTTTTTAGAAAAAAAAATAATTAGAATTTCTGTTTAGGATATTTCAATGGTAGTTTAAATGTTTTTTTTATAAAAAATAAAAACAATTTATAAAAAAATTAATTAGCATTTCAATTTAGGATACTTCAATAGCAGTTTAAATGTTTTTTTATAACAAATAAAAAAATTATAAAAAAATTAATTAAGATTTCTATTTAGTATAATTCAAGGATATTTTAATTATTTTTTTATAAAAATAAAAATGATTATAAAAAAATTAATTAACATTTTTGTTTAGGATACTTTAATAATATTTTAAATATGTTTTTATAAAAATAAAAAAAAAATTAAACATGACTTGGGTCTGTAATAGAGATAGACCCAAGAGACTTGAGTTTGGATTGACCGTCAGATCCAAGACCTCATGAATTTGACATGATTATCAAACTCAAGACACTTAAAATATTTTATATATTCTTAATATTTTTTTAACATTTTAATATTTTTTTTTTGGTTATTGATCCACTGCAAAATATGTACCCATATTCTAGTTTTTTTTTATTAATTAATGTTGCGGTAAAAGTATCAAAAGAGAGAATTTTATATAACTTTAGCATCTAATGAGAAATTCTTACAATTGACAACTGATAAGATTAATTGTATATGCTTTTAACTCGAGTTGTGGAAGGAAAACAAATTAAAAAGAGGTCAGGCTCAAAAAAAAAATAAGGAAAAAAAACCAAATGGGTGAGCTGGCATGTGAAAAAGAGGGTTCTTGTCTCGTTCTTGTCTATAAAATAAAAATTGATTGAATTATTTTGATATATTAATATTAAAAATAATTTTTAAAAAATAAATAAATTATTATTTTAATATATTTATAAATAAAAAATATTTAAAAAATTAACCACTGCTACATTACTTTTCAAGACATTTCAGAGAAAAAAATAAAATATCTTCTCCACCAATATTTATTTTCAGTTATTCCCTTGAGTTTAAAAATGTAGGGATTAAATATGTAATTTATAAGAATATAAGGACTGGTCACCTGGTTTTGCTAAACTAAAGGGGCTAAGTTTATAATAAACTCTTTGACTCCAATCATCTGGCTGATGAGTGGGTCAAATGAAACGATGACTCAACAGCTCTCTCTCTCCCTCGAACTTGGCTGGAGCGGCAAAAAGCTTTGATCGGACCTTCTCAGCTCACCGAAACTACTATTACTACTGGTATGAGGAAAAAAATGGGGAGAAAGAGCGGAACCAAGACGACACTGTTTTTCCTACTCATCTCTCTTATTTCTTTTCTCGCTTTCGCTCCCGTCCTCGCTCCTCTCCCTTCTTTCTCCTCCCACTACTCTCTCTCTCCTCGCCACCGCCACCACCACCACCGAAAGGTAGTGACCAGCACCGTCGCGGTAAATCATTCTCTCTTTCTACAAGTTCAACACTCATAATCAAAGCAAGCATTAATTAATTTCAATTAACTTTACTCTAATCAGGTTAAGCCTCGATCATTCGAGATCGACGACGACAAGTTCTGGAAAGACGGCGAGTTTTTCAGGATCATCGGCGGCGACTTGCATTACTTTCGCATTCTTCCTCAGGCATCTCTCTATTTATTTGTTTTCTGTTTTTATGAATTAATTTCTGGATTTATTTTGATGTGTTTACTTATTTACTTTTTGCAAAATAAAAATAAAAAAGTACTGGGAAGATAGGTTGGTGAGAGCAAAGGCACTGGGATTGAATACTATTCAAACTTATGTGCCTTGGAATCTTCATGAGCCACAGCCTGGTAAACTAGTGTTTGAGGGGATTGCTGATCTTGTCTCTTTTCTCAAACTCTGCCACAAGCTTGATATACTTGTCATGCTCCGACCCGGCCCATATATCTGTGGAGGTTGTTTTATCTACCCTTTGTTACTTGCTTTTCTATGAGAGGTCTCACATTAAACGTCAGCCTAATTAGTTGTGTTTGTTTGTTAGAGTGGGATTTGGGGGGCTTTCCAGCTTGGTTACTAGCCATCGAACCGCCTCTCAAATTGAGATCGTCTGATCCTGCTTACCTTCGATTGGTATGTTTCGCAATGACTTTGTTCGTAATGATGATATTGTTCATATATTATACATGTGACATTTGTGGTGGGGATTTCAAATGGTGGACAAGGGAGTTGCATTGTGTATTGTTGGTGATTTCTGTGTTATTCATTGTTTTGTTCTTTATATATATATATATATATATCCTTCATCACAGCTTGGATTGATCATTCTGTTTCACCCTACTTTGGTTTGTTTTATTTCTTTGAAGTTACATATGTTTACCTATTAAGTTCTTATATAAGAAGACAATTACAAGATGGTTTGGTCTTTTTATGCTATCATGAGGATGTTTCATTTGACTATCTATACGGCCTTGAAATGGAAGGCTCTGTTTTACTAATTTCTTAGATTGATGATGGCTTATCGAGGTAATGCAAATTTGTTTGGGGTTAATAATGATGGAGTGATTGTATGAATTCTTTTAGTTCTGTATCCCATGATCTCTAAATGTTGTAATTTTGAATCCGTCTTTTTTAGTCAATAGGGATTTAAATTTTGTAGGTTGATAACTGGTGGGGAATCTTACTTCCCAAGGTAGCTCCGTTTCTTTATAATAATGGAGGCCCAATCATAATGGTTCAGGTAAGTGAATTCGTTACTTCTTATTAATACATCTTCTATGATTTATAACAGAGTATAAATGTAAAAAATGATGTGGATCTTATTGTTGATCAACATCCGAAACGTGAAAAATATTTCCATTTAGAAGATAGTTTCTCTTTAACAAGTTGAAGAAAGCTATAGATCTCACTGCTAATAATTTTTCAACCCTTAAATTTCTTTGGAGAAAGAAGTTTGCCTTGATAATCAATTATACTCTTGTATAGAAAAATAAAAAATTCACAACATTAGTTGATCTTTTTAAAATATATCTTTCTTTGGAGAATGAAAGATGACGGATATTTCTGAATAAAATTGGGTCAAACTAGTATGGTTTTTTCTTGTATCATTTCTGGTCTACCTGATGAAGATATTAGCTGAATGCCTCTCAATGGAGGATTGCATCTTTTTAAATAGTCAAGTATTACTAGAATTACATTCTATAATTACTCCTGTACCATAATTACATTCTATCTGAAAAGGTAACTATGAACAACTAATTTTCTATTAATCAATCTTCCTAGATCAAGCTCCCTAAATCAAGAAACTGTATACCAATCAATCTCCTTTGATCAAGCTCCCTAAATCAAGTAATTGTATATCAATCAATCTTTTTAAATCAAGATATTAAAACCAACATCCCCTCAAATTTCACGAAGCATCAATTTGTTAACCATGAGTTTATTTTGATGACTGGATAGAGCCTTGGTAAACACATCAATTGTCTGGAACTTAGTGAAAATGTAATGACTGGATAGCAATTACATGTTGGTAAAAAAACAATAGAATAACAATCTACTTCAATGTGCTTGGTGTGCTCATGAAAGACCAAATTGACAACAATTTGAATAGCAATGGTGTTATCAGTACGAAGAAGAGTAGGTATAAGCTGAGGAATACCAAGTTCACCCTACAGACCCTGAAGCCAAACTATCTCAAAGCATGCAGATGACATAACACAATATTCAGGACAAGAAATAAGAGAATCACTAAGAAACATGCACCAACCAGTAATTGAACGACGAGTAACAAGACAACCAGCCCAATCCGTATCACTAAAACCCATCAATTGTAAAGAAATTCTAGTAGAAAAGAATAACCTGTGACCGGAAGTACCTTTGAGATAACAAAGGATATGTCGTACAATGACTGGGTGAAAATGGCGAGGAGCCTAGATAAACTGACTAACTTGTTGTATAATAAAAGAAATATGTGGCCAAGTAATTGTAAAATAATTCAAACTCCTTATCAACTGTTGATACTTATGTTGTAACTTCAAGTTGACCTCCATTGGTGTAAGATCCAAATTACTAGATTTAAGAATAGCTAAGGTGAGAAGCTCTTGAGTATACTTGTGCTTATGTAGAAGTGTGCTAGTTGAACAACAACGTACCTCAAGACTAAGAAAATACTGTAGGATACCAAAATCTTTCATATGAAATGAAGTGTTAATATGCTTCTTTAGTTGCTCAATCAACTGATAATCACACTCTTTAATAACAAAATCATTCACATATACAAGAAATACAACAATCCTAGTAGCATTCATTCGGAGAAAGAGAGAGGAGTCAAATTGACTCTGAATAAAATTAAATCAAGAAAGGTAGAACGAAATTTCTCAAACCAAGCACGTGGTGCTTGCTTCAATCCATAAATTAGTTGCTCAATCAACTGATAATCACACTCTTTAATAACATAATCATTCATATATACAAGAAATACAACAATCCTAGTAGCATTCATTCGGAGAATGAGAGAGGAGTCAAATTGACTTTGAATAAAATTAAATCAAGAAGGGTAGAATGAAATTTCTCAAATCAGGCACATGGTGCTTGCTTCAATCCATAAAGAGACTATTTTAACAACAAACCTCAAAGTGGGAGTGAGTGAACATGCCAGGTGGAGGAGTCATATATATTCCTTTGAGGTCTCCATACAAAAATGCATTTTTCACATCCATTTGTTAGATTGACCGCCCTTTCAAGGCAATAATGGCCATAACAGTGCGAACAATAGTCATCTTGGACAGAGTTGCAAATGTCATCTCATAATCAAGTCCATACTCTTGTCGTTTCCCAAGAGTCACCAGATAGACTTTATATATTGCAATAAAACCATCAGGTCATAGCTTTATGATATAAATCTATTTAGAACCAAGAAGTTCGACGCCATCAAGATAAGAAACAATATCCCAAGTGCTTGTCCTGAAGAGCTTGAAGCTCCTTGCATAGACGACTTCCAACATGCTTGACTAGAAACTTGAGAGTAAGACTTAGGTACAATAGTAGTATTAAGAGTAGCTTGAAGAGTTGAACCCATACCACCTATTTGGAGGACGTGAAATTTGAGATGATCACTGAAGTTCAACCAGGACGAGATCTGGTGTCATGGTTGGGTAAGGCAATGGGATCGATGGACGACGTCTCTAATACACAATTTCTTACTTAAAATGCTCAACAAAACTTGATACATAATCAAAATTAGAAAGCAAAACTGAAGAGAATCATGAGAAATAAAAGACTTGAAAGAAATATTGATTTTTAAATAATATCACATTTTAAGAAATACAAAGTTTATTAGCTGTCAAATCATAACGCACAAACCCTTTATGAACATTATTATATCCTAGAAAAGCACTCCGAACAGATTGAGCAACAAACTTGTTTCGTTTAATTAATGGTAAGTAAACAAAACACACACAATCAAATATATGAAGAGGTTAATATTCAAGAGTAATGCCAAATAAGTGATAAAACGGGAATTGAAATTGAGAATTTGGGAGGGTAGATGATTAATCAAATAAACAACCATAGATAATGTTTCTACCCAAGATATAGGTGGCACTGAAGAGTCAATTAACAAGGTACGAACATTTAAAAGGTGAAGATTCTTACGCTCCGTAACCCTATTCTACTGAGGAGTGTGGACAATAATGTTGGGAGAGAATACCCTTCATTTATAGATAAAATTGAAAGCCATTGGACATATATTCCTCCCAAAATCATCTTAGAGTCTTAATACAAGTAGAAAATTGATTTTCAGCATAAACAATCTGAAAGACAAAAAACACATCAGCTTTAGAACAAAAAAAATAAAAATACCCAAACAAAATGACTATAATCATCAATAAATATCATGAAATATTTGTACTAAGCATGTGAAATAACAGGACTAATGCCCCATATGGTAGTATGAATGATCTCAAAACAAGCAGAGGCCTGACTGCCATGTGAAGGAAAGGGTAAGGACTTGCTTTTACCAAGTTTACATGAACCATAATCAGAAGACACAGTAGAAGGTCAAAACAAATCTTTATTGCCCAAATAACTATGTTTCATAAGATAAGTCAAAACAATAGAATTGGAATGTCCCAATTTCTTATGCCATACATGACTATTATTAACAACCGTAGTACAACCGAAAGAAATAGACATATGAATGGAAAACTGGAGAGGAAATAGATGTCCCATTTTAGGCCCTTTTCTATCACTTTCCCCGACGCTTGATTCTTGATTCTGCACATGACAATTATTATAATCAAAGTGAATTTTACAATTATTATCTACCAATCGGCCAACAAAATTTAAATTAGCAGATAAATTTGGAGACATAAAAACATTATTAAAGAAAGAGTCCAAAGTTCCAATCATAGTGATAAGAAGAGCAGTATCATTGGTTATTTGAATATGCTGCCTACCCGCATACCCTTATACTTACAAACTTTATGTAAAGCATAAGTACTATTAGTCATGTGATTGGAAGTTGCAAAGTCAGTCAACCAAGAAGAAGTAGATTCCCCTTACGTTGTACGCCGAAGACAGAGAAGGTAGAAACAATCATATATTAGACCATCTTGAGTGTGAGATAAGATGAAGAACTACCTATAGATTGCAGATCCAAAGAAGGAACCAGAGAGGCAACCGCCAAAATGGACTGGATAAAATTACGAGGGGCTAAAGCATGTTGATTTTGAAATCACACTCGACAATCTTTAATGTTGTGCCTTTTTTTTTTACAATAATTGCGAAATTTCTTGCTGTAGTGCTTCGCAACATGCCCAAACTCCTTGCAATTGCAGCACTAAGTTTGTGACTTGGATCTTCCTATGCCATTAACAACATATGCCATCTTAAATATCGTAGACATCATGGTTTCTAAATTAAGGCCAAATTGAGTGACTTGGTGTTGTTCTTCACATAATTCCTCCAAACAAACCTCCAAAGATGAAACAAGATTACAGTTGCTTAAACTAGCGCATGCAGTCTCAAATTTTGATCTTAGTTTCATCAGAAACTGATCCCTATGGCTCTTATGATGGACAACTTGTAGTGTCGTAATGACCTCTTTTTGAATGGTAGGATGAACTATCCTAATATATTCACTCTATAAATTAAGAAATTCATAATAGAATTGTTCAATAAAAAAATTACCTTGGCAATAGTTACCAATTTCTAACTACAATTGAAACTTTCGAGCAATGTTATTTTGAGATTAAATGCTCTGAAGATAAACCCACATCTCCATAGCAATATCGAAGATCATTCACCTACTTGGTTCAATGGAACCAAATAGCCAAGAGATAATGCAACCATCCTTGCACTCCCAAGAATCAATCTCCTTGGGATTAGTCAGAGCCTTAGATGACCCATGTAAGTGTCCCTATAACTCTTTTCCCTTCACAAGTATTTTGAATTCAAACTCCCAAATGGAGTAATTCTTTTCATTTGGACAAACAATAAAATATTTTTCTTTCATTATAAATCAGAAAAAACAAAAGAAATTAACTAGTGAAAAAGTAGACCTTGATGTCAAAAAAAGAAAGAA
>Ga0307510_10010257_pt1 | contig 11137 bp, 17 predicted proteins | sample 12_EM_MG_FD_207224 | JGI IMG/M metagenome (GOLD analysis project Ga0307510, IMG submission 207224) | Populus trichocarpa ectomycorrhiza microbial communities from riparian zone in the Pacific Northwest, United States - 12_EM | ecosystem: Host-associated > Plants > Roots > Unclassified | place... | reverse complement strand
TCTTTTCACCACTCCACTCTATCACCCCTGCTAGGGACTGAAGAAGCACAGCAGTGCAGAAAGTAGCCAGCCACTATTTTCCCTTTACTGGGTGAGTGGTAGCATTTCTTTTTTCACTGCTTTTATCTTTGTTTTCTTGCTGGTCCCTTTTGTTCTTTCCCCCTTCTATCAAGGGACCTTCTCTTTGCCTTAGTTATAGTAGCACTAGCCCTTCCTAAACCCAACCCAACCCTAAACCCTAAAGCATTGCATAGACCAAATGTCATAACTAGGGATTCGAAAAGGCCCAAGGGTGTCTTGAAGGCCGTCTTGTATTTGTCGCCTTCGCATATATGAATATTGTTGTATCCCCATCATACATCCAGTTTGGTAAAGAACCAGGCTCCCAAAAGTTTATCGACAAGTTCTAGGATCAAGGGTATTGGAGCCGCATTCTTCTTGGTTACTGCATTCAGCGGTCTGTAGTCTTGAATGGGTTGTAGTTTCCCATCTTTCTTATCAATGAAGAAGAAGGAGCACGCATCAGCTGCTTCCGATCATCTTAGAGTGCCTCGTTTCAGGCCATTGGTAATGTATTCTTGTAGGGCGACCTTCTCAGGTGGTGTCAATCTGTACACCAAAGTTTTCTTCATTGTTAGGCCTGGAATAAGGTCGATCTTGTGGTCCCATGGTTGGTGCTTTGGTAATTGTTGTGCTTCTTCGTCAGAGAAGACTTTTGCATATTTCCTAAATTCCGGAGGGATTTCCTCAGATTTCACTTGCTCTTTTTTAGCAAGGCTTGTGGACATTGTAGTCCTTGCAACCATGGAGGTAACTTGATGGTTTATCATCTGTAGTGACGGACTGGAACTGGCTTGTTCTTTAGACCTAGATATGTCTTGAGTAGTCAGACTGTGACCAACTTGTTCCTTGACTGTCCTGTGACATGACACAGTAACATCAAGGTCTGGCATGAATTGTTCCAGATGGGCTCTAATGTGCTGCGACACATCTAGACCATGACTTGTAATATCCAGGATATTGTCATCATGGGTTTCCCATTCATCTTGGGGAAGTAGTTGCCATAAGGCAGGGTCTTGGGTATGACGATCTTGTTCTTCAATGTTACTGGGATGACAATAAGAGGGGCATCGATCAAATTTGATCATTTTTGCTCCCCAATCTATGCTTGGATTGTGTGCTCTTAGCCAGTCTGTGCCTAAGAGTATCTCGCTTTGGCCAATATTTGTAATGGCGACTTCAACAGTTTCCCAGTGATTTGGATCAATGCTCATCCCCATTCACAGAATGGTGGCATAGCGCATCGCTCCTTGTTTGTTTAATGTTCCATCAACATTAATCAGGTACACAGGGCAATCGACAGCATGAGTGGGTATTCCATATTTCGTGATAAAACTGGTGTTGCAGTAGACGCCCTTGGCTCCACTGTCCAGTAACGTGTGGGCATCAAATTGTTTTCCGTTGAAAATAAATTGGACTTTCAATTGGAAGGCAGGGGATTTTATATTCCAAATTGTATGTGGTGGTATATGGAGAATCTTGGGAGATTGGAGATGTTCAATCTTGCTAGAAGTACAATGGGATACAAATACATCTCTCCTGTAAGATGCCACTACAGAAGAGAACTGGCAAAAGATGGTGCAATTGTGTCACCAGTTTCGTCCAGATCTTCAAGGGGAGTGAACGAGTTATGGAAAGCATGAGTAACTCTGCTTCCACTATCATTCAGACTGAGTTTGTCCAGATCTTCTTCTGGGACAGTGTCTATTTGTCAGACTTTTGGCGTAAAGGAAGTCCTGGGTCTCTTCTGTCTGGGGGCCTTGCAATCAATGGCTTTGTATCCTTGTTTACTGCAATACATGCAGAGGTTATTGTCAAAGCGGTATTGGTGTTGTTCAGGGGTAAGTTTCCCATGTCTCTTAAATGGGGTCCAGCGTTGTCCTTGGGTAGTGTTAATTTCTGCATTACTGTTTTCCGCAGATAATTTGCAAATACAAGGGTTACATCCTTGATGTTGGTTTCCTTGATTGCCTAGCAGTTTGGCGTACATGCACCAATTTCTGTCTAGGTCACGAGCTTGTTCAACCAGTTTGGCTAAGGTGGCTGGTTGGGGTGACTGGGGAGCAATCTTATTGCTTATAGCTCCATTTAGAGCATTGCAGAAGGTAAACATCTTGGTATTGTCATCCACATTAGCGTGTCGTGCATGTTGGCTCCATTCTTGGTACTATTCATTGAATTCTCTATTCCCTTGTAGAGTAGCATGTAACTTGGCAAGCGCTTCCAGCTCTGTTTGAGGTGGAATAAATTGCACCTTGAAGGCATCTTTAAAGGCTTGCCACATTCTGTAGTTGGTGGGTTGTGCCGCAATGGCAGTAGCCATTCAGTCGCTGGCCCATTCGCCAGCCTGAGTGTCTTGTTTAAAGTAGGTCAAAGCAGACGCTACTTTCTTGTGATTGGTATTGAACGTGTCTTCATTCACCGTAAAATAATTCTCCAGGATGTTCCAGAAGGCTAGGGCCTTGTTGTTGCAAGCGGTACTCGCGCCCCCCAGTCTCAGCTACAAACCCGTAACTTCAGCATCACATGACTGTGGGAACCTATCACATGACCCTACACGTGACTCATCATGTGACCCTTCCACCACTTGTACATCACAAGACTTATCAGTACATGACCCTGGGAACCTACGACCCCGTGACCCTGGGAAGATAACATATGACCTATCAAGGAATTGGTCATCAACAATGTCACTTGACCAGACGTGCTTTGGACACGCGTCTAACCCGTTGATCAACACATGGCAGATCGTAGGAACGATCAACAAGATGCGTCCACTAAACAATCAACGAACACACAACGCGACTCAATCAACGAAGACGTGACTCATTAGGGCTAGACCCTAATCAAGATGTATAATATAATCCGCAGTTACTGTGCATCGACTGCGCAATCCCCTGTTACCTGTAATTATACCTACCCTAAACTGCGCACAGACCACCCTGTATTAGTATATAAGACCTACGAATTTAGGTGAACAGTCCTTAGACTGTTCTCTTGTCAATCCCCACACTGGAGCCTTTCAAAGCTCCCTCATCATCAGCAGCTCGTCCCTCCATCTATCCAGTCCCACCTCTCCTTGCCTTCTGCCTCTTCCTCCTCAACGTCTCTTTGCTGCTCCTTTGGATCAGTCACCTTCAACTCCGCGCCGTCATCAAGTCTTGCTACCCATAAAGTAGTGAGTTCCCGACACTTGTTGCCTTGTCTATCATATAATTTGGGTGCTGTGCCGATGAGACAGGGTGTGTTTGCTTGCGCCATTGGTACTATGACGATGGGTGGTGGTGGCAGTGCTGGAGGAGGTGCTGCTGGTGGACCTGGTGGAGGTGGGTGATGTATTGGCGGCAGTGCAGCTCCTGGGGTGTTTCCGGTTGGTGGGTTCACTAGGAGTTGGGTTGGTTGTGGCTAAGTACTTGGTGTGTGTTGAGATGAACCTGATGCTTTGGTTCTAGGTGTTGGCGGGGCGGGAGCACATTGTTTTCCCTTTGATACTGGTGGTGTAAGGATCTGGGTGGTCTCAACTGGGAGTAGTTTGGAACTACTAGGAAACAGACTTGTTTGGGAACGTGGGGTACTGGGTCGCGGGGTGCTTGGTCTAGTCTGGAGTTTCTGGATTGCTGAGGTAACAGTGGTCTCCGCTCATTGTAAGAGGGATTCCACTTATGCGGTGTCGTCTTTGTCAATTTCTTTACATATGATTTGTTCCACTTTGTCTTCTGATTGGTCATCGTCTGATCCTTCAGAGGCAGTCTTTGCTTGGGTTTCTGTGTCAGAAGTGCTTGGACTTTCGAAATGAACTCTCCGATGGTTGAGATAAATCCACTTGTTCTCGGATTGATGCCACTTGATGAATCTATCTTGATATAATACTGTTCCTTGGAATGTGTCAAACTCCTCAATTTGGTCTTTATGTGAGAAAATAACCACAAGGACATTGGTGGTGACTTTTTCTCTGTTGTCCAGGTATCTCCAAGAGTGTCCTGGTCCTTCACTGTAGGTGGCATAAGTAGAAAACGCCCTGAAGAGGACTCGATTTCCCTTGTCGTTGGCAGCAAAGGCGTTGTAGTAGACGGCTGGTATGTGTTCTTGTTCTTCTTTGGTTAATAGGAACTTAGTAGCAAACTTTGATTTGCACTGCTCCCACAAATTCATACAAGAGTGACTGTATATGAATTGCCTTCCCAACTATAAAAAACAGTACACTGTTTCAACAGACAAGTGGACTCGGTAGGGTGTTCCGAATCAATGAGTCTGTAGTCCTCAAGTATACCTTCGTTAGTAATAGAGGTTCGATATTTCCACAGGAAACCATTGAACACAATGGGATGGGGGGTAACTTTGAAGAGGTCCATAAAGAGGTGATCGATATGAACATCTGGGCGGTGTTGGAGGAGGTAAAGGCAATGTTGCTTGAAGATATGTAGTTCTTCAGAATTCCTAGTAGGAGTCGCCTTTGCAAGATATGTGTCTTTAGGAAGGAACGGTTGAAACGGCGTCCCTACTATGTGATCAAATTGTCTTGGACAAAGGTCTTCTTCTAAGACAATTTGTCAACTCGGAGTACTGACGTTTGGGTACACCGGTACAGGTGGTACTGGACTATTCGGTGTCCTAGCAAGTAGTGGTATGGTTTGACGGAGATGGTTTCTTCCTCTTTCATTAGAGGGTACAAATGTTCCAGGATCTTGGGCTGGTGCTGAATGATTTCTATGCGCCAGTTCGTTGGTTGTAATGAACACTGTCTAAAGGTCTGCTAGTGACTCATGGATCCCAGAGAAGGAGATAGGACGGAGTAGGAGGAGTTCCTGGTTGTTGGTTGTTGTCACAGTGACAAATATCGATTCCACAACCACAATTGATGGCGGTAGCTGGGGATGCAAACTGGAATTCTCTGGATCGCTGGTATTCAGATAAAGGGATACTAGCTCAAGTGGTTCCTTCCAAGGTAATGTCTGGAGTGGTATCAATGCTGTCCTAGTAATGATCCTGAATGTGGATATTATTTGGCAAAGCCTGAATTCGGGTGAGTTGGGCCTGATACTCAGGTTCTCGCCCTTGGGCGTTGGGTTAGGTAATGGGGAGGGTGTACTGAGTGGGGTTGATGAGTGCAAATTCATGGTTCTGGATGGTGGTTTCCCAGATGGCGGCATTGAAGGAATAGGAGTATTCCTTGCTATCGGTGTAAACGAACTGATATCCGATAGGTCCTGTTGTGAGAAGTCAAATTTTGTTAAATTCCACTTGAACTTGGGTTTGCGACAGGAGAAACCGGGATAGAAATCTAACTCTATTCCCTTGTCGAATTTGCATGATGATTTCTTCCTGAAATGCTGGCGCACTATAGTGCCAGAGGAAGGTTTCATCGTAGAAGAGGCTGATTTGGTCAGCAGGAGTTCTGTTATATTGGCGGATATCAGTGAGTGTCCAATAAAGGAGATTTCTTCTTGCTGCTTCAAGAAGATTTGGGAGTTGGTAATTGACGTATTGGTAGAAGCGATAGCTTCCAAGAATTTCTCCAAAGGGTAATTGATCAAGTAAGGTTTGAGCGATAAAGTGATGATTGCTCCAATAGGTAAGTTGAACTTGATCTCTTAGATCTGCAATTAGGGGAAGCTGGCTTTGAGCTTGACTTAGGTTATCCACTAGTAATGAATGATGAACCCCTTTTTTATTTATACCTTTAAACCTTTGTAAACTTACTAAGTATTACAAAGGGACTTCAACTGGAGGGGGCGTAATAAAATGAAAGGGGTTAGCAGGGACTCAGGAGGTACATGTGAACTTTGCAAACTGTGGTTGTGTATGTAAGAGGTCTTCCAACCTAGTATTGCGATTAATAATAAAAAGTCCCTGTTCAGTAAAATGAAGGTGTCCACAAAGAGTAGCTACGCGTCTGTCTAAAAAGTCGTACGCAATGAGGGGAACTTGGGCGCCCTCAAACTCCTATAACCAACTGGGTGGAAAGCGTGAAAAAACGAATTTGAGAGAGTCTATAAACGAAGACTCCAAGTATCCAAAGGGAAAATGGGCGGAATGGGGGTGGCGGCTGACCTTGGCACACACGTGAACAGGAGGAAGGGTACTGAAGGAGGAGAGGAGGACATTGTGGTAGGTGAGCACTTGGAATGGAGTGACAAAGGTGGTGGGGTAGTTGACGATATCAGTATGGAGTGGGATGAGGCAGAGGAAGTCCTTCTCTATGAATTCTTCCTGTGGGTACCAAAGCTTCTGGTTATCCTGGTAGACAACTGTGTATTGGTGTGGGTGACGGTCAGTAGCGGTGGTGCAGGCGGGGGCGGCAAAGAGTAGGGGAAAGAGGGTGGCGGCAACGGAGTCGGATACCAGTTCAATGGGAAGAGATGGGAGAGGAGCGGGTGGCTGCAGAGTGGGAGGACGGGGCAATGGTACTTAGTGGACCAGGGCAAATAAGACGGGCTCAGGGAGGGTCTCGACTGTGATGTCGTCAAGGGGGATGTGGTCACAGAGGTTGTGACTGAGGTGGTTGCAGGTGAAGGTGTCTTGAGTGGTGGGAACTGGTGGATGGTTCTCTTGCTCCTCAAGTTGGGTGATGGCCTGGTTGATGAGACCAAGGAAGCCTTTGGGAGTGGGGAAGTCAGGGGATGGGAAACGGACATGGTAGGTGGGGGACTGCAGGATGATGGGGGAGTTGGTCAATGGGTTGACCAATAAGATGCCGGGCGAAACGGCGTCGGTGTACCCTGGGTACTGGAGAACGGGGGAGAAGACGATGGGGGACTGCGGGGCGGTAACGGTGGCAATGAAGGCAGGATTGTGATTCCCAAAGGACAAGTTGGGACTACCTGGTGATGGATAGTTCCAGGTGTTGCGGGGGGAGGCCAAGAACTCTTCGATGGCTTGACCAGCGGCTTGGATGTTGAGCTGGTAGACGTCGTCAAGGTTTGACCAGGAGGCGACAGAGGAAGTGGGAGAGGACACTTCCGATGACAGTCAGCTTCAATAAGAGACTGTTCTAGTGTCGGGAACTCACTAATTTATGGGTAGCAAGACTCGACAACAGCATGAAGTTGAAGGTGACTGATTCAAAGGAGCAGCAAGGAGATGTTGAGGAGGAAGAGGCAAAGGTGAGGAGGGGCGGGACTGTGTAGAAAGGAGGGCAAGCTGCTAATGATGAGGGAGCTTTGTGAGGCTCCAGTGTGGGGGTAGACAAGAGAACAGTCTGAGGACTGTTTGTACAAATTCACAGGTCTTATATACTAATACAGGATGGTCTGTGTGTAGTTAAGGGTAGGCATAATATCGAGAGACAGGTGGACACATGCCCCTTTAGGGCAGGTAGTAATACAAGAGACGGGTAAGACTTGAACTAATAATAGACACGAACTAATAATAGATGAACTGTGGACTGTGCTGCAGTTCTGCAGTAAGTCTTGTGACTTTGTTGATTCTTAATCAACTGTTAATCGTTCCCACGGTCTTCCACACATTGATCAATGGGCGAGGCACATGTAGAAAGTGTGCACGATCAGGTGATTGTGTAGATGACCAATCCCTTGGTAGGTCATGTGTTAGGTTCCCATGGTCACGTGCTGTTAAGTCACGTGCTTGCTTGAGGGCTCGTATGTCATGTGATGAGTCATGTGCTAGGTTACGTGGTGGGGATTTCCCAGGATCATGTGGTCAACAATTCTCTTTGGTTGCTGGTTGTTGACCAGGCTTTGTTGTGGGCTCAGGAGGGCGTTGAATAGTCACTTGGCTATAGCTCAGTTTAGGGGTGGTTCTTGTGGGACTCGTAGAGGTTTGGACTGGGTTTCTAGATGGTGTGGACTTCATCCACGATAATAAAGGCATCTTATAGAGGAGAGGTGCAACCATCCTGCTGCACCCCGTGAAAGATTGGTCTTAACCAATCTCCCAAGCTATGCCATGTACCCCCCCACACAATTTGGAATACAAGATCCCCAAGTTTCCAACTAAAGATCCGAATTGACTTCAACAGGAAACAAATTGATGCCCACACATTACTTGACAGTGGAGCTGAAGGAATCTACTGTAACACAAGCTTTATCAAGAAACACTTGATACCTACACATGCTATTGATCACCCTGTATACCCATTCAATGTGGATGGAACAATTAATAAGCACAGGGTGATGCGCCATGCTACCATTTTGCGAATGGGGATGTGCGTTGATCAAGATCACTGGGAAACCATTGAAGTGGCCATAACTAATATTGGCCAAAATGAGATGCTTTTGGGAACTGACTGGCTACAAGCCCACAACCCAAGCATTGATTGGGGCACAAAAACAATCAAATTTGATCACTGTCCCCCTCATCGTCATCCCAGTGTGGTTGAAGCTCAAGATCATTGTGATTGCAACCCAGCCTTGCGACAACTCCTGCCCTATGATGAATGGGAATCTCAAGATGACAATACCCTGGATATTACAAGTGAGGGTCTAGATGTGACGCAACACATTAGAACCCATCTGGAACATTTCCTTCCAGACCTTGATATTACTGTGTCATGCCACAGAATAGTCAAGGAACAAGTTGGTCACAGTCCAACTACTCGAGCCATATCCAGGTTGAAAGAACGTGTTGGTCACAGTCCAACTACCACTCAAGAATGAGTGGGTCACAGCCCCACTACTAAAGAACGAGTGGGTCACAGTCCCACTATCCAAACATGAGTGGGTCATAGTCCCGCTACAAGACGTCCCAATCTGTCACTACGGTTGGTAGACCATCAAGATAACCCCATGGTTGTGAGGACTACAACATCAACACACCTTGCTCAACAGAAGCAAGTCAAACCTAAGGAAATCCCTCCGGAATTTAAGAAATACGCTAAAGTCTTCTCTGATGAAGAGGCACAACGATTACCAAAGCATCAACCATGGGACCATAAGATTGACCTCCTTCCAGGTCAAACAATGAAGAAAACTTTGGTGTACAGATTGACACCACCTAAGAAAATTGCCCTACAAGAATACATTACTGACGGCCTAAAACAAGGCACTCTCCGGTGATCTGAGGCACCCGATGCTTGCTCTTTCTTCTTCATTGACAAGAAAGATGGGAAGCTACACCCTGTCCAAGACTATCAACCCCTGAACGCGATAACTAAAAAGAATGCAGCCCCCATCCCTCTCATCCCAGAGTTAGTCGATAAACTCCTAGGGGCACAATTCTTTACCAAACTTGACATACACTAGGAATACAATAATGTTTGTATATGCAAAGGCGATGAACACAAAACGGCTTTTAAAACACCCATGGGCCTTTTTGAATCCCTAGTTATGACATTTGGTCTATGCAATGCTCCAGCCACTTTTCAAACCTTCATGGACACTGAACTTGTGGATCTAATTGATACAGGTCATGTTGTTGTCTATCTGGATGACATTTTGATCTTTGTGCATACCATCGCTGAAGTCACCAAATATACACACATGGTATTACAGCGCCTTCTAGACCTGGATCTCTATCTGCGACTTGCGAAATGCTCTTTTAACCAAACATCTGTAGAATATTTGGGTTTGATCATTTCCAAAGGAGAACTGCACATGGACTCTGTCAAAATAAATGCTGTCACAGATTGGCCTACACCAACCAAAGTCAAGGACATCCAGGGATTTCTGGGATTCTGTAACTTCTATCGTCGTTTCGTCCAAAACTACTCTGCCCTTGCTTGTCCTTTGTTCAACCTTACTAAAAAAGATACGCCATTCCTATAGGGACCCACTCAAGCAGACACTTTTCAGAAGTTACAAAAAGCCATCACAACGTCTCCTGTGCTCCTCCTGCCTGATTATGGCAAACCATTTATGCTCATCACCGATGCCAGTGATTATGCAACAGGAGCAATTCTGGAACAGGAAGATGCTTTTGGATGGTCTCACCCCATGGCTTACTACTCCAAATCCCTACAGCCTGCAGAACATAATTATAAGATCCATGACAAAGAACTCTTGGCCATTGTTCATGCTTTGACCCACTTTCACCATTACCTCCAAGGCAATGTTCACCAAACTAAAAAAATTTCTGACCATGCCAACCTCAAATACTTCACAACAAAGCAAACCCTCACTTGTCGTCAAGCTTGCTGGTCTGTTTTGTTGGGAACATATGACTACGTCATCATTCCAAAGCCTGGCAAACTCAATCAAGCAGACACTCTGTCCAGGCATCCAGACCATAAAGAGGGGATAGCATCCGATAATGCCAAATGTATTCTGCTTGATCCTAGCAAATTCTTGCTAAAACCAGAACAATTTCACCTCCAAGCCTTGCATAACATGGCAATCCCCACAGGACTGGATGAAGATTTATGGGCATCACTTATAGATGTCATTGCCAAAGACAACTCCATGGGACTGGGAAAGAAGCTCAAAGAGCTCATCACTAGCAGACCAAGACAAGTCACCAAAGGATTACAAGATTGGAACTATGAAAATGGATTGTTCCTTCACAAAGGACTGGTTTACATACCAGACAACGAGAATGTACGACGCAAAGTCATACAACAGTTCCATGATAATATAATGGGACACCCGGGACAGTGGAAAACCATCGAACTCATCACATGTGAATATTGGTGGCCTGGAATCACGGAATTCATGAAATCATACATTAAAGGATCCGCTACTTGTCAAACCACCAAAATCAAGCCTCCAGTCAAAGTTCCACTAAAACCAAATGAAATCCCCTCAGGAATATGGGAAACAATCACCATGGATTTCATCGTCAACCTTCCACTTTCAAATGGATACAATAGTATCCTTACAGTCGTCAACCGCCATAGCAAGGCTATCATCCTAGCCCCTTGTCACAAGACAATCACAGCAGAGCAAACAAGTCAACTATTGATTGACTATGTATGGAAACGCACGGGTTTCCCCTTGACGATTATCTCGGATCAAGGACCACAATTCGCAGCACAAGTTACACAAGAACTTTGGAGAAATGTTATGATCCACCCCAATTTTTCTCATCTTCATCGGACCCCCTCCTCATCACCCTACCCAAGCCTAAGCGACCACTACCATTGAACCCATCAGTCCTACCAGACCTGCCACTGCTACCGCCTAGT
>Ga0307510_10010256_pt1 | contig 11139 bp, 5 predicted proteins | sample 12_EM_MG_FD_207224 | JGI IMG/M metagenome (GOLD analysis project Ga0307510, IMG submission 207224) | Populus trichocarpa ectomycorrhiza microbial communities from riparian zone in the Pacific Northwest, United States - 12_EM | ecosystem: Host-associated > Plants > Roots > Unclassified | place... | reverse complement strand
CTCTTTCTCCTTCAACTACTAAAACCATTTCATCTTCCATTATCAACCTTCATTCAAGATTTCATAAGACCATCCATGATTATTTCCGCTTAACACATTACCGATACCAATTTCACTGTTATCATCATCATCCTGTATGAGTCGATGCAAGGTGATCCCTTTGCCCGAGATCCTAACATACACTAAATGTATGCTAGTCAAAACATGGTGATCCCCTTGCCCGGGATCCTAACATACACTAAATGTATGCTAATCAAAACATGGTGATCCCCTTGCTCGGGATCCTAACATACACTAAATGTATGCTAGTCAAAACATGGTGATCCCCTTGCCCGGGATCCTACCATACACTAAATGTATGATAGTCAATACATCTTGATCTCCTTACCCGGGATCTTAACATACACTAAATGTATGCTAGCCAATACATGATTGATCCCCTTATCTGGGATCCTAATATACACTAAATGTATGTTAGCCCAAACATGGCGATCCCCTTACCCGGGACCCTAACATACACTAAATGTAGGCTAGTTCACGCCCCAAATTACACTTCTCATATTTCCTTTGTCAACGATAATTTCATCACTTGACAATTCACACAACAACCTTTCACCTTGAATACACATACATTCAGAATACTATCTAAAATATCGACATCATTACGCAAACTTTTCTCTTTTCTCCTAATATCCAACGTTCGATAATTCACATATTACATCAATAATATATTAAATCATAGAATTTAACTAGAAAGTATAGGTGCAGATCACCTACCTGCAGTAGAAGCTCTATTCGTGCTCCCCCGCTGCTGCCGCTGCACAACGCCTATGGTCCCTCCTGGTAATCACAGGCATAATCTCATAAGTGATCCTTATTCAAGGATACATTTCATATTAACCATATTAACAACCAATACAGGTATTTCTTTCAATTATTCCTTTCTTTATATTTTATGTTCTCTCATTTCATCTATTTATATCATCATTCTTTGTCCAACCATGGTTATTATTCTTTTCTTTATATTTAAATTGTTACTGTTTAAATCTCGAATTGTTACTGTCTAACCTCTCCTCATTTTTAACTATATCTAGAGTAATAGAAATTTGTTTCAAGCAAGATTGGTCTCGTTGGAAAGCTAAAACACGAGGCAACAAGTTCTTTGAAGGAAGGAGAACCCAGTTCTGCCTCCAAGATAGTCAAAATTGCTCATCAACAAACATTTGAACTGTTATTGTCTAGATATTGAACTGTTACTGTCCGACCTCTTCTCAGATTTTTAACTATATCTAGAGTTATAGAACTCCGTTGCAAGCGAGATTGTTCTTGTTGGAAAGCTAAGACACAAGGCTACAAGTTCTCTGAAGGAAGGAGAACCCAGTTCGGCATCTAAGACAGTCAAAAGTGCTCATCAACAAACATTTGGACTGTTATTGTCTAGATATTGAACTGTTACTGTTCAACCTCTCCTCAGATTTTTAACTATATCTAGAGTTATAGAACTCCGTTTCAAGCGAGATTTGTCTCGTTGGAAAGCTAGGACACAAGGCTACAAGTTTTTGAAAGAAGGAGAACCAAGTTCTGCTTTTAAGACAATCAAAATTGCTCATCAACAAAAATTTGGACTGTTACTGTCTAGATATTGAACTGTTACTGTCCGACCTCTCCTCAGATTTTTAACTATATCTTGAGTTATAGAACTCCATTTCAATCAAGATTGGTCTGGTTAGAAAGCTAAGACACGACGCTACAAGTTCTCTGAAGGAAGGAGAACCCAGTTCTACCTCTAAGACAGTCAAAAACGCTCATCAACAAACATTTGGACTGTTACTGTCCAACTGTTACTATCTAGATATTGAACTGTTATTGTCTGACCTCTCCTCATATTTTTAACTATATCTAGCATAGTTATTAAACCCGGCCCGGGGTTTGACCCGGCCAAGGGGCCGGGTCCCAGGTTTTGTGGGTCAACTAGGGTCAACCCGTATTAATGACACGACCAAAAGATTGATGTCTTCTCCCAAGTGTAGGAGTGTCGAAGTAATAAATAACCCGACAAGACCGGGGTCGAACCACATGAAGGTTAACTATATAAATTATAAATAACAATAATACAACAACAACGATAATAATAATAGTGATAATAGTAATAATAATAATAATAATAATAATAATAAAGAGAGCTTTGAGATGTGATATTGATATAAGGATTAAACAATGATAAAAACAATTGTCAAGGTTAGAGGATCCACTAATGGTATTTCAAACAAGTATAGTATAAACTCTTATTACTCAAGTGGAAACCACACACAAAGGAGGTTCCAATCAGATTATAAATTGTTAACATGATTACATTAGTTATCTCATTCGAATAATGCTAATACTTGTAAATGTTGTCAGGCATTCATGATTATAACTTATGTTAACAACAAATCAAGTTCCTTTCATAGCACAAGTGTCGGTTATACCATACGGTTTGGGCTATGAAAGTGCCAAGTATTTGTTGTACCAAGGGTTATACAACATAAATCTAGATTAACCATTTAACAAGCAAAGTATTAAAAGTGAACAAGATAACAAATACAAAACATGTTAGTATTAAACATTAAAGTCCATGTTGAGTTTATACTATACTTATTCTTACACTATTAGTGTAACCTTTTCACCTTGACATAATAAACTTAGCTAAACATAATGAAAGAAAGAAACATAAATAAACAAGATAAGAACATAAATAAGATATAAGTTAACTAAGTAAAGGAACGGAAATGAAAGGCATAAACAAGATATTAATGAAAGCAAAACTTAAGCATTACAAAAATATAAAGAAAGGAAGCAAGAGCATGATCTTGATCTGAAAACCAAGATGCCTAAATGCATGGCAAATGCCTCCATTTATAGGCCAAAATTTGAAACTATTGATTTGATGACTAATTATTGAGTGGGTGGCCACATCTTGACTTGGTGACAATCCTTATCTTCTTGTCTGAACAAAACGTCATTGATAACGTCATTGATAACGTCAGAATTTGAATTAGACTTAAATCATGCAAGTTCTAGGAAATTGTCTCAGCTTTCCAGGAAAAAATATTTGAGGTCATTTGGACTTCTAGAACTCGAGATATGGGCTGAACACTGAATAGTGTCTGGGCTGCAGGACAAATTTGGACTTCTCCGTTGTTGCTACAATTTGGACTTGAAAATGGCCTTTTTAAATCTTGGACTCCCATGAGAGTTTTAGGACTATGTCTTAGCTTTCCATCTATATAGAGCAGACCTAAATCTAAGATCTACAGCTTCAGATATGACCCAATGACTGAACAGTGTTCCAGTTTGGACTAAACCAAAATCTCTTTTCTAAGTTTGACCCTCTCTTTGTCCTTTCAATTTCAGCACTTAGACTCATTAATCAATCCTTTTATTTATGTGATAGGCCTGCATTTAAGATGAACATTTACCATAAATTAAAGGTATCTTATAGTATCAGACTTGTTATTATAAAACATGCTTTAGTTAAGGAGTTATTGATACTTCAAGTGCAAAATGATGATATAAAACCTTGATAAAAATGCACTTTTAAGTACTAATCAGTACACCATCACTCCATCTATTGCATCTGTGAATGATTCTATGTCATGTGCTCAGTAGTCTTTGGTGACATGAACAACCTTTCCAGTCTAGGTGTGATTAGGAAGTATCTATGTTTTCTATGTGTGGGAAGAATCCTTCCCCTGCCAGTTTTAGGTTTATAACAAACATGCCTATATGTTTTGCACTTGGTCAATTTTGTATTTTCAAGGTAGCACAACATGTTGAAGTTTGGACACATGTTAATTTTTTGGTATCTTAGACCGAAGGAATTCAGCATAGACTTAACAGTATAGAAGTTCACTTTCAACTTGTTCCCTTCTAGTAAAATACTTTTCGCTTATTTGATAATTTTATCATAACTAGCCTCACTCAACCCATGATTTGACTTGATGATGAATAATTTACTGTGATTTGTGCAACCATCTCATAATGGTTCATCAGAATCTTTTGAAAAATCAAAAAACCTAGCCACTTTGCATTAGGTTATTCATCTATGATTGAGCACTGATCTATATGACCCTAATTCATTCTCATTGCATCCATAACCATATTCCTGTAAGGTTACTATTGTCATCTACAACTCCATACACGTTGCTTGCACTGGAAGTTAACCCAACCATCCTCTCTATCATGGTATCGTGAAGAATATATGGTTCTCCGTGTGCATACCAACACAGGCATTTCTCCATGAATTCTTTTAGCAGAAGATGCATCGTTACAACATCTGGATTGATAATTTTGTATTCTTACACCTTTTGCATGAACATTTAATATCACCTCCACTAATATTTCTCAAATTTGATATTGCGTAATTAATAAATCCATAAACCTCATTCCAATAATCAATCATTCACAACCCCTGAGGTAAATCTCGATACATCCATGAATGATCATCCACTACTTATTTCAAACCTATTTAAATATTAATGACAACTTGTATTAATTAATTACATAAACTAAATAAATAACAAAACATTGATTTAACAAAAAAACTTATTCAAATTGTTTTAATATTACAACTAATTCATTATAAATTATCTATATAAATTCAAATTTCTATACATTTACTGAAAATTTCAACTCAATAATAAAATTGAAAAAATATAAAATGGACCTGTTAAATAAGTCATTATTTATTTCATCACAAAACACCTAAGTTACAAATTCAAATTAAATTTCATCAATTTACAAACAAATATAATTTTACATTCATATAAAAAAATTCTATAGGAAAAAGCTATAAAACAAGTAACACACAAACAAAATACATATATTACAAAAATATGCAATAAAAATTAACATTTTAAAGTAGAGTTTAAAAAAAAAAAGGGTAGTTTTACTTACTTAAAGTGGAGAATCTTTTAAAATTTTAATTAGAATAGGGATACTAACAAATTGAGTGTTGGGGTGGGCAAATCTGTAATGGGAGGTTGATTTCTAATAAAATTAGGGGCAGGATGTGCTGTTTGTTGCAGAGAAAAATAAAGGAAGATGAAATGAGGGGGGAGAGAGATAGAGAGAGAGAGCAGAGTCGCTCATTAGGTCATAAATTAAATATTATAGATGAATTTAATCTGTTGCACTTGATATCACGATGACCTTTAAAATTCTCATGAAAAAAAACAGATATTTAACATCTTAATTGGTCATGACCTAGTATTAAGGTCGCTAGGAACCCTAATTGGTCAACAAAGATTTTATAGTACGAGACTAGTTTCAGTCATTATTTTGATGATCTTTTTAAACTGAAGATTCGAATAGAATGACAAAAATACATTATAGTCCCTAGTTTTCTCATAAATTGACAAATCACACCTTTAACCGAAATCGATCCTTGGTCTTTTAATTTCAAATTTTAATCTCTTTAAAATTAAATTTAAAGCAAATGGGTCAAAATCAGGTTATAACAATTGCCTCTTTTGTAGTAAGTTTTGTAAAGAAAAATAAACATGAAAGCCCTTCCTTTCTCTTTCAACTCTTGCAAAATTTTAAAATTAGTTCAATTGTTCTAAGCGACCTGCTCATTGGTGAAAGATTTGGAGTTCTTTTTTAAAAGTAGTCAAATTGTTCCAAGCGACCTGCCTGTTGGTAACAAATACAAATATTTCTCGAAAGTGGTCAAATTGTTCCAAGCAACCTGCTCATTGGTGAAAAATACGATGATTTTTCAAGTAAGTGGTCAAATTCTTTTAAGCAACCTGCCCATTGGTGAAAAATACAAATATTTTTTGAAAGTGGTCAAATTGTTCCACATGACCAGCCCGTTGGTGAAAAATGCAAAGATTTCTCAGTTTCCAGGCGACCTACTTGATGGTGAAAAATACAAAGATTTTTTAGAAATGGTCTAATTGTTTCAGGCGACCTACCTATTGATGAAAAAAATGAAGAGTTCTGGAAAGTGGTCCAATTATTCTAGACAACATACTAGTTGGTGAGAAATTCAAATAGTTTTTGGAAGTGATCTAATTGTTCCAAGCAATCTGTCAATTGGTGAAAAATACAATGATTTTTTGTAAAAGTGATCAAATTGTTGTTGGCGACTAGCCCGTTGGTGAAAAATACAAAGATTTTTTAGAAGTGGTCAAATTGTTCCACATGACTAGCCCGTTGGTGAAAAATACAAAGATTTCTCAAGTTCCAGACGACTTAGTCATTGATGAAAAATACAAAGATTTTTTAGAAGTGATCTAATTGTTCGAGGTGACTTGCCTATTGGTGAAAAACACGAAGATTTCTTGGAAGTGGTCCAATTGTTCCAGACAACCTGCTCGTTGGTGAGAAATACAAATAGTTTTCGGAAGTGGTTTAATTGTTCCAAGCAACCTACCTATTGGTGAAAAATACGATGATTTTTCATGAAAGTGGTCAAATTGTTCGATGCGACCTGCTCGTTGGTGAAAAATACAAAGATTTTTTACAAGTGGTCAAATTGTTCCAAGCAACCTGCCTGTTAGTGAAAAATACAAAGAATTTTCAGAAGTGGTTTAATTGTTCTAAGCGATCTGCCCGTTGGTGGAAAATAAACGAAGATTTTTTAGAAGCGGTCTAATTGTCATGGGCGATCTTCCCATTAGTGAAAAAACATGAAAGTTTTTCAGCATTGATCTCATTGTAATGGGTGACCTATCTATTAATGAAAGATATGAAGATTGTTTTCAGGTTAGTCTAATTCCTATAAGCGACTTGCCTAGGTGAAAAACTCAAAGGGTCTTAATGTGATGGGTGACCTTCCTAATTGAAAAATTTGAAGATTTTTCGAGTGGCTTAATTAACATGGGCGGCCTGCCCTGGTCAAAATTTTCTCAAAAGTGCAAAATTTTCAGAACCATTTTCAATTCTTGGCCATTTCAAGGTGGCCTTCCTTTTTTACGGATCCTATCGAGGATTTCTCTTATGAATTTTCAAAACACATTGTTCAATACGTTGAAATTAAATGATATGCATGCATCTTAACTTGATTTAAATATAGGCCCTCATTTCTTCTCAATCTTTTTGTTGCTTGATTGGTGAGGTTTTGCTATTTTTTATTTGAATCCTTTTGGTCGTTAGGCTTCTAGCCCACTCAAGTTCGCCCATTGAAGTTTTTTTCTAGAATTTTACGTAACTCGGCTTTTATGGTTCACATCGTGACCTATTTACTTGCTAAAATTTTTATGTCTTGTTGATCAATTTGAGAAGATCATCATTACTTTCTTGTCTTATGTAAACAAAAATGCCTCATTATTTCATTATAGGAAATGTTCCTTTCCTTTTTTTTTATTGTTACCCGAAGAGATCAAATCTCCTTCTAAGCATAATATTGCCTCCTTGTATTGGCCATTACCTCTAAGTGTGCTTTGTTAATGACTTAGACAAATAATGGTTTCGAGTAACCTTCTTTCCTTTCTCTCCTTTTTTGGTTTTAGTCAAGAAATCTTTTGTGGAATAAATTTTCAAATCTTGATCTTGCATTTTGAAAAAAAAAATTGTTCTTATTTAAGTTTAAAACAATCTGTTTTTGAAATCTCACAACTCCCTGGTAATATTTCTTGGAAAGAGAATGATTTGTTCTTGTGTCAACAAGATTGTAATTGATGAAGGTACATAATGAGGTGACATTATGCTTTTGTGGTTTTCAAAGTAAAACACTCGAGTAAAAGCTTAAGATTTTGTTTGAGAAAAATTTGTCTTTTTTCAATATTCATTTTATTAGCATGAATAATAATGAGTAACTTGTTCACAATGTCATGACTTTTATAAAAAAGTATTTTGCATTTTGAGAGCGTCGTTTATTGTTCCAGGTTGCTTGATTGCTTGATTAGAAATGACTTTTAAAGGCACTTAACGTAGGTTGTGGTTCTTGGTTATGAAAGAAAATGATTCATAAAGCTTAAAAAAGTGTGTTGCACCCGATATTGTGGTGGCCTTAAAAATAATCAATGAAAAAAGAACAGAGTAGATTTCTTGTGTCTGGTTCTTTGATAGGGAATACTCTTGTTTAAGGAGTCGCCACCGAGAATTATGTTTACTAGGAATCTTAACTGGTCAACAAAGATACTATGGTACGGGAGTACTTACATAGAAAAGAAGATATTATCACCCTTTAAATGTCCTATCTGAGGCAGACTGCATTGCTGGTTTTGTCTTAAATTGCTAAAATTTTGTTGGTTTATGCTATGATGGTTTGCTTGTAATATTCCTGACTCTGGAGTCAATGAATATTTACTACGGATACTTCTAACTCTAGCGTTGGTAAATATTATGTAGTAAAAAATATATAGTATTCCTGACTCTGATGTCAATGAATAAACCAATAAAATGATTGTAAAATCAATGCATGCATATTTTTATTTTTATTTTTTAAAAAAGTATCGTGCACTAAATTTTTATTTCACAGTAAAAATCCACAAATCAGGTATACAGTAAAATACGTAAAATAAAAAAATACAAGGGACCTACAAATAAATTCAAAAAGGGTTCACAATTTGTTTTTGGAATTTTCTGATATTAAAAAGGGGCTCGTTTGGCAACATATCAAAATAAAAAAACTAAAATAAAAGGGATTGGGCCAGCAGGGCCTGAGGCCCAGGCCCAGGCCCAATTTTTTTATTTTTTATTTTTTTAGGCTAGGTCTAGCTCAGCCTGAACATGCTGGGCTAGGCCCAGTAAGCCTGGCCTGGTCACCGACCCAAGCTAGTGACCAGCTCGGTCACTGTGCATGCATTCGTGAATTACTCACGCATGCTTTGCACAGTGACAGGGTAATTATTTTGCAAGCAGGGAAGAACAAAAGAAGCTTACCTGGTGTAGCTGGAGGCGAAGGGGGTACTTGGGGATGAAGACGATGGTGAAGCTGACGGTTCGATGCTACTCCCCTCTTCAGTTCTTTCTCTATTCTTCCTTCTCTCTATTTTTTTTCGCTTTTTGTGGTTTTTTGCGTTTTCTGTGTTTGTATCTCTGTTCGTGTTCTCCCTGTACAGTGCTTCCTCTATTCGTTCATTCTCTTCCCCAGTTCGTCCCTGTATTTCTCTCCTGGAGTGCCCTATTACTGGTGCAGTGACTACTGAAGATGAAGCTCTGGAGTTGCTACTGAAGACGAAGTATAACGGTCTCACCCTTTGTTTCCCTCTTCTGTTTTTTTTTTCAGTTCTTCTCCCGTTTCTCCTCCCGGTTTTCTCTGCTCCTCCACCTCTCCTATGTTCTTCTCTAGCTTTTATAGCAAGATAATGCCAAGTAACCCTATGATTGAAACGACTATAAGCCTTTACTCCAGAAACGGTTCTTGAGGAAGAAGGTGAAGAAGACGATGAATAGCTGTTGTAGTTCAATGTGTTTGGTATTGTAGTAGCTGTTATGATTGTGGTTTGAAAAAAGTTGTTTTATAAAAAGTACTTTTGGTTGAGGTTGATTTGGTATTTATGTATGTTTGGTTAAAACTGTGGTTGAAATTGAGGTTGAACAAAAAGTAGTTTAATGTGTTTGGTTAATAATGCTTTTGAAATTGAGGTTATAAAATAATTTTAAAAAATATATATTAATATTGATGGTTTTTAATTTAAATATTGTAGATTTAACTATTGTTATTACATCATGAAATAAATAATACTTTATATAAAATATTTTTTATTGTTCCATTAAACTATCTACAATTCCATTACGTATGAAATACATCCGACAAGGACTACAGTTTTTTTGGTTTCTTAAGCGCGCAACAACATTAGGTAAAATATAATCAGGAACAAAATTGGGATTGCGATCAAATTCTGCAAATGCTACATCATCAAGCGATCTCTGTCTAATTTATGTAGTGTCATTGAATAATGTTAAACATTAGTGTTTTGAATAAAACACAATTAAAATATAAAAAATAATTTTTATTTTTTATTTTACTGGGTTGGACCTAGTTCAATGCATTTTGAGCTTTGAACCAGAACCGGTCCGACCGGAACAATGGAGCTGGCTACACTGTTCATGCTAATTAATTAGCATGAACAGTGCGTAAGAAGCAGCAATTGCTTGCTTTTCTTTCCCCTGCGTTTCAGACGCAAAAACACTATGGGACCCATAAACAGTAAAATTGTGTTTTTTCCTTTACCTAACAAGTTGCATCTGCGTTTTAAACAAAACACAGACGCAACCTCTTTACTAAACGGCATCTAAAAACAATTGAAACGGCTTCTAGCATTTACTCCAGAAACGGTTCCTGAGGAAGAAGGCGAAGGAGGCGATGAATAGCTTCTGAAAACGATGTCGTTTGTGTGATGGGAATAGCCATTTTAAATTTGGTTACTGAAGTTCTAAAACAATGTAATCAAACCCCTTACTCAATCAATTCCAGTCCCTATATTTACGTGCCTTTTCTATTTAGGTCCCTGGTTTTGGATTTCTTCAATCTAGTCCTTAATTGCTATCATACTTTGATATTTATGCAATTAAGCCTCTGATTTGACTAAATAAACTCTTAAACATTATAATTTGACCCCTGAAATTCAATTTCTTCCACTTAAATCCTAAATTGACTTAAAAATTAATTTTTCTTGCAATCAAACCCTCCATAAATTCAATTAAACCTTAAATAAAATTTAATTGAGTTTATAAACATCTAATTTTGGACTTTTCTTCCTCAAATTAAAATTTTTTTTTCAACAATACTCTCATCAGTCGAAAATATACTGTCAAATTTTAATCTTTGTATTTTTTAACCTGTTCAACCAATTTTTGGTCATTTTCTAATCGCTTTGGTATCCTCTTCTCACTGCTATTATTTTTTGTTTTCTTCTGAATATATTGTTTTTATTTTTTTTTGTATTTTCTCTCTTTTTTGTGTGGGGACCCAAAAATAGGTAACAACAGATGCTTTATCTTTACAATACTTGTGGGACAAAAACTAGTTAAGTGCTTTGTATAATAAGTTTTGTATAGATAAACAAAACTGAACCTCCGAAACTGATCTTCTCAAAACTTGGTTGATGTGAAACTCTGTCTTTATAGTGATTCCCTTCAACCAGAAACTAACTATCAAAATCATGTACAACATATTTGTTCTAAAATCATGATCTGGCGATCCTC
>Ga0307510_10010252_pt1 | contig 11141 bp, 12 predicted proteins | sample 12_EM_MG_FD_207224 | JGI IMG/M metagenome (GOLD analysis project Ga0307510, IMG submission 207224) | Populus trichocarpa ectomycorrhiza microbial communities from riparian zone in the Pacific Northwest, United States - 12_EM | ecosystem: Host-associated > Plants > Roots > Unclassified | place... | reverse complement strand
CCGTCACGGGCCCGCCGACGCGCCGCCAGACACCTCTGCATTTGACCAACGGCAAGAAATGGCTATCGTGAAGGTTGACATCCGCGATGACGATCAGTCGGCTGATTTAGTGTCCGCATTGTCTGCCAGGATGGCGCACAGCGAGATTCCTGCCAAGCAGCAGGTCATATTTGAGCCCTCGGATATTGTGACCTTCCAACTTGTGCGGCATGATATGCTCCCATCTTATTCACGGACCCCGGTCGCACAACGACAACCTTTTCGGTATCCGAAGCACATATATCTCGACCAGTACATGAAAGAGAATGTCGAAATTGCTTCCGCTAAGTGGAGACAGCAAAAAGAAATTGCAGAGAAGATCCAGAATCTGACGCTGCGAGAGAATGCTCTCAAGAGGCATCAGGTAACTAAAGCGTGTCTGTATTTCTCGTCGGCTGAACTGACAGGTTCTCGTGTTAGAACGTAGACGTTTTCAAGTCTCTTCAAGCTACATTGCATTATTACGAGCACGTGGCAAACAAGGAAAGCCCGGAGCGTGCGGCCGCGATTGTCGCGCAGACTCAAAAGCTGAGAAAGATAGTCACCAGAATCGAGAATGAGCTCGAGAGTGAGCCCTGACGGCGCTAGCACTTACACCAGTCATCGCGGCTCAACGATATTTCCAGCTATCCAAACCCAGAAGGATGACCTGAAGGGCCACCTTTCGCAGATATTTGAAGGCCCAGAACTGAGAGAACATAGAGTATGTTATCCTAATATGTTCATACCACGAACCGTGCTTAAGATTTAATGTAGTACGATCTTCGGGTGGTCCTCATGCACGATGGTATGTATGGACGGACCCACCTTTACTCATATGTGAACGACAATGGCACGTGGTGGAAGACAGTTGATTGGGCTGTCACAGAGGCAAGTCGTCAACCTTTCAAATCGAAGGCCCCATGTTTATGCGTCCTTCCACAGGTTCCGGAAGCGACCGTTTTGACGGATCCGACCGGTTTTCACCTTGGCGGAGGCCCATACATGCTCATTTATAGCCGTGCCATTCCAGAAGGGGACCAAGGATACCTCGAATGGCCCGAAGACGTTGTGGTACGTCCACAACCCCTTTTAAATACACTTTTCAGTGCATACATACAACCGCACTTTCCCCCAACAGCGGGCCGTCCAACGCCACAACCAGCTTTTCCTAGAGGGCGTTGCACGGGACACACAAGATACGCAGGATACGCAGGACATGCAGGACATGCAGGACACGCAGGACACGCAGGACGATGCGAGTGGAACCGTCGGAGAATCTGTTCCTTCATCTACCTCCGCATCCGGCTTTACTACGCCGTTGGAAGCACCCATCACACCCTCGGAGGCCATGGACGTGTCTAACTGAGGACTTTGAGAAACTGTAGATGGTAGTCCGTTGCACATCAGCCCGGCGATAATACCGGTGGGGATGTCGCGCGCAATGCCCCGCATTGTTACTTCCTTTGTTATTTGGCGAATATAGCATTATCTACAACAGGACGGGATACAAACTTCTATAGAACAGATGAGCTGCTCCGTCGACTTGGGGGCGTCAACCTTGTCCTTCTTCGCTACCATGGGCGTTACTCTTGTGCTTCGGTGTGAACGTCCAAGACTCTGGAGCCGGTCCAAGAAACATCTCTGAGATTTTCACCCAATCCCCGCTATCGCCACTTGCGAGAAGCGTTTCTATAATGCGTCCCGAAGAGTGAACGACTCCACGCGAATGACGCATATTTTGTACCCACCTAGCTCGTCACGCCCTCGGAAGAGGGGAGCGCGGTCGTTGATCCTCGGCGGGAGGTGTTCGAGAAGCCCGACGGGAATATAGCGGTATTGGAAAGATAACGCCTCGCAGAGATATCGACGCGTGGTGTTGACGCCAACTGTATCAGTTCCAAAGTGACTGTGGTGACAATTAGTCGTCAAGGCATGGTGCAAAAAAAAAGGTCAACGTACTCTAGTCCAAACTCGGCGTACTGGGGGACCACCGCGTGTCAGCTAATACCACTACCGAAGAACGTAGGTTTCATGGAATGCCCAACCTTTCGAATGAGCTCCAACCGCTCCCTGGAACTGATGTCCCACTCTCTCCGTTCCTTGATCTCGGTGAAAATCCAGGGCTTGATGAGCGCGCCACGGGCGATCATCACGCCGTCGACGCCACTGCTCTCGACCTTGGACCGGTAATCTTGGGCGGAGAAGGCATCGCCGCCACCGAAGATAGGGATCCGTGGTACTGGTGGGCGGTTGGTGTCAGTCTCTAAATCAGGAACAACAAGGAAACAGGGAGAAAACCACGTATACGTACGGTCTTCCTCGGCTTCGCGTGTGCGAACAGCATCGACGCATTCTCGGATGTAGTCCCAACCTGCCAACTTTGCGTATCGCTGTTGTCTCGTCCGCCCATGCAGCTGCGACCGGAGTGGAGTGGGATCGGGAGGAGCTCGTATCGCACACTAGTGAGGGAAAGGGAGTTGGGAGGGCTCACTGTCATGGCTGCCACGTTCCATTCGGCACTGATTCTGGGCATCAGTTTGTGAGCCGTGTTGCGACCTTCCTTGACGCCCGTCCGCAACTTGATCGTCAGAGGTATCTCACCGAGTGCCTTGTTCATCCCTATCAGGATCTTTCCTAGTTTTCCCGCGGCATCTAGCACTGTGAGTGGCGTGTTAATAAAACATTCTATTACTGCAAGGCGGGCGCTGCGAAGGACGTACGAGCGGAACCACTGCCTGTTCGGAAGACAAGGTCGATTGGACAACCGCAGTTTAAGTCCATAAAGTCGATGCCACGCCCGCATTCTGTCGTTATCGTTTCTGCTGTAGGGACGAGTGTGGCTGGTTTGCTCCCCGCGACTTGTACTCCAAACATCGTCTCGGATGGGTGTCGTCTGACCAAGGACCACTCTTCCTTGGAACCGGAAAGGAAAGACGTCGCCAGACCCACTGACTGTCTCTTGAGCGTTTCCCAGAAAATAGTTTATCGGGTGCAGAAGACACTCACTTTCTCCGCACGTTATGTCGGCTCCAAGTGAAACGCAAAGCCGTCTGAACGGCTGGAATGCGGGCTAAGAAAGTGCGATGAGGGTATCATTTACGATGTTACACTCACAAGATTTCCAACAGTGGTCAACGGTCCCAGGTCTAGAAGGCGTAGATTGTTTAATCAAAGAACGGCCCCTTCGGAGCGAGATCACGTACAAGTCTTGTCTGACCAATGCAGCCGTTTTTTCTCCGAAAATCTGAAAGGGACGTCTGGAAGATCGGCTTGGGCAGCGGCTTCATCTGAGGACCATTTTGTTGGCGCAGGAAGAGGGACAACGCTGGATGACGCAGACGACACAGGGTGGTGTCGTAGTGGCTCAGAGTTCGATGGCTCCTCGATGCTCGGTGTTCCATCTGCATTAGGAGTCGTCCCAGAGGCCACGCCCTCTATCCCGATAGAGACACCGTGGTCGTCCTCCTTGCTATCCAAATCTCCGGCCATTGCCTTGAGCTCTTGAAGGTAACCATCAGAGACTGGTGTCGGAAACTGCGTTGTTTTATTGCATACTTCGGGTACGTATGGGGGATAAATGCCTACCTTTTTCGTCCTGAGAAGCTTGAGCGTTGTTGGAGAGACGAAGTTGAGCTCTGTATTTGCGGTCAAGGTAACCTCCTTCTTTCCTTCGTCCTCTACCAACGAGGCTGTTCCATCCTCGGCTTTGCGAGCGTGGCCACCAAGAAATCTGCACTTCACTCCAATGCGACAAGAGCCCGTCGCCTCGAAAACTGGACACCGGATCGGAAAATCGACGGAAGGCTGTTCCGAGGCGTCATTTCCCTTTGCAGTACTTGGTAGGGACACAAACGGGGGTTCGTTGCTTAGCATGGTTTCAGGCGGGAAGAATATATCCCTGGGTTTTGCCTCGAGATAGGCAGGAATATCATGCGAAAGGCGGCACCTTGAGATGGGCGAGTCAGCAAGGTGATGGCACAAGTCGAGAAGAGGACGCAATAATACGCACTCTGAGCCAAAATCACATTTCCCAGAACTAGCAAATCTCCAACAGAGGTCCACCTCGTCCCGGACTTTCGCCCAGCGCCTCCCCTTATTAGAACCGCGTTGGGCCTTTTTCTCCTCCTTGGCAAGTTTCCGCCTCTCGGAGCCGCTTAGCTTTTGTTTTTTGGGGGTGCCATCGTCCTTGGTGCCATCTTCTTGCCTGCGTTTTTGTGCTGCGTGATTAGTTCCTTCCTCAGCCGAAGCGTCATCGACCTGAGGTCGCAAATCCTCTAGTGCTGAAAGCAGGAACTCAGCCTTTACGGGGGCAGTACCCGCGGGGTAGAGTGCGGTGAGGCTCATATTACCGATGACGAATGATGGGATGGGATGATGGCCGTTTGACTTTGGAGGTCTCACATCTTATCTTATCAGTCACCGTGACTACAGTACAAACAACGAAGTCATGACGCGTCTGGTACATCTAAACTTTTGGTCGTTCCGTCGAACTATCCATGATAATCTTCAACATTTCCGACCCCACCTTCGCTGCTTCCTCGAACCGTGACTCGAAAAAGGCAGCCGTCTCTTCAAACCTCGACCTGTACAAGTCAAAGTTGCCGAACGAGACGCACTGGCTCCATCCGCGGGACGCCACCACGAACTCGACATCGTCGTATCGGTGCGACACATCATATAACGCGGCATTGATGGCAGCGTCCAGTCGCTGGTCGGACCGAAATAGGTACTCGGCGACCCCGAACCACATGCGGAATATGGGCGTGGCCGCGAGTTCGAGGTGCTTGAACGGGTTGAGACCGAGGTGCGCCCAGCAGTCTACCATGGAGAGCAATGAGAGGTGCGAGTTCGCGGGAGGGAGATCGCCGTTCGCCTGCGGATCCTTCCTTCCCAGGCTGAACTGGTCCAACACATCCTCGGACAAGAGAATCGGCCTCCGAATCAGCTCCGAGCTGGGAGCATCGCCGAACACTGCGTCTCGCGCATCGTACATGCGCTTGCGAAGCCCCTCTTCGTCTGCCGCGAGCATGAGCTTGAAGATGTCCGTCGTGCTTTGAGCGTATTGCTTGATCTGCGTCTTCGCCGATGGGTTGAGGATCGCCAGGCCGGCGTACACGTGCCATTTGTTTGAGAAGATCCGTAGCATGATGTTGACCTTCACGGTCTCGATACCACCGACATAGTATCCGTACTCCCATGGGTACGACGAGGCACTTGCCCACGCTGTCCCCATACTTCGCGAGGAAATCAGACACGATATCCACGGCGATTTCAGCGAGTGGACGTACCTAAGAAATGCAGCGTGGGTGACGGCCTGCGTGTTTGCGGTCACCTCGTCGTGTTCTTCGTATGACATGTAGACGTAGCGAGACTGTAGAGGTCTCAAGATGTTCTCAACTAAAGTGAGCGCGTCGTCAGGAGCCCTATGTTTGATCAGGACCTAAAAGATAGTAAATATAACGTGCTTCCTGGGGTGCATGAGGGTCATGCGTACCAATGGCTGGCCCTTCGGCGATACAGTCGGTCCATGCAACGAATGGCAAGAAACGATATGCACGTCTTCTGGTAGATGCTGTTCGAATGCCGCGCGCTCTGGTGCCTTGACCGACGTCTGGCCAGCGACGATAGCCCCAACCTTGGTAGCTAGGTGACCATCTAGATCCGAACGACGCCGATGTAGCCGACCAACTCACAGGCCCCGTACTGTGCGACAACTTTGTTAATGTACTCCGCCTCAACGGAGTACACGATAAAATCCGACGTTCGTGAGACATAGTGGCCATCGCGGAGAACGTTTACCCCAGGAGTGTCTGAGAGATGGGGTTACAGGTCGTGTGGTACAGATGAGGGGCTTGACATGTATTACCCTTATATGCGGCTCTCAATGATTCATACATCTCGGGAATATCGCAGACATTAATCCTACGGAGCTCTCTGACTAGGCGTGCGGCAGAAGGAAATATATGCTCACTTCTTCCACCCAGCGGCTGAGAGATGTCTAGCGTACATCTTTCCCATTGCTCCCATCCCGATAAGCCCAATGGTGGGCTGTTCGTCCACTGGGGTATCCGGCGTCACGTCTCTACATATCATGTTCAGAGGTGCCGTGGAGGATGATACGAGTAAATGGATGGAGGAAAGGAGGGTCTCGTATTTGGGTTTGGCGTTCCAAGATGAAGTGAAGTATCATCGCGTGGCAGCACTACTCCGACCAAGTCGGAAGTGGCTGTAGGTCACACCCAGTGCTAGGAGACGATAAAGGAATAGCAGGGCGCTGTATGATTATCGTTGTGTGTACAGGAACAGGGGGGGGCACAGAACTACAATCGGATGCGAGTCGGATCAAACATCTGCAACATCATGAACGAGATATATTTTGGTACTGCAACGACGCAGAGTCGTATTCCTTCTGAAATATTCGGTGTCTCTGATTCATCATATATCTACGAAATTGATCAGGATTCCCTGTCCATCGCGCCAGAATGAAAAGTCACTGCACTCACGCCATGAGCTCTGTCACGTAGTCCCTCACTAAACCAACACTCTCCGGGTCCATCGTAGACCCTGCGACCATAGACGGCAAGGTCACTGGGCAGTAAGGGTTGTTAGGTTAGCAACTAATTGTGTCAAGAGTCACGTAGACGACAAACCGATCATTCGTAAGAGATGTTCTGCGCCGTAAATGGCGCTCATCTCGCGCTCTTGGTTGACCTGCACCGTCGGGCCCGTTACATATCGCTTGCGTATTTCTGCATACTGCGGCCGCTCGAAGCGGTAAAGGAGGTTGGACCCCAACGCCTTGTCAAAATATACTTGCAGGCCTGATACAATCGTCGGAAGGATCACTTGCGGGTCACGGAGGCTGGGGGTGAACGAGAACGCCTTTAGATGAATGGTTCAGGGAAGCGGGAGAGATGGGAGGGCGCCATACTTTGGTGGGGGAGAATCGAGAATATGTTCCTTGAATTCTTCAAGTATTTCCGCGACAGTGGGACTTCGAGGTAGGGTGACCAACTGACGCGGGGGCAGGGCGAGCTTAGGGCCCAGAAGCCGGGGATGCGAGTAGAGAGAATGCTGGCTCACCTGGTTGTTCTTCGTCACTGCCTCCCAATCGTCCACGAGGAGGACTTTAAGCGTTTCCGGCACCACCAGTCGCATCTCCGGCCTTCGCGTCCCGTCGTCGTCATCCCGCCCCCTCTTGGTCCCGCGCCCGCCCTCCTTACGTCGCCCTCCTCCCGCTTGTGCTCCACGAGCCGAGGTGGAGGTCTTCGACGCGGACGCGCTGGCCGACGTGGCGACGGCTTGCGCCTTGGAAAGGTCCTTTTGAAGGATCAAGTTGGCCTCGTTGAATTTGAGGAGGCGCACCGTGGGGACCCATTCGTCCCAGCTGCAAAAGGAAACAACAAACCGTCAGAGAGCGAGACAGCATGGGGATTCGGGAGACGCACGTCTGCTTCCAGCCTTTGTAGTGCACAAAGTAATGGGGTCCGACGGTGTCTAGTTTTGTGTTCGTTTCGTCCCAAACTTCGCATTTGAGAACTTTTGCCTCGTAGATGAGGGGCCCGTGATAGCAGAGGACGCGCTCGTTGACAGAGAAGGATGGGGCTGACATTACCAGCTACGACCTGGCTAAGCCGTGTCAACCGTGTGAGCCTGGTATCGCGATGGGGCCGAGACGCGACCTTGTTCTGAGGCACTAAAAGGAGGAGGCGCCTGAACGTTCCAAGTGTGGTTCCTCTGAACTGAAGAGTGGCTGCGGGGTGAGCGTTTCCGCTACGCGAAACTCACCGGGTAGATGTATGAATGGTTCGCTTCGGGGTCAACGTTCAACAGCTCTTGTCATAAAGCGGACTATTACGGTATCTGTACAGCTACTGCTTTGTATGGTCCCCTCCCTCAAAAAATCCTTCAATGATAGCACAACCTTTATCGCACATCGCGCTCCATACATCAAAGTTATGAAACCAGCACCCCTTCCCCTCTCTCATCCACCAAGACCAACTTCGCGAATTCCAGAATTCGAATAGCTTTCGCACAAACCCTCGGATCTTCAACGCGTCCATCCTCTTTGAACTCCCACTGGCCCAACGTTCGGCGGACCCACATTGCTCGGGGGGCATCACAGTACACCTTGATATAATCGATGTCCGTGAGCCGACCTTTTGAAGCACTGATAATCGGTACGGGAGACGAAAGTTCTGAGGGTGTCATTTCGGTCTCTCTGTTTGCGAGGAGATAGGCCGACTCGGATGCAGCGGACAAACCGAACCCTCCTTGCGAACCCGATCGCGGAGCTGCGGCACGGAATGAGAGGGACAATGGTCCCGTCACAGAACCAGGTGTTTCCGCGCAAGATCTCAAAAAGGCCCAAAACTGTCGTAGTGAACCGTGGGTCCACACGACGTCGGAGTCTCTGGGCCCTCCTGGCAACGGTGCTGACACCTGGCCCAAAGCGACGCTGGCCCTGGAAACGCCGTCCCAAGGTGGCTGCCCGCGAACGGGTATCAGCCAGGCAACACGGGCATACGCGGACGCGAACAGAGCGTCGATGGAAGACGCGGTCTGTGGCGGAATCGGCGCGAAAGGAGGAGGGTGAACGTCACGGTCAAGCGGGGCACACGGCAATGCGCGCGGATCCGACGAGTCGAGAGGCGCAGGAACATAATGGGGCTTTGGTGGACCTTCGTAAGCATACGGAACACGACTCTGGATGGATCATCGGTGTACCAGGGGTATCAGCTCGTCAAGGGGCCCCGTGTCTACCTCGACCTTCGCACGCTTTGTCGGAGGCCGACTCGGAGATGAACTGCCCAGCGACCAACGACGGTCGCGGCCCCCCCTCGGCACGGTAGCATTGCCACCTACCGGGGAGTGTGAGCGTAAGGAGCAGAACAACGCGCTTTCGAAGGGGTTCAGATCGGCCGTACAGAACTTCTCCGATTCGGGGGAATGAGTGCCCCACTCCTTCGCGATACTGGACGTGAGGACAGCCGCAGTCGGGACCGGCGGAGGCGCAGGGAGATAAGTATATGCATTTTTAAAGAGACCTAAGCATAGGTCCAGTGAATCAAGCACAGAGAAATATGGGAGAGTGGTGCCCACAATGTTGTAGTTTTCTAGCATTTGGCGTACGCCACCCAGTAGCTTCACATCCAGCACGAGCAACTGCCCAACCTCGAGAGAGTAAGGTGGCATCTTCCTTGGCCACATCAAAATCAATCTCGGAGGGTTGTACTTGACGCCCGACTACCGGAGAGAGAGCATGAACGGTAATCGAGTCTTTGCTCATGGAGGAGGTGCAAGTAGGAGCACAGAGGTCATTGGTTTTCCTACACAAACCCACTAAGTCTATAAAAAATAGTATGGTATCTAAGACATGTTAAAGAACAAACTAGCATAACGATCAAACCCGGCTCATTATAGTATATAGTGTCAAATGCAAGTCTAGCCCGAATAAAAAACTACCTATCCTTCTTCGTCCCCTCTAACCGCAGGGAAAGGCCCACATCCACGATTGCCGACACCTCGGCTTCATCACCTCCGAGTGGCCTGTTGGCTATGAGCGGTGACACGGGTTCTGATTCTGTCTCGGACGGATCCATTGTTGGGCTTGAGCCTTGCGATTTGCTTTGTGCTTCCGCCAGCTCTTTGCGCAGGGCTTCCAGCTCACGTTCAAACCTACGCATCGTCAGAGATTTAAGTGTGCCATACGAACAACAGACGTACTTTCGACCGAAGACTTCGATGTAGAATCCCCCTCCGTTCCACACGCTCACACTAAGTATTAACAAGAGGTATGCACCCGACCAGAAGGGAGAGTCATAGAGAACAAAGATGGCGGGAACATCTGTAAGAACAGCGTAGGCTTGAACATTGACGTGTTGTTAGCACGACGCATAGAAACGGCTTAGATTGCACTCACCAAATTGTCCGAGCATAAAGTATAATTCCCTATTTCCCGGCTTGACTTTGGAGAGGTTGTCACCAATCAGACCAGGCTTTTTAAGCATCCAGTGTAGTGATGTGGTGCGTTGACCCGACTCAACCTTCTTGCGTCGATCGACGTACACGAGCTAAAATATCATAAGCTTTGTGAAACATGAAAACTAGGACGAACTAACCTTCCAATACAGAAGTTGCCATACAAGGTCTAACGGAACTAATTAGTCTGGTGATCATGTGAATATGTCCGTTCTCACAGATGGCGCTGCTGAATAGAAGTGCTCGCCAGGGGTGCAAGTGGGGAAGTTGCTTCAATGCAGGAAACCGCTCCTCCGAGTCAGGGTAGAAATGCCTAACGAATCTAAATCAGACAAGTTGGAAAAAATAACAGAGGTAAGACGCACCGGATTACTGTGAATGTAAAAGGGGGGTATATGTGTATGAATAGGCTTGTCACTTTGTCCGAATCGTGAAAGACAAGGCTATTCCTCCACGTGATGATAGCACTCGCAACGGCGCCATGGCTAAGACAGTAACATGCAACGAAGAGAGAGGGGGATTGGGGGAGGATCCATAGGAATACAAAGTTTAGGATGTTGACATAATAGCATAAGTCAAATAGGAAGTAGTGCCATTGCAGCTTCTTGTACTTGTAGCATCGATAAGGCAGGAGGCAGAGTAACTGCAGGGTATATGAAATATGGACGTATCTGGAAGATGCCTTAATATGATGTGCCAAGGGGGAGTGGCCGCAAACTTACTGTGGGGCTAGACCGAATAACAGGGCGGAAAATACTAGGGACATGACCCCGAAGAAGAAACTGATCTTCTCGCGCGTGCGAACAACTTTGGCAGATTGCCACGCCGCAGATAAAGATGCCATGCGTGTGGATACCTGCAAGGGCTTGGCGACTAGGCTAGACTCATCCGCAATGTAACACACCTTTAGCTTTAACTTGACGACCTCACGCTCGAAATTCTCTGCGAGTATATCGGGGCTCGGAGGTTTCCCTTTGAATATCTCATTGAGAGCGAGCTCTGCTCGCATCTTGAGTTTGTCCTTCCGCCTCGAGATGTTGCGCTGCAAGAGATCCATACGCGCATCCCAGTACGTCTCTAATGTGTCTGCGGCACCGAGTCAAGCACGATGACTATGAGATGGAGATCTCGTAGGAACT
>Ga0307510_10010251_pt1 | contig 11142 bp, 10 predicted proteins | sample 12_EM_MG_FD_207224 | JGI IMG/M metagenome (GOLD analysis project Ga0307510, IMG submission 207224) | Populus trichocarpa ectomycorrhiza microbial communities from riparian zone in the Pacific Northwest, United States - 12_EM | ecosystem: Host-associated > Plants > Roots > Unclassified | place... | reverse complement strand
GTCGGTGACGTGCTCGCCGACATAGGCCTCGGTGAAGCCGAGTTCATCGGCTAGCAGGAAAGCCTCGCGATCCTCCTTGAGCGAAAGCCGCCAATCCTTGTCGACGGGATGGATCGGCATCGTAAAGAACCCAAGCTTCATGGTCTGCTCTTCCCCAAAGGCAGGCTTTTTGTTTGGCACAGAACGTGCGTCGTTCGTCGCACGAAAACAAGCTCAAAGTCGAAGTAATCACCCGACAACAAACTTGACCTTTTGCGGTCCCAGCCGTCTAATCCCGCAAAAATACCGATAGTTGATCGGGGAGGTCACGCCAAAAATGAAAGCCTCGGCTTTCGCTTACGCCCGCGCAACCAGCGTCGCAAATGCGCTGGAATTGCTGACCGCGCATGGCGAGAAGGCCAAGGTGCTGTCGGGCGGCCAGAGCCTGCTGCCGGCAATGAATCTGCGCCTGATCGCGCCCGAGCTCATTGTCGATATCGGCGAGTTGGCCGAGTTGCGCGGGATTGTGGTGAAGGGGGACGTCCTCACCATCGGTGCGCTGACACGTCATGTCGATCTCTTGAGATCCCCGGAAATAGCAGCCCATGCTTCCTTGCTGACGGATGCGGTCGCCCATATCGCCCATCCTGCGATCCGCAACCGAGGCACCATCGGGGGAAGCCTTGCGCACGCAGACCCAGCTTCCGAGCTGCCGGCCTGCATGCTCACGCTGGACGCCACCATCATCGTTCGCGGGCCAAGCGGGGAGCGGCGGATTGCGGCAAGCGAGTTCTTCGCGGGGATCTACGAAACTGCGCTTAAGCCGCAGGAGTTGCTGGTCGCCGTTGAGGTGCCGGTGAGTCCAAAAAATTCGACGCACTTCTTTCATGAGTTCGCTCGTCGACATGGCGACTACGCGATCGTCGGCCTCGCGGCGCAGGCCGTCGTCAAGGACGGGCGGTTCGTCGATCTTCGCCTTGGTTTCTTTGCCGTCGGTGATCGCCCGTTGCTGGCCAGGTCTGCCGCCAAACTGGTCGATGTCGCCATTACCTCTGCGGTATTGTCCGAGGCGTTTTCCGCATTGGATGAAGAGCTCGATCCCCTGGAGGACCAGCAGGCGACGCCCGCGATGCGCCGGCATCTGGCGAAGGTCCTGTTGGCGCGTTGTGTATCCTGGCTGCTTGATCGCCCTGATCTCCACGCGGGAGCATCGGCGTGACGTCTGTGGTTGCGATTTCGCTTGTTGTTAATGGTGAGCGTGTTGAAGCGAACGTGCTGCCGCGCCTGAACTTGGCGGACTTTCTTCGCGAGCACCTCAAGCTGACCGGCACGCATGTCGGTTGCGAACACGGGGTGTGCGGTGCCTGCACCGTCCGCGTCAATGGCGATATCGTCCGTTCCTGCCTGCTGCTTGCAGTACAGACACACAATGGGACGATTGAGACGATCGAGGGGGTCTCCGACAGCGGTGAGATTGCCGATTTGCAGTCTGCATTCCGGGAACGCAACGCCCTGCAATGCGGATTCTGTACGCCTGGAATGCTGATGGCGGCGCAGGATCTGCTGAAGCAATCGCCGTCGCCGGACCGGGAGCAGATTCGCGAGCATCTTTCCGGCAATTATTGCCGCTGTACGGGCTATCAGGCCATTGTCGACGCCATCGAGACCACAGCGCAGACGCGCGCAGGACGCGTGCCATGACATCAGCGCCGGTAAATCCTGAAACGCTTTCTGCGCTGGACCGCCCGAATTCCTATATCGGCAAGACGGTGCCTCGGCCGAACCTCGACCGGCTGATGCAGGGGCGCGGACTCTATGTCAGCGACATCGAGCTGCCGCGCATGGCGCATGTCGTGTTCCTGCGTTCGCCGCACGCCCACGCAAAGATCAATGGCATTGATGCCTCAGTGGCCAAACAGATGCCTGGAGTGATCGCCGTCGTTTCGGGCAGTGAACTCTCGACCGTCATCACGCCTTGGATCGGCGTACTCTCGCATTTGAAGGGCCTCAAATCCGCCCCGCAAAGCGCCATTGCGGTTGATCGCGTCTGCTGGCAGGGCGAAGCGGTCGCGGCCGTGGTGGCGAGCAGTCGTGCCCAGGCGGAGGATGCCGCGGAGCTCGTCGCTGTGGAATATGAGGAACTCGATGCCGTAACGGACATGCGCACCGCGCTCGATCCAGCTACTGCCGTGATCCATGCTTCACTCGGCGACAATCTGGCTTTTGAGCGCAATCACGATGCGGGCGCCGTTGATCAGGCCTTTGCCGAATCGGACGACGTGGTCGAGGCGGAGTTCGTTTTCGGACGGCACACGGGCGTGACGCTGGAGCCGCGTGCAGTGGTGGCTGACTGGAACGCCGCGGAAGCGAGGCTGACCATCTATCAAGGCACGCAGGCGCCGCATATGGTACAAAATATCGCGGCGCTCCATCTCGGTTTGAAGGAAGCGCAGGTCCGCGTGGTCTGCAAGGACGTCGGCGGCTCCTTCGGCATCAAGGTTCACATTTATGCCGACGAGATGGCGACTTATGCGCTGTCCAAGCTGCTGCGGCGTCCGGTCAAATTTGTCGCCGACCGGGTCGAGAGCTTCAATACCGACATTCATGCCCGCGACCATCGTTGCAAGGGAAAGATCGGCGTCAAGCGCGACGGCACTATCACGGCATTCGAGATCGACGATCTCACGGGGATCGGGCCGTATTCGATGTATCCGCGCACCAGTGCGATAGAGGCCAATCAGGTCGTCAATCTCGTCGGCGGTCCCTATCTGACCAGGAATTATCGTGCCCGGGCCCGCGTCGTGTTCCAGAACAAGAACGTGATGTGCCAGTACCGCGCCGTTGGCCATCCGATCGCCTGCTCGGTGACGGAAGGCCTGGTCGATCTGGCGGCCATGAAGATCGGCATGGACCCGATCGAGATCCGCCGTCGCAATCTGATTGCCGATGACGCTTATCCCTGCGCTTCGCCGTCAGGTTTGCGCTTCGAACAGCTGTCGCATCATGCAGCGCTCGCCAAGCTCGTCAAAATGATGGACTACGACGTGTTGCGCGCCGAGCAGGCCGTTCTGCGAGAAAAGAACATCCATCGCGGTATAGGCATCGCCAGCTTCATCGAGGTCACCAATCCCAGTGCGGCGTTTTATGGGGTCGGTGGTGCGAAGATATCTTCGCAGGATGGCGTCGCGGTGCGGCTTGACGCGCAAGGGTCGGTGATCTGCCAAACAAGTATCACCGAACAGGGACAGGGATCGGAATCGCTGACTGCACAGATCGTCGGGAGCGTGCTTGGCGTCTCTATGGATCGTGTTCGGGTCATTCTGGGCGATACCGACAATACGCCGTATGGCGGCGGCACCTGGGCCTCGCGCGGCGCTGGCATCGGTGGAGAGGCCGCACTTCAAGCGGCGAAAGTATTGCGCAAGAACATCCTCGACGTAGCAGCCGCCGTCCTGCAGTCGACGCCCGCAGAACTCGACATTGTCAACAATGGCGTTGTGAATGCCGTCGATGGTACGCCGCGGATCGATTTGAGCGAGCTCGCGCGCATCGTCTATTTTCGTCCCGATACGTTGCCGCCGGGCATTCAACCTGAGTTTATGGCTACCAGGCACTTTGTGCCGCGCGAATACCCCTTTGCCTTCACCAATGGCGTTCAGGCCTCCTGGCTGGAGGTCGACATCGATACTGGCTTTGTAAAGCTGCTGAAGCATTGGGTGGTCGAGGATTGCGGCACCATCATCAATCCTCAACTGGTCGACGAGCAGATCAGGGGAGGCGTGGTGCAGGGGCTTGGGGCCGCGCTGTTCGAGAAATGCGTGTATGACGAACGCGGTCAGCTTACCAACGCCAATATGGCCGATTACCTGGTTCCGATGTCCGGGGAAATGCCTGACATCGATGTCGGGCATGTGATTTCACCGACCTTGGAAACGGAATTGGGAGCGAAGGGAGCAGGCGAGGCCGGCACGGCAGGTGCGGCAGCAGCCGTGACCAATGCGGTCAACGACGCGCTCCGGCCGTTTGGGACAATCATCACGGAAATCCCGCTAACGCCTCAGGTTATCCTGACTGCCTTGGGGCGGATATAGTACGATGGCGACAAGATCGATCGTACAGAGCGAGAAGCCATATGGACCAACCCCAACGCAGCATGCAGACCGAGTCCAACGAAGTCCTCTATGACGTAGCGGATCATATCGCCGTCATCACGCTCAACGCTCCCGAGCGCATGAACACGATTTCTGGGCCGATGCTGAATGATCTGACGCGGCTGCTTATCAGGGCAAATGAGGATCGCGACGTGCGCTGCGTCATCCTCACCGGCAATGGGCGCGCATTTTGTGCCGGTCTGGATTTGCGGAAGGAGCGCAGCGGCGATGGTCTCAGCGCGGCTTCGTCCGCGACTTCGCTGGACCTGCGCAACACGCCGCCGACCGTTCTGCAAGCCATGGACAAGCCGACGATTTGCGCTGTGAATGGCGGAGCCGCCGGCTACGGCATGGATACGGCGCTCGGCTGCGATATTCGCATCATGGCGGAATCGTCAAAGCTGGCGGCCGCCTTCGTCAAGCGCGGCGTGGTGCCGGAATCAGGCGGCACCTGGTTTCTGCCACGCATGATCGGCTGGGCCAAGGCATCCGAACTGATCTTCACCGGCCGCACGCTCTCAGCGCGGGAAGCTCTCGACTGGGGCCTTGCCAACGAGGTCGTGCCGGATGCCGCCCTGATGGGGCGGGCGCGCGAGGTGGCACGCGAGATTGCGGCAAACGCACCGCTGGCGGTCCAGGCTACCAAGCGCATGATGCGGATGGGGCTCAACGAAACGTTTCCCGATCATGTGCATCACGTCTATCTCCAGCTCCTGCCGCTGTTCAAGACGCAGGACATGCAGGAAGGCATCAAGGCGTTCATGGAGAAGCGGGAGCCGAAGTTCGAAGGGCGTTGATTGCCGTTCGCGCTATTCGGCCGCCGCACTCGCGATCGCGCCCGCCTGCCGGTTGGTCACAACGACCTTGATCGCATCTTCGACGCGCTCGCGGGCATAGCGCAGCGCGGTCGGCAAATCGGCCAGCGGAAACGTGTGGGTGTGGATTTTCGTGGCGTCGAAGCGCTTCTCCGCCATCAGCGCCATGGCGCGGCGCGTGGCGCTGCGGCCTTCGCCCCGAATTCCGTAGGCATAGATATTGTTCTTCACGAGATGCGCGAGATCCATCTTGACTGGATCGTGCGGAAATGCGGCGAGACAGATTTTCCCGCCGCGATTGGTCATGTGAATGGCCTGATTGATCGTTGCTTCAGTACCAGCGCACTCGACCACATAGTCCGCGCCGATACCGCCGGTGAGTTGTTTGACGACCTCAACCGCGTCCTCGTCGTTGATATTGACGACGCGATCGGCGCCGAGCTCCCGGCCGATCGCCAGTCTTCCGTTGCGTGTCCCGGTCAGGATGACCGGGCTGGCGCCGAGCGCCTTGGCAACGGCTACCGCGAGCAGTCCGATCGGCCCCGGGCCGATCACCACGACGCTCTCGCCGGCTACCAGCCCTCCCAACTCCGTCAGCCCATACATCGAGGTGCCCGCGGTGACGACCAGCGTCGCCTCGGCGTCGCTCATGGTGTCGGGCACCCGCGCCAGTGTGTTGATGTGATTGACGGCGTATTCGGCAAAACCGCCGTCCGTCGTGAAGCCGTTGGCGCGATGGCCCTTCTCCGGCTTCCCGTAGTTCAGACATGACGTATACATGCCCTGGCGGCAGCGCTTGCACTGGCCGCAGCCGGCGTGAATTTCTACGCTGATCCGCTCTCCGATCTGGAATTCGTCGACGTCGGGCCCGAGTGCGGCGACCGTGCCCATATACTCATGGCCCGGCGTGAAATTCTTGTTGAAGGGCAGGCCGCCTTCAATGCTGGCCGGTGATCCCGAATGAATGATTTCGAGGTCAGTGGCACAGATCGCAACCGCATCGATCCGGATCAGCACTTCCGCACGTGCCGGCACAGGTACCGGCTTCTCCTGTAGCAAGAGCTGATCCGGGTCGCCCAGCACCCAGGCCTTCATCCGGTCGGGAACGGAAAGTGCGGGCGATGTCTTCACGCCTGGAGGTTGGTACATGAATCTCTCCTCTAGCGCCGGATGCTACCGGAAATCGCCGGCCAGCGAAATTGCGGGATGCCGCTAGCGTCGTCTAGGTTTGCTGCATAGCAAAAACGCCTTGTCGCAAAACCTTCATACGCAGCCTATACTTGCACACCGGTTGGTGATGAGATCGTCGATTGCCGCCCTAAGCCGGAGTGCCCCATGAAGACCGCCCGTTTTGTCCTTGCCTTGCTCGCGCTGTCGCTCATCGCGCCCTGGCAGTCCGCCAAAGCGGCCGACGTGATCTGCTACAATTGCCCGCCGGAATGGGCGGACTGGGCTTCGATGCTCAAGGCGATCAAGGCCGATCTCAACTACGATATCCCGCACGACAACAAGAATTCCGGCCAGGCGTTGGCTCAGATCCTCGCCGAGAAAAGCAATCCTGTCGGCGATATCGGCTATTTCGGCGTGACCTTCGGCATGAAAGCCAAGGCGCAGGATGCGCTCGAGCCTTACAAGCCGGCGAAATGGGACCAGGTCCCCGCCGGCCTGAAAGACGCCGACGGCTACTGGACCACGATTCATTCCGGCACGCTCGGCCTGTTCGTGAACAAGGACGCGCTCGGCGGCAAGCCGGTGCCGGCCTGCTGGAAGGATCTGCTGAAGCCCGATTACAAGGGCATGGTCGGCTATCTCGATCCGTCGTCGGCTGCGGTTGGCTATGTCGGCGCGGTCGCGATCAATCTGGCGCTCGGCGGCTCCGAAGCAAACTTCGATCCTGCGATCAATTTCTTCAAGGACCTGCGGAAGAATGATCCGATCGTTCCCAAGCAGACTTCCTACGCCCGCGTTGTCTCCGGCGAGATGCCGATTCTGTTGGACTATGATTTCAACGCCTATCGCGCGAAATATTCGGAAAAAGGCAATTTTGAATTCGTGATCCCCTGCGAGGGATCGGTGGTGTTTCCCTACGTCGTCGGTCTCGTCAAGAACGCGCCCGACAAGGACAAGGCCAAGAAGGTCTTGGATTATCTCTTGTCCGACAAGGGACAGGCGATCTGGACCAACGCCTATCTGCGCCCAGCGAGGCCGATCGAATTGCCCGAAGCCGTGAAGAAGAAGTTCCTGCCTGACAGCGATTATGGGCGTGCAAAGAACGTCGACTGGGGCCAGATGGAAAACATGCAAAAAGGCTTTGTCGACCGCTATCTCGCCGAGGTCCGCTGAGGCAATATAGCGCCTCTCTCCGGGGCGCTATCTTCTGATGTCACACAGGTCCTTTGTCTGGTTATGCCTGCTGCCGCTTGCGGTCGTGACGGCGGCGTTTTTCCTATTGCCAATGGCGCGGCTCGTTGTAACCGGGGCAGAGGGACCGCAAGGGCTTGCGGGCTATCTTGCGATCCTGACTGAGCCACGGTACCGCGCGACGCTGATCAACACCGTTCTGCTCGCCGCCGCGACCACCATTGTGACGCTGATCGTGGCGACGATCGCCGGAATGTTCCTGCAGCGGCATCGTTTCCCCGGCCGCGCGGTTCTGATCGCGATGCTGACCTTTCCACTGGCGTTTCCCGGCGTCGTGGTCGGCTTCATGATTATTCTTCTCGCCGGACGACAGGGCCTGATCGGCGATTTCTCCAACCGCCTGTTTGGCGAGAAGCTGGTTTTTGCCTATTCGATCTACGGCCTGTTTCTCGGCTATCTGTATTTCTCCATCCCGCGCGTCATTCTCACCATCATGGCTGCGGTGCAAAAGCTCGATGTCGGCCTGGAAGAAGCCGCGCGTTCGCTCGGCGCGGGCCCGTGGGCGGTACAGCGCGACGTTGTTCTGCCGGCCTTGGCGCCAGCCTTCGTTGCCTCCGGAGCGATTGCCTTTGCGACCGCGATGGGGGCGTTCGGCACGGCGTTTACGCTGGCGACGAACATCGATGTGCTGCCGATGCTGATCTATACCGAGTTCACACTGGCTGCGAATTTCTCCATCTCGGCCGCGCTGTCGGTCGGGCTCGGCATTATCACCTGGCTCATTCTTGCGGTTGCCCGCTCCTTCAGCGGAAGCGCCGTCGCGGCGGCTGGATGAGACCATGCGTGATCGCCTGATCTTCACTGGCCAGTTCATCTTCACCCTGCTCGTCGCCGGATTCCTGGTAGTGCCTGCGATCCTGTCGATCTCCGCCGGTGTCACGGTGAACTACTTTCGCGGCATCCAGTCCGGCGTAACCCTGCAATGGGTCGTGCAGGTTTGGCAGCTCTATGCCGGCACCATCCTGCTGTCCTTCGTGGTCGCATTTGCGACGCTTGCGGTAACGCTCGCCGTGGGTGTTCCGGCCGCCTATGCCTTGCATGTAAGGGGAGGGCGCCTGTCGCGGATCGTCGAGGAGATCATCACCCTGCCGCTGGCGATCCCTGGCCTGGCCATCGCGCTGGCACTGCTCTTGACCTACGGAGGTTTCGGCGATTTTCGCCGCTCCTGGTTATTCATTCTCACAGGCCATGTCATCTTCACCATGCCCTTCATGGTGCGATCGGTCATGGCCGTGTTCGCGACCGTCGACATCAAGACGCTGGACGAGGGTGCGGCGTCGCTCGGCGCATCGTCGTGGCGGCGCTTCCGCGACGTGATCGTGCCTAACGCTCTGCCCGGTATATTGGCGGGCAGCCTGATGGTGGTGACGTTGTCGCTCGGTGAATTCAACCTGACCTGGATGCTGCACACACCATTGACCAAGACGCTGCCGATTGGGCTCGCCGACAGTTATGCCTCGATGCGGCTGGAAGTGGCCTCGGCCTATACGCTGATCTTCTTCGTGATGATCATTCCGTTGCTGGTCGCCATGCAATTGTTTGCCGAGAAGGAACAGAAGAGATGAGTTCGCAGGCCGGGCACGGCGCCTCCGTGCATGTCGAGGCCTGCGGCAAGACCTTTGCCGACGGAACGCGCGCGCTCGAACCAGCCACGCTTGACATTGCCCGCGGTGAAACACTGGTGCTGCTCGGTCCCTCCGGCTGCGGCAAGACTACCATGCTGCGCATTATCGCCGGGCTCGAAGTACCCGATACCGGCGGCAGGGTGCTATTCGACGCCAAGGACATGACGGCGGTACCGATCGAGCGGCGCAACGTCGGCATGGTGTTCCAGTCCTACGCGCTTTTTCCCAACATGACCGTATCGGACAATATCGGCTATGGCCTGAAGATCCGGGGAATGCCGGCCGGGGAGCGGGCAGCGCGCGTCGCCGAACTGGTGGCGCTGACCAATATCTCTGGGCTGGAAAACCGTCGCATCGACCAGCTTTCCGGCGGGCAGCGTCAGCGCGTCGCGCTGGCGCGCGCCGTTGCGATCCGGCCGGGCATCCTGTTGCTCGACGAGCCGCTGACGGCGCTCGACGCCGCGCTGCGCGACCGATTGCGGGGCGAACTGAACCGCCTGCTGCGCGCGTTGGGGATCACCACTATTTACGTGACCCACGATCAGTCCGAGGCCATGGAACTCGGCGATCGCGTCGTCGTCATGCAGAAGGGGACGATTGCCCAGATCGGCACGCCGCGCGAGATCTATTTCACGCCGCGAAGTCGCTTTGTCGCCGAATTCATTGGCGCCGCGAATATTGTCGAAGCGGCGATCGAGGGCGGGCATCTCGTTTTGCCGGGCGGACGGCAGCCGATTCACGGCGATGGGGACATTCCGGCGGCGGTTGCGATGATCCGCCCTGAAACCATTCGCGTGACGGCAGCCGGAAGCGCGTCGCTTTCGGGCACTATCGACACCGTTAGCTTCATTGGCGACAGGCAACGGCTGGTCGTCAGCGGCGCATCCAACAGGTTGCTCACTGTCGACGCGCCGAATACGGTTCAAGTCAGGCCCGGCGAACGGATCGGATTGTCAATTTCGCCGGACGCCGTACGCCTGTTGCCGCCTGAGAACTGAGAAGATCGATGTTGCCAAAGCCGGTTCATATAGCCCAGATTTCGGATCTTCATATCAAGTCGCCGGGATCGCTTGCCTACGGCAAGGTCGATACAGCCAAGGCACTGGAACGCTGTGTTGCGGCACTGAACGAATTCGACCCGGCACCTGATTTCGTGGTGATCTCCGGCGATCTGGCGGACACGCCGACGGCCGAGGAATATCAATATCTCAAGCGGCTGCTGGCGCCGCTCAAGCTTCCGTTCGCCGGTATTCCCGGCAATCACGACTCGCGCGAGTTGATGCGCGCCGCCTTTCCTTCCGCTTCCTATGCCTTCGTATCCGGGCCGCTCAACCAGAAGATCGAGGTCGCCGGGCTCGATCTGCTGTTGCTGGATTCAAGCGTACACCGAAAGCCGCATGGCGAACTCGACGTGCCCACGCTGCAATGGCTTGACGGGATGCTGGCTTCGTCGCCCGACCGGCCGGCGCTGCTGTTTTTGCACCATCCGCCATTCAAGGCGGGCATTTGGCACATGGACCGCCAGAATCTCCTCAACGCGGGCGATCTCGCGCCCATCGTGCGCCGCCATTCCCGCGTGCAGCTGATCGCAACGGGGCATGTCCATCGCGCGACACTGACCATGTTTGCGGGCGTGCCGACCACGATCTGCCCGGCTCCGAACCATGCCGTCGATCTCGATCTGGCCGAGCTGCGCCAACCCTCCTTCAAGGTCGAGCCGCCCGCCTTTCACCTCCACACCTGGTTTCCGGGCGAAGGGTTCGGCAACATCGTTACCCATCAGGTCCCGATTGGGACTTTTGACGGCCCGCATCCGTTTTTTTCGCCAGATGGAAAGCTGTTGTGAGGCCTCCCGATAGCCAAGCGGGAAGCATTCTACTTTGCATGGGGTTGTTTTCGAGATTTTGTGTGGGGCTCTCGGTTCGACTTCAACCCATCCCGGTCTAAGCCAACTTCATCCCAAATAACTTCGCCGCATTCCCGCCCAGGATCGCAATCTTCTGTTTGTCCGAAAGCGTCGTGGTCGCGAAGACATGGTCGACCGGGTGCTGCTCCCAGGGGATCGGGTGGTCGGTGCCCAGCAGCACCTGGCTGGCGCCGACCTGCGCCACCAGATGGCGGAGGCCTTCCGGTGTGAATACCATGGCGTCG
>Ga0307510_10010250_pt1 | contig 11142 bp, 9 predicted proteins | sample 12_EM_MG_FD_207224 | JGI IMG/M metagenome (GOLD analysis project Ga0307510, IMG submission 207224) | Populus trichocarpa ectomycorrhiza microbial communities from riparian zone in the Pacific Northwest, United States - 12_EM | ecosystem: Host-associated > Plants > Roots > Unclassified | place... | reverse complement strand
CTTGGTAACCTTTGCTGCCTCCTCTAGCTTTTCCTTGTAGAGCTTGGTTTCCTTGTTTTAATTGGATAAAAATAATAATTCTTTCCCTCTTAATTGCTGAATTAATTAGTTTCCTTCCTAGACTAAGAGAATCATTAAATAATTCTCCTAAATTTAGGAAACAAATCTGTCGCCCATTAGTTTTCTTGGAGGACTAGGAAACTTCTTTTAAATGATAAGAATCTTCTCCCATTAAGGATTAGATTTGGTCGAATTACCTTGCACAAAATAGAAGAATAATTATTGACTTTAAATCCTTATAACATTAGGAAAAATAAGCCCAAACAAGGCTGACTTCTAGGCCAAACACATCAGCCCCCATTAAGACTTGGATTAGGCTCTTCTTGGATTTGGATTAAATGAATTAGAGGTTGTCCTTCATGCTTCTTTGGCACCCCAAGCTCCTATAGGTCCATCTGGACCCATATGTTTTGAACAAGCGCATTTAATGTCTTTTTAAGTTTCTTTACTCTAGCTCTTGTAATTGATCTACTTGGCATCGCCAATGGATCTCTAGCGTGATTAAAATTGGTGTTGGGCTGGTCCTCATCGTCCCCTTACCCTTCAAAAGGATTCAACCCAAATCATCATCTACATTAAACAGAGTAGGATAAAAAACATTAAAAGTAGCATTAACATCATACTCAACAAGAAAATCAATTTTATAAGTATTGTCATTTATCCTTTCAACAATTTGAAAAGGCCCATCTCCTCAAGGTTGTAATTTGGACTTCCTCTGGGCCAGAAATCTCTTTTTGCGTATATGCACTCAAACCCAATCACCTGGCTGGAATACAACCTGTTTGCGCCTCTTATTGGTTTTAGTTGCATATACACGGTTTTTTTTTCAATCTGTTGTCGCACATTCTCATGGAGTGTCTTCACTATCAGTGTTTTACGATTACCATTCAAACTAACCCTTTCACCAATAGGTAAAGCAAGCAAATCCATAAGAGTTAAAGGGTTAAATTCATAAAACAAGTAAAGCATCTCTATCAGAAACAATGCTTCTAAGGGCCCCATAAAGCCATATTATCTCCCTAAAGAATATATCAACAATATTAGTTGCATCATCAGTTTTATGACACGGAGTAAAGTGTGTCATCTTTGAAGACCTATCCCTTTTTTAGTCCCTAACCCTTTTTGACCTAGGCAAACCTAATACAAAATCCATTGAAATATCTACCCATGGTTCCTTAGGTACAAGCAAAGGGGTATACAAGCCATGTGATTGAGTCCTAGACTTTGCTTTCCTACAAGTTATGCATTTATCACATATACGTTGCATATTCGTTTTCATTTTAGGCTAATACAAATGCTCATGCAACACATCCAAAGTCTTAACAACATCAAAATGCCTCATCAATCTGCCTCTATGTGCTTCACGTACAAGCAATTCACACATAAAACTTAATGGAACACATAAACGATTCTCTTTAAACAAATATCCATCAAGTCTCTAGAACTTCCCAAAAACCAAAGTTTCATAAGCATTCTAAACATTAGCAAAATCACTATTATCCTAGTATAATTCTTTTATGTGTTCAAATCCTAGAAATCTAGCATCTAAAGTAAATAAAAGAACATACCTTCATGAAATTTCATTAGCCATAATGTTTTCTTTTCCTTACTTATACTTGATCACATATGGAAAAGTTTCAATAAATTCAACCAATTTGGCATGTTTTCTATTTAACTTACATTGCCCTTTCAAGTGCTTCAATGATTCATGATCTGAATGTATCATGAACTCCTTAGGCCACAGGTAATGCTGCCAAGTCTCTAAAGTCCTCACCAAGGCATAGAGCTCCTTATCATAGGTAGAGTAATTCAAAACTGCCCCATTATGTTTATCACTGAAATATGCAATGGACCTCATATCCTGCATTAACATAGCTCTTATACCTATGCTTGAAGCATCACATTCAACTTCAAAAGCTTTTATAAAGTCTGGCAAAGCTAAAACAGGCGCATCACAAAGTTTATCCTCAACAAATTAAAAGTTTTATCCTGTTATTCATTCCAATTAAATCCAACAGACTTTTTTATAATGTCAGTTAAAGGTGCTACAATAGTACTAAAGTCCTTCGCAAACCTTCTATAAAAGCTAGCAAGTCCATAAAAACTCTTTACCTTAGTCACGGACTTAGGTGTAGGCCATTCCTAAATGACCTTAACCTTCTCTTCATCTATCTCAATACTCTATGCAGTTACAACATATCCAAGAAACATAATTTTCTCCATGCAAAAAGTACACTTATTGAGATTAGCATACAATTTTCTCAATACGCAATACAATAAGCACACTACGCAAATGATCAAGATGTTCATTCAAGTTCTTGCTATAAATTAGGATGTCATCAAAGTACACAACCATAAACTTACCTATGATGCACACAAAACATGATGCATCAACCTCATAAATGTACTAGGTGTATTTGTAAGCCTAAATGACATGACTAATCATTCATACAAACTATGTTTAGTCTTAAATGTTGTTTTACATTCATCACCTTCTTTCATCTTAATTTGATGGTACACACTTTTTAAGTCAATTTTAGAGAAAATGCATGCTTCATACAATTCATCCAACATGTCATTATGCCTAGGGATAAGATGTCTATATTTTATCCATTATGATTTGCGAATGAGAAATATAAAGATGACGTCACAAAGTCAAATATTGTTTTTCGATAAGTCATTTTTAGTTCTTTAGATACCCAAAAGAAGGGAGAATATCTCACCAACACATGAAACAAAGTTTGCGACAAAAACAACAAGTTTATTATTCAAAATCTCACCCCTTCACGTCTGATAAGAAAGCTATAAATACTAAAACTTAAGCTTCTAACCGTAATGAACCCAAGTTGTGTACTTGTATAAGGTTCCCTTACAATTAGACCCAAACCCTTAATTAAACAAGCCCAAAATAAAAATAAAAATAAAAATAAAGGTTCAGAGTTGCTACTGTAATTAATAAAGAAAATAAAAGGTATTAAATATGATTTCCCTAGTTTATAAGGTGTTATAGCCAAATATGCTTCCTTGCATGCTTAGGAAGAGTTACCAACTTTAGGAATTCAAAATAGACTAGGAAAATCAATTCTGACTTGGTAACCTTTACAGCCCCCTCTAGCTTTTCCTTATAGAGCTTGGTTTCCTTGTTTTATTTGGATAAAAATAATGATTCTTTCCTTCTTGGTTGCTAAATTAATTACTTTCCTTCCTAAGCTAAGAGAATTATTAAATAATCCTTTCTGGCTTAGAAAACAAATCTACTACCCATTAGTTTCCTTGATGAACTAGGAAACTTCTTTTGAATGATAAGAATCCTCTCCTATTAAGGATTAGATTTGGTCGAATTACCTTAAACAAAATAGGAGAATAATTTTTTACTTTTAATCTTTGTAACATTAGGAAAAATAAGTCCAAACAAGGCTGACTTTTGGACCAAACACATCAACCCCCATTAAGACTTGGATTGGGCTCTTCTTGGATTTGGATTAGATGAATTAGAGGTTGTCTTTCATGCTCCTTTGACGCCCCAAGCTCCTCTAGGTCCAAGATGAAATGTGACTTATATGATTTGTTCAGTTATGATGAGTCCAAGATGATTGGACAAGGCATAGAATATGAGTTGGCTATATTGAAGTGTAATAAGTTTTAGTCAATAACTTGGGATCTTCCAGTATAGGGGAGACTCTGTCAAAATTTTGATAGATAAAAAAAAATCAATCTCAAAATTGTAATAATTATGTGAAATTAAGTATGATTGCATGTATTTTTGCAGGACATTACAACAAAGGTCAAAATAAATATGACAGACGAGCACTATTTATCATCTTCAACCTTTGTACTTGAAAAGCTGCCCAAATGGCTACTTTTCAGAGGCATTTAATGTCTCATCTCTCTACCAAACAGAACAAACAAGTCATGACTCTCATGGCCTAATATTGTATTACACCCTAACTTGATTCCTATTGGGTGCTCATCTTTGTAGCCACTGTGATGTCATCCTAAAGACAATGACCCGATCAGCATGTACAACCTAGTTTTAGCAGCTTGTGATGGTGACTTAAGAAACACGATTCATGCCATATAAACACCTCATACCGCTCTTTCAATCCCTATAAATAGTGGTGAAATCCATTATATAATAAAAAAAGGGGGACCGAAGCACAAACCTACCTCTGTATCAGTTTTTTTTTTCTAAATAAAAAAAGAGAAGAACATAACCACCACTCTTTCTCCCATGTTTTCGAAGACACTAGACAAAACCACCCCTGGTCTAACCCCAACATCACAATTTTCAACCTCTTTGAACTGTCTTTCCACCATATCCACTTGCACCAATAAAAAAAGTCAACCTAAATACCATTTTTTTTTCCTTACATGGCAGCACTGCCATTAATCTAGATACTAACCACCTCTCAACAACCTTAATTAATATCAGCCCTACCAGCAACAACAGCAGACCTTGCTCTAGCAGTTGCACCCCCACCGTGACCTCTATTGTAGCTTCTTCTTCTAGCATCGACAATAGCTTCGTCTTCGTCTCAACCACGCTAGCCTTTCACATAGTGAGCTCCACCAACAAACCACCATGTAACGTCTGAAGCTCCACCATCCAACCAACATCACCATTCAGCCCAGGTAAGCCTCTCCATGCTCTTTATCTTTTTAGATGCATGTTAAAGCATGCCAGCAGTGTGAAGAAATAATTAACGTTACTGGCATTTGCCAGCCACCACTGGGTTAGGCCTGTGGTGGCTAAATAACAGGCTGGACCTTTGTTTCATCCCAACCCACGTGGTTGGGTTGGGTCCAACCCGCAAAAAAAAAAAAAGCACGGTGGGTCGTTTGTTGACCCAACAAATCATTTTAGGTTGAGCCTAAGTCCAGCCCGTATGCGCCTTTTAGGCCCCAGGTCTAATAGGCATAGCCCATCTGACTAAGCCAAGCCCAAACCCAACCTTAAGGGCATGTTTGGCATGCCACCTTTTGTCTTAAGGCATAAGGCCTTGTTTGGCTGCTTAGGGCATGTTTTCCAAACACGTTCTTAAAGCATTTTTAATACCTCTAACCTTAGACTAAAGGCATGTTTAGCAAACACACCCTAGTCTTTTCCCTTCAGTTTTATTTTGTCTTTATTTATGTGTAGCCAAACAAACCTTTAAAATTATCAAGAAAATCTATAAAAAAAAAAAAATTCAAGGACTATTTTAAAAATATTTATGGTTCCTTATGTGTTTTTTTTAATAATTTTGTTTAATATTGGTCCAAAAACTTACATTGTAAGATACGGTTCCAGTATTAAAAATATCTAATTTTACCTGAAAAAATTTCAAAAAAAAATCCTTAAAGTACAAAAAAGTTTCCTTATTCCATAAAAACACGAAAATAGGTTTTTGTCTTCATAATTTCATTTAATATGGGATTGTAGACTTACATTATAAGATACGGACTCAATATTAAAATACCTGGCTTTTCTCCAAAATTTTAAAAAATCCAAAAGCCTTTTACAAAATCCCTCATTTCAAAAACACAAAAAAAACTTTTTGTTTCCAGACATATGACCACATGCTAAAGATTTTTCATGCATATTGTTTAAAAAATAATCATATTTTTATCATGTTTTAAGAAATGTAAAATGAATATCATAACCACTTTATGATTATTCGTTAGGATTTGACCAAAATACTAAAATTCCCTCAACAATCATTTTGTTTAATTAATATATAATGTTAAGAATTAGCTGTAGACATTATTATTTGGTGATATAAAATTACACTGTCAACTATACCTTCAAATATTAAAAATACAAAATAAAAAATAAATACGATGCTAAAATTAGAGTTTTAGAACAGTTAAGATTTAACCGATAAAATTAATTTCCTTACAAAGAAAGATTTACCTTGAACCTTAGATAATACCAACAAATAAATACATAATCTAGATATAACAATCAACCATAATAAAACTTACATAAATAAAAATGCACTAAAAATATCTTTTCCCATTACATAATTAATCTTCTTATCGGACTCTATAGACCATTCCCTCAAAATCATAATTTTATAATAAAATTTAAAACACCCTTCAATTCTATAAAATAGCTTCAATATCATGCATATCCTGACATGTTATGTTTCAAGTAAATGCTTCCTATGAAAAAATCTCCAAAAAAAGACCTTTTACTTTGGAGAAAAGGCAACCATTCCATTTTTCTTAGAGCATAGGAAAAAAAAAAAAAAACGAACAATAATCTGCAACAACAAAATCTGGCACCATATCAAACATACATCAACCAGTAAATCAAGCTTACAAGTTCAAAACAGTCAGCATTAACATTCACACCATATCGTTACATCTCTGTAAATCCCTGATATGAACAATCAGGCAGAAAAAATAAAATAAAATAGCACCCCAGCAGGCTGACACATAACATTATTATTATTCTACTACTGGAAATATAAAATCGGAGGAGCAGGGATGGGAGGCATGTTATCAGATTTGGCACCGAGAACACGAGCCTTTGTGTCGGGGTTGTTAAGTAGTAAGGATGGGAGGCATGTAATCAGATTTGGCACCGAGAACACGAGCCTTTGTGTCAGGGAAGTACTCTGTTCCAGGCAGTTCTGTAACATTTCCTTCGCTGGAAATTCCAATGGGGTAACGGAGCAAATGACCTGGTAGATCACCCTCAAGTGTCTCACTGGAATACAAGTCCCAGTATTTGTCAGCAATCTGGTTCACCTTCCTAATGCAATCTTCATTTTCTGGTTTAAGGAAGGTGTCATCCAGCATGCCAAGGTGTTCGTACCATAATCCCAAGCGGAATCCATGGATCTGGCCTCGTGCAGGCTGTCTGGTTGCCAAGTGATATGGCTGGTATCCTCCCATGGCTATTTCTGAGTCCCTGGCACCATCCATGGATCTCTGATTAATGTTGGCAGACCCAATAATGATGTATTCGTCATCAACTGCAAATGTCATGTGTCAAATCCATGAGTCAACCGCGTAATAAAAATAACAGTAAAGCAGCAAGAAACAACAAATCAAAAATTAAAGATGAGAGCACCATGCATGGATAAAATTAAAGTGTACATTCGTAAGGCATACTTTTTTCTGTCATCTATTGGGTGCATATTTTCTTTCTTCATTTTGTATGCAGCAAAAGATCCTTATGGTAGCCTCACACTCTTAAAATAAAGGATAATTTATGGGTATCCTTCGACATCACTGGACATCCACCAGAAAGCCTTTGCTTCCTTTGCCAGGAAGTACTAGTTTCAGAGTACTTACCTCTTTTCATGCCTACTAGTCAGAAACTAAGAATATCAGTTCCTGGTGTGATGTGAAAATAGACAAGCAACAAGATCAATGCCAACCATAAAATTGAAGATCTAGAGGAAGTGGAAAGTTAGCTCATTGGTGCTGACAAGTAAATATTCAGTTAGTTTGCAGGGCAGACTTAATTAAAGATAATTCAGGCTTACCAATCATCATCTTTGCATGAACATAAATCATGAAGCGCCTGGCCTCCTGGGCCCGGATGTAATCTGAATCAGGCTCTGGTTTTTCTGAAGGTTCATATTCTCCACTTTTCTTCACCTCACGATTCCCAAGGCAGAAAAATGTCAAGTAGTTCCGAGGATCTTCTTCAAGCCCCTTGGCTCTGAGAGCCTGAATGACATCTTTATACATCATGTCCATTGTCCTCCTCTGCCAGTCTAATATTGCCTGAACTGATGCACTCTCTGGTATTCCCTCTGGCCACATTGGAACAACAACATAAACAGTGAACCTCTCCCCTGCCTCAATCTTGCTAACTATCTTAAGTGAAAGCTCTTTTGGAATTAGATGCAAAGCATTAATGTCCTCCGGCTTAATACCATCAGCACTCCAGCAAAAAGAACTCCCAAGAAAATACTGATTCTCAATATAGATGAAATTCTTCGCACGCCGAATAGCATTAATGTAGGCATCTTGAATGCTTCGATCAATGATATTATCCTTTCCGCTGACAAGCCCAGCTTTGGCTGCATCTTCGGGTGTCTCCGGGAAACCAAATGCAGCCCCACCATCAATGGATCTAAATAACTGCACATTCCATGTCTCATGATCATCAGGGTACGTAACTGGAGAAGGTGGAATGATGACATCTTCCAACTCTCTCAGCTGAACAAGTAAATCTTTACCACCTTGCTTCTTCCATCTCTGTTCAAAATTAAACAAGACATCCCAAGCAATAGGTCCCTCAAGCCGGGAATGGATGTCATGCCAAGGTTCTCTGGGACCACCTTTTTGAATTGACGCACCGGTAAAGTTGGGCTGGTGAAAATCATCATGGTGAGCAGTGTCCAATGTCCTAAAAAGGGAATGGAAGGGGGTATCGTATCTCCCATCACAAAGATCAATCCCCCCAATATAACTAACAATTCTCCTCCGCTGGGAATCTCCATTAGGCATTGCACTGTCCACTACCACAATCTTCTGGTGATGAGTGAACATAGTAGATATTTGCAGATCCTGAACAATGCTTCCACCATCATCAGGATTTCGAGGACACAAGATACAGTGCACATCCGTATTCTGGAAGTAGTGCTCAGTTTCTTCATCATGGGTGGCCATCAGTCCATCCCTTTTCAGCAAACCAACAGAGGTTCTGTCATCCCAAATAAGCATAAGAACCCTAACACCTTCACTTGCCTTCTTCTTCAGCAGCTCACCCAGAGTGATGTCTCCGCCAGGCTTTGGCCTCCTTGAATCCCTTACCAGACTGATTTCAGTATAAACAGACCAGCCAGTGATGTAGATCAAGTGCTTTGCATTTGTGATTGCATCAAAGACATCTTCCCAACATCTGTGGGGCTCATAGTACTCTCCTGAAGCAAGAGGGATTTTTGGAATAAATTTGTCTGGTATATGAGCATCTTGGTACAGAGAAACCCTACACCCTTGTCTCTGAGAGTAGAATGTATAAGGTACTCCAGGATATTTTGAACCTCTGATGCCACGGCCCCAATTATGGTCGTTTGTGATATCAAAGTATTGTAGCTTCACATGGATCTTGGAACCTGCACGAATTGGATTTTTGTCTCCATCCAATATCTCAACCCATCTATCTATTTCTTCCCCATCTAGGATTTCTTCAACAGGTATATATGCTCTTCCGATCAAGGTTGCCCCAATTGGATTAACATCCTTGACTGTGAAAATAACATTTGAGGCCATATGAGCACAGTAAATGTGAAAAGACTCATACCACCTTGGGTTGGTTGCTTCATTTTCAAGGATTCTGGTCCTCCCAACTCTAGCCTTTTCTAGATCAATAGTTGCATAGAGTCTGCTGATTCCGTTGCCAATACCAACTTTCTCCCCAACTTTCCCCACGAGCTACAAGAAGAATTTCAATTAGAAACTTGGGAAGATAGATTAAGCGACCACATAATTCTAATGTGAAGAATCATGAGTTAAAAACAAGGACTTGTAAATTGATGTCTTGAACAAGGGAAAATCCAAATTGGATAATTCAAATGTGAAGAGTCAAGAGTTAAAAACAAGGACTTGTAAATTGATGTCTTGAACAAGGGAAAATCCAAATTGGATCACTTCTCTGGGGTGATTGGAATAAACTCTTCAGCATGGGAAAACAGTAAATTCTCAGAAGTGCAAGGGGGGGAAAGAGAACCAAATAGCAACATGCATCACTATTAGAAGAAAAGGTTGTTAAAATGTTACAAGCTTCTGTAACTATATTTTCTTTCATAAAAAAAAAGGGGGAGAGGTTTTTTTTTTTTTACAAAAAAACAGATTTATGGTGGTTTATATGACATAGCATGAATTACAAATAAAATATAATCCAGTGCATAATGTTCTCGATGTAAAAAGACGCTGATGTTTATAACAAGACAAAATGCAACAAAAGCATTTACAACAGTAAAGAGCAATGCTGTCCAGGTTCACCAATTCATATCATAAAAGTGTATGGTATTTAAGAGAGAGAGAGAGAGAGAGAGAGATTAAACTGTGATATGAAAAAAATACTAAAGGATAAAAAGGTACGCAAAATGTTGCAGAGACTTTAAACTAAATTATTATGCAAGAATTCCAACAAACAATACTGTCTTAAAAAGAATACATATTTTCACACTTTGCAATTATTTCAACACCTTTATACAAGTAATGAGCAAAATAATATTTTCTAAGACTTCATAGATAAAAAGTCAAACATCAAACACATGAATAACACAAGATGATTAATTCAAAACCAACATAGAAGCAGTTTGTAGGTGTCAATGCTCGTACTCACTTACAGCACCTAGAAATAATAGTAATAAATTCAAAATCATAACAAGTTGATTTAATAAGCAAGCAAGATGTGAAACATTAAGAGGGGTGGATGTGAAATCTCAAACTTCCTTCAGAGCCAAAAAAAAAAAAAAAAGATATGCTGGCATTAATATAAGCATATATCTTGGAGCTACCTACAGAGGCAATTCCTTCATGTAGACATGTATAACATCTGATCTATGCAGAAACTTCCATTAATCACTGGTATAACAAGGATCCGGACATATTTAATCTACTACAAATCCACAAGATATGACTTCTCGGTGAGAAGTCATTCTAGTTTACAAGTGTTTTGCTTACGAGTACTAAGAAATTAAAATTTTTTAGTTTTGGCATCAAAGACAACAAAACAAAATTTGTATTCCTGAGATGGCATGTGGCGATGTTAGCCTCAGTGGATAACCTTCTCTTCCTAGGAATGTAACAAGAGAATCCATTCCAGTGAAGAAAGGCAGTACTTATTCCACTGAATTTATAAAAATCGAAATGGGTTTTCCCTTTCTAAAAAAACAAAAAAAAAAAAAAGGGGTGGGGTTCTCTCACTCCAATCAAAGTTTCAAACAAACATATAGTAGATGTAAAGCAAGCTTGGTATCATGAATGTTACAATTGTTGGTTGAGGGCATCTTAAAACATCATGTTTCCTTCATTCTTTCAATAATATTTCTCTTCTTTTACATTTTTCAGGACAAACATGTTCGATATCAAATGCTTTACTTAGTTCTGAACAAAAACAACAAAAGGGTA
>Ga0307510_10010249_pt1 | contig 11142 bp, 6 predicted proteins | sample 12_EM_MG_FD_207224 | JGI IMG/M metagenome (GOLD analysis project Ga0307510, IMG submission 207224) | Populus trichocarpa ectomycorrhiza microbial communities from riparian zone in the Pacific Northwest, United States - 12_EM | ecosystem: Host-associated > Plants > Roots > Unclassified | place... | reverse complement strand
ATATTTTTTTTTATATATATATATATATATATATATATATATATATATATATATATATATATATATATAAAATGATTCCTCTTTGGCGAGGTCACCGTATGCCAATTAATTCTTAATTCATATGAATTGTATTTTTTTTTTCAACTTTGAAATATGCTTATGCTGGAATGACTTGTATTGCGCGTAAGAAACTCTCGTTTTCTTAGATAATCCTACTTAAATCTTCCACTTGGTGTAACACGACACGACATTATGGAATAATGCTCCACAAAAGCTATACAATGTTAAAATATACAAATCTAAGAAAGGGGTGTTCGATTTTTAGATGCAACTGGATGAGAATGGACTAGAAAGATTAGCTAGGATTGGACGAATAATTAAGTTGTTCCATGAGAATAGTCGGAGCAACAATTTAAACATGAAATTAATAAATAAAAAAAAGGGAAATTAATTCCCAGTTGTTTTATTCTTAATTTCTTATGTCAACATCAAATATTGGTGCAAATAAACTTGTTATATATCATGCGTATGCAGTCAATTATCTAAAAATAGTAGAGTTAGTTCCTTGTCAAGTCATCTCCAAAACGAATTCTCCCACACCATCAACCCACGTATTTATCTGTAATTAATTGTTTGTGAAATTCATGGTAACGTGTGCCGGCTGCTACGACATAATTTCTTTTGTTTATTATGACTACGACCCGAGTTCTTGTTGGTTTTGAAGAGTTCATTGTCAATGGTCGAATGGAGACCGAAGAGTTTGAATAGGAAGGGGGAGCATAGTAGGTATCGCTCCTTGTTCTCTGTTTAGGTTTTTGTGGAAAATTTCGCTTTAGAGACCTTGACTTCTAACAATAATCCAAAGCAATGAGTGGTATGTAAATGTTTTTTTTTTTAATTATTTTATTTATTTTGCCTCCCTTCCCTCCGTCTTCAACATTACACTGGTCTACTGGTAAATTTATAGGGGCTTGCATGCGTAAAGCTCGCGTCATTTTCCTAAACTATTGATTAGTAGTACTGTTGTCAACATATAAATTTTATATCACTGTAAAATAAAATACTTGCAATTATTTGATTACAGAGACGGATGCAAGCAGAGAGTGGATTAAAAAAAAAAAGGGTTAAAGTGAAAACATTCCATTCATTTTAAATGTGGTCAAACATAATGCTTTATTCATCTTTATATTTATATATTTATTCAAAGTAAATCTATAAAATAAACACTAATGATTAATTACACCTGAAACAATATAAAATTTCTCAAATAAAGATACAACTAAATACATAACTGATTGATTAAAATGCCATATAATAATAATAATAATAATATATGTTTGCTGACGAGGAGCTTAATTGAATTTACATTAATTTAATGACTCGTATATATAATTATATAATACAATTATAAATAACAAATTTTATTTTAGTGGACGATCATCTTCATCAGCATGAATAAATGGAAATCATTACCTGGTTTAATTTCGTCTGTAAGAAAATAAACATTTTTTGTGTAAAAACAATAATAAATACCTCCAAGATTCAATATGATACTTATATATTTGCACAAGTCTTTAATATATTTCTACATTTTTAATTATATCTACTACATCTTTATATAGTTCTGATTCTTTAATATATTTTTTTGTCATTTTTTTTATATCAAAATTGATATAACTATTTTTAATTTCTTTTAAAACTATTCTTGAGTTAATATAAGAACATGATAAATTAAAAAGATTTTGTAAAATAACTGAGTTTTTTAAGAAATAAAAAGTTTAAGAACTACTCAACCATTAAAATTTCAAAAAAATAAGTTTTGATTTTAAAAAAATAAAATTATATTATTGTATAGCTAAGGATAATTTCAAAAAAAAAAAAAACCTTAACTATATCAATTTGAATGGAAGAATTTAAAAGAGGGATATATTAAAGAATCTAATATTGTACAAGAACATAATAGACACAATTAAGAGTATAAAAGAATATTAAGGATTCCATCAAATCATATAAAAATAAATTGAGTTATTTAATCTCTCTCTGTATATACACACAGCTGGAAATCATCAAAAGAAATATAAGTTGGGGAAATTATGTAGCGAAATCATCTCAAGATGCCTTTGGAAACACTTGGACAGCAAAAGATCGATACGTGACTTTTAAGACAAGACCTTCAAAAGGAAAGATAAAGATGATCGAGGGAAACATATATAACGATGGACAAACAAAAATCCCATCCGCTTTTATGTCATTGCTGAACCAATAGATAAGTTCGGTCTATGTTCTTGCCTTTTCTCTTCCTCTTCGACTTAAACTCGAGCTATTTTAATCTCTCTTTCAATAAACTCACTAAAACGTGGAGCTAATTCGGAAGGTTGGCGGAAAGTGAAAACCGACCTTCAATTTGCCTCACGTTTTTTAAGTCAAAAACACATGCCTTGCTAATACATGATAGATACAAGGTGCTGCGGTCTCGTCTAACATGTGTGTTAGTTAAAGCAAGCTACAAAGAGTTTGCACGTGAAGGTGGATCAGAGGGGACAACTCGCACCCCATGGGAATCAAGATTCAAGGATGGTTCCTGACTCCCTGTTTGCTGATTCACGTGATACAAAACTGGCAAGACCTGTTACGTGCACACATGGTGTCTTATATAGCTCATGAGTTTCTAAAATATTCAAGTAGTTCGAGGAAAAGTTTATATTTTGAATAATTAGTTAATATCTTAATTCTAATAATTTAATTTTTTTTTTAATCAAGGTAGCTGGTGATTGGTACCTGATACTTGCAAAAAGTTTTCTTTGATAAATTTGGAGACTCTTGGATGCTTAAGTGTTTTTTGAAAGAAAAATAATAATATTTTAGAGAAAGATTCATATGTAGTTGAGAATGAAAATTGAGAACTCCTTTTTTTTTTTTAAGATATCCAATTAGTCCTTATAGCCCACCATTGTTACTATTTGTTGGAGGGGAGAACTAAAAAGTTATCTTCTTCTCATAACCTTAAAACCACTTATGTGTAAAAAAGAGAAAATATTTCTGACTCATTAAAGAAAAAATATCTCATGGTTTAAAATGGAGCCTGGCAAGATTGCTAGAGCCTCATGTATTTGGGCTTGACATTTAGCTGAGCCCGGGGGTAATGGGTCTGGCAACTCGCCAAATTCATTTGTGTGTGGGCTTGGCACTTGACTGATCTCAAGGATGCTGGGTCTGACAGCTCTCCAGATCCATTTATATGTGGGCTCAGTACTTGGTTGAGTCCAAAAATGTTAGGTCTGACAGTTCGCCAGACCCATATATATTTGGACTCAACGTTCAACAGACTCGTATATGTTTGGTCTCAGTGCTTGACCGAGCTTAAGGATGTTGAGTTATTACTCTGCCTTTGATTCCTTTAAACGAGGACACAGGTAAAAATAAAACACGTTGATACATCAGTAGCCCTCAAAGTCTTTGTGTATTTATTACACAAAGATTTTGAAAGGTTACCAATATTAAATGAGAGTCTTTTTACTTTCCCCATTGATTCTATCTATTAATCAAGTCAAAAGACTTTGTTTTAGGGTTCCCCGAAGCCCCTGGATCGTTTCTGCCAACGAAATGAACGCTTCAGACCTGGAAAACATGTAACGTTGGGTCGGGGTTTAAGATTTGGTTATCCTATATAGAACTGTTAGGATTCTTGTGGATAGGTAGGTGTCTCTTAGGAAACAAAACGACGACTTACATTTAATGCAGTAATTGAGTAGATCTCTGGGAATCTAAAATAACATGAAAAGTCATTCATCCAATAGTGAGGATGGAAAAAAGTTTCCTTTATAACCCTAGTCGTTCTTACCTCTACCTTTTCTTATACTTTCTGTAATTTCTAAAAAACTACTCTATTGAAAACCCTAAACTATTTTTGTTCTAATCGAAGAAGAAAAACTCTTTCTAGGTTCTTTTCACTATAAGCTTTTTTTTTTTCTACTTTAAACAGAAATATAGACACAATAAGAGTCAGATCTATTTCTAAAAAAAGGGATGTCATCGCCTTTAAAAAGGAGTTCAAGTTCTAACCTGAGACTGGAAGAGGCATCAAGGGGCAGGGTTCCATTAGACTGAGCCATAAAACTAAAGGGGTGACATCCCGATGTCCACTTTTAGCAGAGGGAAAATAGTTATTCTCACAAGATTCCTTCTTTTGCCATTACTAGGGAATCCCATGAAAGAGGAAGCCTACCTCAAACCCTTCATGATGATGTTCTTAGCAGTTTAGGTGCAGAGGACATAGAGTTTGTTTCCATTACTGGAGGATTCCTCCCCTTGATGTAAACAACAAGGCTCGTATAAACTTGAATGAAGAGAAAACATGTGTTGTATTAGCCTTGACTTTGACTGGGTATGAAGTCAATAGGATGGTCAAAGGATATTATCAAGTTGCATTATAAAGTATACCGTTTTTTTAATCTTTGTTTTCTTTTTAGCTAAGTTTATTGCTTATTTCTATTTTTTTGGCAGGACTAACAACTGAAGGAGAATAAGAACTTCAGCAAGGTCTGTAAAGAGAGTTCATAAATGAAGTCCTTTTCTCTTATCGTGGGCGGAGGCAAGGCTGAAGAAGTGATGAAAGGTTACCCTATCATTATTGTAAACTCTTTATTCCTGGGGGCTTTGTTCCTAAGGAAACAGTGAAGGGAGTCAGAACTCCTGTAGAAAAAAAAAAGTTAAGGGCGGTTGTACTCTTTCAGCCAAGGGTCAAAAAGGTTTTACTCCTCCTAAGTTTATTGTAGGCATTATTAGTCGCTTTAAGAATAAAAGGGTATTTACCTCTATGGAGTTCGGTGTTCTAGTTTCAACTATAGAGGCTTTTTTTGTGGCATTTTCTCTACCTCAACTTTCAGCTTTGCTAGCAGTAGTTGCAACAGTTGGGCTCTCTACTCGGGTTGTTCCCGAGAAGGCTAAGTTTGAGGATGCTTTTACTAACCTAGCTCTAGGTTAAACTCTATTTATTTTCCTTACCCTAACTAAGGATGAGAGTTAGCTTATGGAGGTTGTTGTTGGTGGAAGGTCTAGCATTGAGGAGGCTGACCTTAAGGTGATGAGACTATTAGAGAAGATCCTCACCATCCTATCAGTCATCACAATGATTTCTGATGAGAGCTACAACTATCTTTTGGCTTTAATTGGTCAAGTGACATTTAATGTAAGGAACTTTCTCGTTTCACCTTTCTGTTTGGTTTTATGATTGTTATTTTTAACATTTGTTCTTCGTATACTTTCACGATGTGTGTCCATCCCATGAGACGCTAGATAACCAAAAGGAACCATGTAAGGGAGGTCATTGCCAAAAATACAGCAAACCAAGCTGACTTTGAGCAGCTAAAGGAGGAAAAGGTTGTTGTGAATGCCAAACTGAAGAGCCTTAAGGTGGCTTACTCATCACTAAAGGAATAAATACAAGGCGTTCTCTTTTAGTTGGGCTTCACTGACAAACTACTTCAGACAATCTATAACCAAATAGATACCCTGAAGCAAGAGATCCTTGAGGTGAAGACCACCCAAGATGGTTTGAGGGTTGAGCTTCTCGCTGCCATGATGAAGCTCAAAGTTCTCAGGCTCAGCTGGAGGCTTTGATGAACTCTCTTGAAGAGTTTTAGGAATTTTTTAGAGGGTTCATAGTTTTGACTGAGACAGTTAGGGACAAGTTCTTTCTTTCCATGTCCAACCTTTATTTTTTAAATTAATCAAGGGGAATGCATGTAGACTTTAGTGTTGCCTTCTATTAAATCATGGTGCCTGATTTTACATATGTCCAACCTGTATTTTTTGCCATGTTCAACCTGTATTTTTTCAATCAATAAAGGTGGAATGTAGGTACACTTTAGTGTTGCCTTTCATCCAATCCCAGTGCCTAATTTTGCGGACATGTTTCCTGTCATGGTTTCTATTGCCCAACATGATGAATAACTAGCTGAAGAGTCTGAGCTAGATATCTAAGCTTTTTTCCCTTTATCCCTTTATTCATGTACACAACCTATGTTTTGTGGGGTTTATTCTTGTAACATATATCTTTTATTTTTAAAAAAAAATTGATTTTTTTTACTCATGTGTATGGATCTGGTGCCTATAGTAAATGTTTCATGCAGGGTTCAAGACCTTTAGAAAAAAAACTTTGAAGTTTTATATGAATCCAATGCCCATACTTGGAAAAACATTATAGGAATTTCCTAAACAATCAGTATAAGTGTGACACCCATATTAAAAATTCCATTCAGGGTCAACCTTTAGAAAATTATTGAAAATTTATTTATGGGTTTGACGCCTAAACTTAGATTTATTTTTTTTTTTATCAATTTTGAACTTTGAACTTTGAACTTTGTCTAACCTTAATCAAGATTTAAGAAGTATCTGCCCCCTACAAGGAACTAAAAAGAAATATTGGTTTCGAGTATATTCCTGTCAGTTAAGATGAATTTATAGTGGATTGTTTTAAAAGCCTCTAAGCAGGTATCAGGTTGATTTATTAGTTTTGGGAATTTGATCCATTCTTCTTAGTCAAATTGGCTAGTGGTTGGTACCTAATACCTGGAAAAGGTCTTCTTTGGTGAATTTAGGGACTCTCTAATGTCTAAGTAAGTATCTTTTTTAGAGAAAAAGCAATGATATTTTAAAGAGAGATTCTAAAAATAAATATGTAATTGAGAAAAGAGATTGAGAGCCTCTTTTTTTATGGATCTTATTGGTCTTTATAGCCCATCATTCTTACCTTTTGATGGAGGGCAGAACTAAAGTCATCTTCTTCCATAGCTTTAAAACACCTTATGTGTAAAAGAGAGAAAATATCTCTGACTCATTAGAGGAAAAATATCTCACGGTTTATAATGGAACCTGACAAGATTGTTAAAGTCACATGTACTTGGGCTCAAAGCTTAGTTGAACTCGAGTGTAATGCGTTTGGCGGCTTACCATACCTATTTGTGTGGGGTCTTATCGTTTGGCTAAGCTTAAGGATTTTGGCAGCTTGTCAAACTTATTTAGGTGTGGGCTCAGCGTTTGGTTGATTCGAAGGATATTGAGTCTGGCAGGTCATTGGACCCATATATACATGGGTTAGGTTAATCTATTGGTTCTGGGAATCTGATTCATTCTTCCTAGTCAAATTGGCTAGTGGTTGGTACCTGATACCTGCAAAAAGTCTTCTTTGGTGAATTTAGGGACTCTCTAATGTTTAAATAAGTATCTTTTTTAGAGAAAAAACAATGATATTTTAGAGAGAGATTCTGAAAATAAATATTAATTGAGAAAAGAGATTGAGAACCTCTTTTTTTTTTTTTAATCTTATGAGTCTTTATAGCCCATTGTTTTTACCTTTTGATAGAGGGTAGAACTAAAAAGTCATCTTCTTCCATAGCCTTAAAACACCTTATGTGCAAAAAAGAGAATATATCTCTAACTCATCAGAGGGAAAATATCTTGTGGTTTACAATGGAACCTGACAAAATTGTTAAAGGCACATCTACTTGCGCTCAATGCTTAGCTGAGCCCGAGGGTAATGCGTTTGGCAGCTCACTATACCTATTTGTGTGGGGTCTCATCACTTGGATAAGCCCAAAGATGTTGGTTTTAATAGCTTATCAGACTTATTTGGGGCTCAACGCTTGGTTGATCCGAAGGATGTTGAGTTTGGCGCGTCGTCGAACCCATATATACTTGGGATAAATGTTTAGCTAAGATCAAGAATGTTGGATTTGGCAGTTCACAAAACTCGTATATGTTTGGGCTCAACGTTTAGCTAAGCCCAATGATTTGAGATCTAACAGTTCGTCAGACCCATATATGCTTGGAATCAATGTTTGACTGAGCCTAAGGATATTGGGTTATTACCCTTCCTCTGGTTCCTTTAAATGAGAACCCAGGTAAAAATAAATCATGATGATACATACAATAATCTTTGTATCATTTAGCATTTTGATTACTCACCTATTTTTTCAATCAACTAAGCATTAACCTTTTGGTAGTTGTAACCAAATCTATTTTTGACAAAGTCTTTAAGTGTGTGACACCAGAAGAGTGAGATTTTAATTTTTAGCTTCTTGCTCTAAAGTTTCCCTCCTTCACTCTAGTTAAATATTGGATAACAAAGAAGTTGTTGATGGGATATCATCACTATCATTGTTTTTCTTTCCTTTTGTTTTGTTACAAAGTAATCAACATTTGGTATGGGAATTTAAAATTATAGAGACACTATACTTATTACTTTTTATAGAGTAACTATAATCTCGAACTTAAGATCTTTTTAGCAAAAATATAGCATTTGGTTATTATCCTGGAATAGAAAAGATGAAGACAATAAAGACAAAGAAGACAAGATAAATAAGATGACAGAGATAAAATTATGTTTGGTAGTGATATATAAGACAAAATGATTGTTTGTGTATCTTGTTTGATTATGGTGGACAAGACAAAATAAAATATGAAAAATTTTATTTTACCCTTAATATGTATTATTATCAAATTTAAATATTTTAAAAAAATAAGTAGATATTATTTTTATCACTTTAGTTTATATTAAGTGTTGAAATTAATAACATTATAATAATCTTAGTTATAAAACTAGGACTAGCCTGACGGGTTGACCCAACACTTGAATTGGTCTAAATTGAAGAAAAATAGAGGAAGAATCGACTTGACCTGACCTAGTCAAAAATCTAGGTTAACTCGGGATAAAACTTAGGTAAAAAACCCATTGACTTTTATGAGAAAAAAAGGTCAAAACAAGTTTGTATTGATTATTTTTTTAATTTTTTTGGGTCACTCGGTTTGACCCTCCTGATCCGTGACTTGAACCTTATCTCGGACTGACTCCTGAGTTAGATTTTAAATTATAATAATAATTATTTTTATACATACGTTGACTCAGGTCAACTTGTGTTGACCCTCCTGACCTATGACATGGATCGTGCCCCGGTCGACTCCCGAGACGAGTTTTAAAATTATAATAATAATAATTTTATTCTTATATTAACTTGAGTCAACTCGGGTTGACCCTTCCAATCCGTAACCTGAGTGTTGCCCTGAATCGATCCTCAAATCGGGTTTTAAAACTAATAAAAATATTCTATATAGAGACATGTCCCATCTATAATAGAACATAAACAAAACGTTAAGAAAGGGAGATGAGTAATAAATAAGTTAATTTGCAACTCGAAATTTGTTAATAGAGGACGTAAGACGGTACAAGAATAGATAACGGGAGTTACAAGCTGGTAAAAGCTAAATGGTATGCTGCTAAGAAGGTGGCGTTACTTTAAGGTTTTCCGGAATAAGTTTAACGTGGAATATGGTAATCGAGCATGTGAATTTGCTATGATAATATTTTTTTGTTCAACTAAAATATTAGTTTCACTGTATGGTCAATTGGCTCAAGAGATATAATATATTAAAGAGCATGCTCCAGTGAAGCAGAGTCAAGTTTGGGTAGACACAAGGGTGGGTGGCTGATAGTAACTCGGCATACAGCCCAATAACCTTTACAAAAAGATAGGACCTTTTCACTTTTGTTTGTCGCCATTTTCTACACGCGTTTTTCCTTTCATCTTTTCGGTATACTTTTCTTATTGAAAAATATCGGTGCTAAACTGAAACTTCTGGAGAAAGGACGAGTCGAGTATATGAATATAAGCTAAGCTGTAATTTATTTGCGTTTCAGTATACCTTAGCTTAAAACTAAGTTTAAACAGGCATTATTAGATGATTATCTAATTATATGATAGTGTAAGAGAATTTTAAGAAAAGAAACTGGGTTTTAATGAGCTTGGAGGAAGGAGAGAGGAAAGAACAAGAAGAGCAATGTGTGATAGAGCGGCAAAGGGCATGTTACTACTATACAGGTATAGTGGCAAATGGTAGTGCGTCGGACCTTAACTTCGGCGGAAAATTCTCCTAAAGCAGAAACAAGCTTGCTGGGGCGACTTCAGCGCAGCACTTTGGCAATGTCTGTGCTTTTGTTGATGCATTGAACCTTTCCCCCGTATTTCTTTGACTGCTTTTTAATTTTCATCCAGATATGGTTAAAAGAACTTGTATGATCGCCGCTATCTTTCATCTTCTTTGGCTTCAGGAAAGAATATCATAAATTCTCACTAGCAACAGCAGTAATTCATCATTAGCTACAGCAGTTCATTATTAGTCTTTGTGATAAATTATTGGATATCTAATAGCTTAATTTTCCTGGTTCGGAACCAGTCAAACTCGGTGAATCAGCAGGATTAGGGAGGAGGGAGAGGAAAAATTTGTACCCTGCTAGATTCAAACATTATCGTCTCGGTCAAGTTTTTCTGCTACCATACCCTTGTTGCACTTGTGATTGAAATCCACATACAATTTATTTATACTATATTAATTATTATTTTTATACCCTGCTAATTTAATGTCTTGCCTCGCGGTTAAATTGGTAATTTAATGATCCAAAGTCTTGGTCAGATCAAACTCGAATTGGATTTGTTGGCTTCTGATCGCTTTTCTTTAGTCAGCTTTGAATCGATTGCAATAATGTTAAAAATAATTTATTTTTATAACTGATTCAAAACATGGAGTGATAGATGATCTTCCTAAACCTTTCGAAGTTTGAATTCGATTATGTTTGGTGAAATTTTAAGACTTGGTTTAAGTTATTTTTTAATTATTAATTTAAATAAAAGTAATAAATATATTTGGTTAAAAATAACTTTTGATCTAAATAAAAAATTCATAAAAAAAATTACTTTAAAAAATTTCTGAATTTTAAATCAAATAGCGCATCTTTTTCTACAAAAACAAAAGTTATTATTAATATTTTTTAATTTTTATCACAATTTATTTATTTATAAAAAATAAAATTTGATTTTGAAATGTGATTCAAAATGAAAAATTATTTCTCATCCAAAGGTATAATTATGGTTCAAAAATAAAAATAAAAAACAAAAACACATTATACGACAACCACGTATCTTGTTGTGGGCTCTGGAATGAAATAAGCATTCGCTCGCAATATATTTTTTTTAATCGAAAAGATGGAAATAAAGTAGGTAAAAGAATGTTAAATGGGTGTTTGGAATAATGGTATAAATTGTCTTTTAAAATATATTTTACTTGAAAATATATTAAAATATTTTTTTT
>Ga0307510_10010248_pt1 | contig 11142 bp, 8 predicted proteins | sample 12_EM_MG_FD_207224 | JGI IMG/M metagenome (GOLD analysis project Ga0307510, IMG submission 207224) | Populus trichocarpa ectomycorrhiza microbial communities from riparian zone in the Pacific Northwest, United States - 12_EM | ecosystem: Host-associated > Plants > Roots > Unclassified | place... | reverse complement strand
AAAATTGTCAAAACTGAGTGCTTGAGGTAGCACAATAACGCTTGACAGTAAGCCAATGAGTGTCAAGTGGATTATGCATAAATTTGCTAACTTCGTGAACAACAAATGCCAAATCAGGTATGGTAAAGGCCAGATACTGCATGCTGCCGACTATACTGTGGTAGAGGCTGGTATCTGCAAAAGGATTGCCATCCGTAGAAGTAAGATGACAATTTGAGGCCATTGGACTGGTGCAGGGCTTGGCGTTATCCATCTTGCTTCTTTTAAGCAAATCAACAATATATATGAGCTAAGTCAAATAAATTTCTTCTGAGCACTGAAGTGCTTCGACGCCAAGAAAGTAATTCAGATTTCCTAAGTTTTTTACAACAAAGGTGGGTTGTAAGGAATTACTAATGTTGTTGATGGCAAATGCACTTGAGCCCATTATTAATATATCATCAACATATATAAGAATGTATATAACATAGTTAGATGTTTGAAACACAAAGAGAGACATACCAGCCTTACTTTCATGAAACCCGAGAGACCTAAGTTTTGTTGAAAGTTTTGAGAACTAAGAGTGGGGAGCTTGCCGTAAGCCATAAAGTGATTTGTGTAATTTACACACATGATTTGGATATTGAGAATGAACATATCCTTGTGGCTGAGTCATAAACACAGTTTCGTGCAAATCACCGTGCAAAAATGCATTTTACACATCTAACTGTTTGATAGGCCAATTATACGATACTTCAGTAGAGATTACTAACCGAATAGTCGCATGCTTAATGATTGGACTGAATGTTTCAGCGAAATCAACTCCTTTTTGCTGGTGAAATCCTTTAGCGACTAATCGAGCTTTGTAACGCTCAATGGTCCCATCAGCCTTCTTTTTTATTTTGTATATCCATCGGCATCCAACAATATTGGTTGTTGTTGGAGGTGATACAGAGGACCAAGTGCCATTATGTAGTAACGCTGAGAATTCTTTATTCATGGCCTCTTGCCAATGAAGTGATTTTGAGGCTTGGGTGTATGATGTGGGTTCTGCCTCTGTGGGAATGTTTTCTGCTATTAATGCTCTCGGTAATGGATAACGAATAAAGTCATCACTTGATTGTCGAGGTCGATGAATATTATTCTTGGAACATATGACCATCGAGTGAACATTGGTAGGGGCTGACTGTGTATCAGCATGTTGTGGTGGAACAGCAGCATGAGAAATTTCTGGAGATGGAGCTTGCTCTGTTCCTGCAGAAATCAACATAAAAGGTGCAAGTTGTATGCATGTAGAAATATGGGTAGGTTGCAAATTCGTGGGACATGAGGATGGCGGCATACTTATTTGGTGGGGAAGGGACACGGACTCTGAAGAGGGGTTTTTATTGATCACAGAGCCAAGTTCTTTTGAGTAAGGGAAGAGTGTTTCATCGAAGATAACGTGTCTAGAAACATAGATTTTACCTGTAGAGAGATCTAGACACTTGTATCTTTGATGACAAAGACTATAACCAATGAAAATGCAGGTTTTAGATCTGAAATTAAGTTTATTCTTGTTATATGGTTTTAAGTTCGGCCAGCAGGCACAACCAAACACACGCATAAAACGATAGTCAGGAAGTTTATGATAGAGCATTTTGAAAGGGGACTTGTGTTTTAAAACAGGTGTTGGAAGTCTATTTATGACATAAGTAGCGGTTTGAAATGCATTTTCCCAATATATCATAGGTAAATTTGAATGAGCTAACAATCTCAAACCAACTTCGATAATGTGTCGATGTTTGCATTCAATTGAGCCATTTTGCTGATGCGTGTGTGGGCAAGCAAGGCGATGGTTAATGCCATTTTGTTGGAAATATGTGTTTAATCGTTGTTACTCCCTACCCTAGTCTGATTGGATTGCTTTTATTTTTCTTTCAAAATGTTTTTCAACATACACCTGAAAGGTTAAAAAGACTTGTTCAATATCAGATTTCAGTTTAATAAGAAATAACTAGAGAAACTTGGAATAATCATCAAGAAAGCTAACATAATATTTAACACCAAATATGGAGAGCATTGATGCAGGCCCCCACACATTGGTGAAAATTAAATCCAAAGGTTTTGACGAAACAAAAGTAGAAGATCTAAAAGGCAAATCATGGGTTTTTGCCATTTGACATCCAGGGCACGCATTGTGTGTTTTATTTTTCTCTACAGGAAAAGCAAGGGTGGATAAGATTTTATTGACCACTGGAGCAGATGCATGGCTAAGTCTATGATGCCACTCATGGATACGAACACTAGAAAAAGCTTAAGTGAGGCTGGATTTATTGGTGAACCGATAGAGTCCATTATTGAGATGACCTCGATGAAGGACCTTTCCCAAGTAATCTTTCACAACAAAATAATGAGAATGAAACTCAAAATAAACCTCATTGTCAACACAAAATTGGTACATAGATATTAAATTCTTTTGTATTTCAGGAACAAGAAGGACTTGGTTAAGAACAAAAATAGAAGAAGGAGTTGAAAGTTTTGAAGACCTAGTTTTTTTGCCCATTTCCGACTTGCACACTGTCTACGCCATTGTAGTTAGTTTTCTGTAGATTCAGAGTGGTAGCATCATTTGTGAGATGATGCATGGCTCCTATATCCGCATGCCATTCAGTTTCCCAAGTGTTATTGGAGCCATGGCTCATTGCTATTAGTGCTTCTTTTTTTTTTTATCAAATGTAAGAAATTTTATAAGTCAAAACAAAACTAAACTAGAAACCAACGAGTCAGAATATACAGGCATGTACATAAAGAGACTAGGGGAACAGACTCCCTTTAACAAAGTATAATACAATACAGACAAAACCATAGCCTAACAGACAGCTACATAACTAGCACTGTAGATAGCAGCAAAATACCCCAAAAATAAACAACAAGAAAACAAAGCCTAGACAGATAGGCAACCAGCAGCCACCAACCATCTGTAAGGTGAGCAGCAGCATCCAGAACCACAGATAGGATACAACTGCAAAACAAAATGAACCAGCCTTTGCACCAACTGCAGGAGCTTAGTTCAGCACCACAATCAGCAAGAAGGCATCAAAGACCACCTAGACGAGAATCCTAGCAAGGAAATGTGGAATTACCTTCAACAGGGGGGCAGCTTCATCAAGAACCGCAACATCATCAAGAAAAAACCAACCAGCCTTGGCACCAATTGCAGGAGACATGGCATCAAAGACCAGCCAAACAAGAATCCCATCAAGTAAATGTGGAATCCAACCACAAGAAAAGCCTTCAACAGCAAAAACAAAAGCATCAAACCTGCAAAGACGAGCCAATAAAAAACAGAAGCTCCACCAAATGGATCCCATCAATCATGAGATATAACCAGCTGCAGTATCAGCCAACCCAAAAAGACAACAGCAAGGGAGCAGAACCCACACCTAGCTGATTCAAGATCAAGCAGACTAACAACAGGTAAAACTCAAAATAAAGGTTAACAAACTATTCATCCACCAGCAAAAAGCACCAACCCATCTACATCTTGAAGAAAAGCTGCAGGCATCCACAACATAAAGAACAACCATCAACACCAAAATACTACACAATAACAACAACTAGCAACTAATAAAAGCCAACAAGTACAAAGGACATCAGAGCCTAGTAAGGTCCTTTGACTGACCAAATGAGGGACATCATCAGGAAGGGGGAAGTTTAGGAGGCCTGTCCTTGTCCAAATCACTACCGGTAACTACTCATGGTCAAGATTTACCAGACCTCCTACCCATAGAGGTTTCATTAGTATTGATAATTGGGGTCTTTCCATGTTGATTTCCAAGTAATCCTAGAGGAGATCCGTTCGCAAGCAAGCTCGTACTTCATATCATATATTATCTTTGGCTCTTGACAGGTTCCTTCCCATCAACTGAAGTTATAACTTCAGATTGGAAGGGGTCATTAAGCACATGCACAATGGCAGAGGAGGTAGATAGAACCATATCCTTATCATTCTTCACATCAACAGAGGCAAGCCTAGTCTTCTTCCTCCTAGCCTTGACACCAGCCCCTGCCTCAACATCAGTACAGTTGGGGCTCCGAAGCTACTCACCAGGAGGCATTGCCTGACAGCCTTGCTAGTTAGCCACAACAGTTGTTTCCACAGAAAGTCCAAGACTGGAAGGATGAACTTTACTGACCTTCTCAGCAATATCAGTTAACTGAGAACCCTACCCCCTAGCAGCAGCAGCTTTTAAGCACATTGTGATATTATGCCTAAGCAGTCGATAAAATTTGCAGAACTTAGGGAGGGACTCATATACAATAAGTTACACCAGGAGAGCTTTATTAGGCAAGATAATATTGATTGAGTTAGGCAAAATAGCTAACAAATCTACCTCAATCATAACCCTGGCAAAGGAGAGTCGGGACATGGTATTGGTGAGACCATCACAGTAAAGAGGCTTACCAATAACACTAGCAATCTTGGACAAACAGGCCACAGACCAGCATTCAAGAGGGAGATTAGGAAAATGAACCTAAATCAGGACAGTCGACATATCTGCGAGGGCAAAATCAAAGAACTCGGGCATGGCTTTGAGAACCAGTGGCCGCCCAAAAACTAAGTAAGGTCCCCCATGCAGAATAACAAGTTTATCAGCTTCAGAGTTAAATTTGAATGCTAACTGTTGCTACCCAATTTTTGACCCATGTTTTTGATAAATTTTCAGAAAAAAAAAACCAAAAATAGAAAAAAACAATGAAAACCCCAAAAAATGCATTTTTGATACATTTGCATTATTTTTAGCATTTTCAACGTCATCTCAGAAGAATTTAAATTTTCAAAGGTATTTTGAGCACGTTCAACTTTTAACGCGTTAATTTTACAATCACTGATTTTCCTTGTTGAGTCGACGTTGATATTGCTCGCTTTCAAAAATACAAAAAAATAAGAAAAAAATCAAAATTGACAAAAAATAAAGAAGTTGAGGGACTAATGTGTTTGGGGACCAAGCCACTTTGCCTATAAATAGAGGTCACAACACACACAAAAAGATGGGAGAAAAATTTTGAAGGGAGAGTTAACAGAAAACATAAACCTAAACCCAACCCATCTCTACCAAAAAGCAGTCGTCGCCCTTCCTCTCTCTTGGGACCAAAACCAGAGAAACCCTTGGCTTAGGGGGGCTTTTGATTTTCGGTTTCTTCTCCCTTCAGTCGGGCAAGTCTTCCTCTCCCTCACCTAAAACAGCCACACGCCAGACCTTCTCCCTCTCAGTTATCCTCCCCACAGGCGCTATACCCCCACTGACTTCAGTTTCTTCTCCACCGGCATCCGAACCAGCCCTCCTTCATTCTCCCATAGACCAGCCACCCGAACAACCCCACTTCCACAGACCTTCCCCTTCCCTCAACTGTTTCTCTCTCAACAACCCCTCACCCTCCTCTCTCAGCTTGTCCTCATCGGAGATCTAGCCTATCCACGGTCTCCCTTTGCTCTCCCAGCTGCACCAACTCAGCCTCCCTGCTCACCGGTTTCCATAAAATTCACCTGAAAGACAGCCAAGAAAGGGCGAATGGGTAGAAAACTGAGACTTTAAGGGCGCCTATCTCCCAGTCATGGCAGTGGTGGGAGACACCGCCGGTGTAGAATGAGAGGAGAATTTGCCGATCTAGCCATCCATACGTCTGGCCTGTCGGCGGTGCGTGCACTAAACTCGACTCCAAATCAGCAGATCTAAATGGAAAGCAGAAGAAAAGCGATCTACAAAAAAAAACTTAAAACAAACTGTTTGTGTTTCTCTTTTCTTGTTGCAGGTCACGGTGAAAGCCACCACGGGCAGGGAAGAGAAGAGAGGAGGAAACCGTTCTAGACCCCCCCTGTTTGTTGGACTTTATTGCGGCGGCGACGCGTGGAGAAGACGCGCCGCCACTATTTTCGTGACCCAGAAGTCTTAACTGTTCCCGAGGCTTCTTTTTTTTTGTAATTTTCAGATGTTCATGTGTATATTTATATTACTGTTGTTTGATTTATTTTGAATTGTTTTTATTTTGTAACATGTAATTATGGGTGTATGTGTAAAACATAGTAGAAGTGAATATGTGTTTGTTTGTTTTATGGATGTTTTTTTATGATAAAACCAAAGACAAAAGAAGAATTTAATATTTTGATTTGCTCACGATTAAGGATTATAAACTTATATGTAAGTCGTATTTCTAATATCCAATGAAAGAACAAAATTTTTTAAACTTCTTTAACACAGCAAAACCACAAAGCAGCTTACCTCAAGTAGGGTTCGCTAGGGGTGCTAATACCTTCCCTAGCCACAACTAGTTCCTTACCCGTGAATCTCTGACAAGACCAGTACATTCGGGTTTCCTAGTAACCCTCAATTAAATACTAGGTGGCGACTCCCAAGACCCCAAATCAAGCAAAAAAAACAAACGAAAATCACCAACAGACGCCGCGCGGGGGACGTGCGACAGAATGGCGACTCCGCTGGGGAAGGTATTGTTTTCAGCATTATCGGACTAAGCTTTGTGTTTTGATGTGTTCAAGTTTTTTTTGTGTTCTATTTTTGTTTTATTCATGCATAGTATAGAATTCTCTCATGAATCTCACTTTTATTATTATTATCTTTTTTTGAGGGCACACATTAAACTTTAAGTTAAGTGGGGGACTAGCAGTTTGCCTTATGACTTGAGTCAAGGTTTAAGTTTGTGTAAACCTCAACTCTTTGCTGAGTGCTTAGACTGATAGTGATTAGTACATGTGACATCCCATTATTTGCTGAGCCCCCATATTGCGTTTACGAGGGTGATCACTAGGACAGCAAGAGATTCTTTTTAGAGACCAAGTAGTAAACCTACCCTTTGTCTCACTTAAAAAGATTAGAACCAGCCTTTAGGATGTATGCTCCATACACATTTTTTGCATCTGAGCAAGCCCTTCTTGAAGCATCTTGAATTCAGGACTTAACGGGAAAAAATGGTCATCACTCAAGAAATTTATATTGTAGAGTTTGAGCAAGAATAAAAACTCTGGTTTCATCATACAAGAGTTACGACCATATGTCACCCCTCGAAGGGCAAGTTCATCATATAGATTACATGTCAAATATTTATCATGCATGCACCGGGTTAAAAGTAGGGTCCCCCAAATAAGTTTGCTACAGTTGATTAAAAAAAAAAGATGATGAAGAAAGGGGTCAGAGAGAGGCTCGTTGTTAAAAGGAAGTTGAGAGCATCAAAGGTGAAGTAGCTAGACTCAGATCTGCTTGAACAAGTGTCAAGCATCAAATGGAAAGGGAATGTCTGCACAGTCTTCTGTGGGAACACTGCTTGTCCACGTCCCATTGAAGCTGCACCTCTCCTTTTCAGTCATGAACAACGGCAACAATGCCTTCAATCATCAACTAATGACAACCTTTATTCTTGGTCAGTTGCATTGTTCGTTGTTCATAGCCTCTACATCTTCCAATGACACCCAATAGCTGCTAGCCTTCTATGCATTGTGCATTAGCCTTCTTTGAAGTTACCCTCACTGTGAGCTCAATTCCAGTTCAGCAGCACAGGATGTTGGTTTGAACAAAAAAACATGATTAGACACTGAACTTCTATGTGGCAGAGCTCTCTCTGTATAGATTTGTTTTTTAATCCGCTAATGGGGAATGCAAGAGAGGATGTAGTAGTTTCATATGCTATGAAACTCTCTCCCACCAGTGGCACCACCAAAACACTGTAGTAGGCAGAAGAGTCAGACCTAGTCTAAAAACATGAGCAATCGTCGAACTTCAACATGGCAGAGCTCTCTCTACACAGATCTGTTTATGAATCTGCCAATTAGGAATCGAAAGGGTGTATTAGTGTTAAATCATCTATGATTGTTTCCCACTAGTGTCAACATCGAAACATAAAAGTAGGGAGAAGAGACAGATCTAGGCTGAAAAACAGGAAGAACACTGAAACTTCAACAGAACAAAACTCCCTCTACAGGTGGTTGTTTGCTGCACCGCCAGTGAGGAATCAAAGAGGAAATAGAGGAATTTCAAATTCATTAGTTTCTCCTCTAATAAAGACAATGTGTCATTTCACACATCGGCAGTGGCAGTGTTGCACGTTTCAGGCGCTGCCAAGATTACCTAGCTGTTGGGAGGTTCCAACAATCCTCAAACAACCACAACAACATTGGAAGATTGACATCAAGTTGTGTGGATTGCCAAAAGAATTGAACAAGCCATCAAGATGGGAAAGATTGAAGGTCTTGCCAAGGATTCCAGAACAATGATGAGAGGTGAATCAAAAGATGACTCTGACGTTGGGAAACCTTAATTATGCGGTCTAGCCAAGTCTCATTATATCATCAGCTACTCCAATGTCTTTGCCAAAGATAGAAATTCCTTTGCCATGTGAGTTTATTTACTATCATCTGCCAGATTCCAGACTTTTTGCTTGACCCCGACAAATCCTATGCAACCACCATTTTCTAGGTGGTATAATCCAGACAAGAGATGTGATGTTATGGTGGGGTCCTCGGCCATTTCAATTGAACAGTTGCAAGAATTGCAAGAATCGAGTCCGGAAGTTGGTGAGCAAGAGACGAGTAGAGTTTGTGAAGGAGGGTGTTATTGGTCATATTGTCATGGAACGTCCTCAAAATGACAAGTGATTGAAATTGCTTGGAAAAACACAGATATTGCTAGAGTAGCTAATCCAAGAAGGGTGTTGAACTGTCAATCATTTTTGTTATGGAATTTTTCCATTTTGCATTTTGTTTTGAGGTCACATCTCATCCTTGAACGAAGCATGTCTTTTCTGTCTTCTTGTTGTTCTGAAATCAAGAGATGCTTCTTTTAAAGGGTATTTTGATAAAATATTTCTGATCAAACTCCAGCATGCAAAATTAAAAAGTGTTTTGATTACAAAAATGGCTCGATGTTTGTTAAAATGGCATGAGTTGACCAAATAATTTTGAACTTATACATGAAATTGAAGCACACATCATATATCTAAGTTTTAGCAGTATGCATAATGACATGTAGTGGATTCGGTAGTTATGGACTCGTGAATCATGATTCTTACAAGTCCAAATCATTACATTGGATGAGGTCAAAATTTTATCGGTTCTAACCAACTTGCTTGAAATGAGAAAAGGCCATTTTTGTTATCCCTTCACTTTCTAAAGGTTATATCCCTTGTGGTCCCCATTTGAGCCAGAATGATTTTCTTTCAAAAGAAACCCTGACCAGGATCACACCTCACACTGGGGGCAAATGAGAGATATTATGAAGACACTAATAGAATTAATGGATAAAAAAAAGGCTTAGAACAATAGTCCAATGATTGAGAAAGGGCTAGAAAAGGAAAAGCCATAGATTGAGGGCCATCCATGAAAACTTTGAGGAAGGCTATGTAAAAGAAAAATGGAATGGAATGAGAATGCCTATCAATTCTAAGAGGGACAAAAGAGGTTTCAATTGAAGAAAGACACAGCAAATGCCAAAAGTCAACACCAAAAAAAATGAGCTTTATGTCTTTTGGTGTGTCTATGATAAAGCCTCTAGTGTCTTCAAAAAGATTAGATTGTTTATTCATCAAAGAAAAGTTGGATTTGCATTATGCCTATGTTAAGAGAATTCTGATCTTTGAGATTTACAAGGTTATATACAAAGATAACGAGAGGGAAAGAGATTGATGAATAATTGATGTTGATCCTATGTCTTTGAAACCCTCAAACACCTTTTGAGCCTGTAAAATTCCTTTCTTTTATAGCCACAAGTCATAGCCTATATTACATGCTTCCAAAAGCTTTTTTTGATCAAGTAAGCAATTTGAATGACGCTTTCAAAACTTGAAGAGCTTTTCCATAAGAGTCATGGCTTCATGGATTAAGCTACTTGTTATTATGCATGCTGATAAAATTGGTGCTAAAAAAGAAAACAATATTTCTTGATGAATCATCAAGTTTTGACTTTAGCCTTTTGTTTTCCTTGAAATTCATAGAAGGTCACTTTATTCATACACCATCAAATGATATACCTAAGATCAAATATTAAAACTGACACAAAGAACCATAGAAAAAGTCGTTTTAATCTTACAACAGGTCAATTTCTATTCTCAAAATACAAGACAGTCAAAGGACTACATTGAATAGCGTGTGTTGGATCTTTGACCAAAGAAGCTTGATTTTCAAAAATACTTTCAAAAATTGACATCTTTTTTATTTCATTTCAACAATTAGACTTAATAGACATGACCTTTGAAATATGAGATTTGATTCTAGAACAAGAAAGATTGTTAAACAACAAGAACATCGATCGAATTTGCAAAATCCTTGACAAGAATGATGTCAACACTTCTCGACACTCCTTGAAAAGTTGACCATCTGGGGGCAATACAGTAGACCCTGAGAAGGAAAATAAGCAGTATTCAGATCAGCTAGGGGGCAATGAAAAATGATTAAAGGATAAATCAGTAAGCTGAGGACAATGGTGTTCAAAAAAAGATATGTAATAAAAGAGCACATTCAGATCATATTGGGAGCAATGTTGTTCAAAGACAGTCCATGATCTAAGTGAACTTTAACAGCAATTAAGAGTAAAGATGTGCTTGAAGGACATCTTCATACTTTCACGTCTCCGCATGAATATGGGTGCTAAAAGAACACCATTGATAAGGCCAAGGTCGATGCATTTCTTAGGGGTGATCATTTTCGGTTCGGTTCGGTTTTTAACTATAAAAAACAACCAAACCGGTTTTTTTTTTTGAAAAAAAACCGAAACCGAACCGAAACTGAGTCAAACCGACCGGTTTCGGTCCGGTCCGGTTCGGTTCTTGATTTCAAAAAACCGAGAAAACCTATATGCTCATATTTCTTCTCGAACTCGTCAGTAAGATGCCTTTTCACAACTATTGTTTTCCCTGCATTGTGCAAACGAATTAAAAGCCAAAAATCAACACCACTGATTTCATCTCAAATTCAAAACTCTGCTATAAATCAAAACCCTAAATTTCCAAGCACTGGAAATCTGGACTTCCATAGAAGTCATTGAAACTGAGCCTTACATTATTCAACACAAAATGCAGAATCATGAAGCAAGCAAGCAAGCAAAGCAATTATATCACTAGATTGTTCCCTCAAATGTAAAGGGGAAACAAATTGAAAGATATCCATCCTACTCACAC
>Ga0307510_10010246_pt1 | contig 11144 bp, 4 predicted proteins | sample 12_EM_MG_FD_207224 | JGI IMG/M metagenome (GOLD analysis project Ga0307510, IMG submission 207224) | Populus trichocarpa ectomycorrhiza microbial communities from riparian zone in the Pacific Northwest, United States - 12_EM | ecosystem: Host-associated > Plants > Roots > Unclassified | place... | reverse complement strand
ACATCATTTTAATTTTTTTTATAAAGTCAAATCTTTAGTTTATCTATGCGAAATGTTTTAATTACCTTACCCGTTTCTCAACTCTTAAAAAATAATAAAAAAAAAAAACTTAAAGACAGCACATCTATCTCATTCAAGTTTATTATAACTAGTTTATTTGGGAAAAACATTCATGGTAATTGGTATCGTAAGCCTCTTCACACGTAAACTTATTACTTGAGTATGTAATGGTGGTTACTTTTCAAATAACTTTTTATGCTGAAATGCATGTCAATGATGTTTTTTTTTATTTTTTAAAAATTATTTTTGATATCAGCACATCAAAACAATTCAAAACATACAAACCATATTAAATTTTAATAAAAAAAATTTAATTTTTTAAAAATACGATTTAGACCGTGTTCCCAAACAATTTTTATAAAAAGATAGAAAGAGAAATGAGCATAAATTATTAAATCACACCAACACATCTGATCTACCAACCAACCATGTTATTTGCTCTCTTGTCAACATCAACAATCCCCATTTCCTATCTTGTTTGCTTCAAGAATGTGTGGTGCTTGAAACCTTATAACATTAGTTTTTTAAAATGTTTTTTTATTTAAAAATATATTAAAATAATATTTTTTTATTTTTAAAAAATTAATTTTAATATCAGTATATCAAAATGATCTGAAAATATAAAAAATAATTTAAAATAAAAAAATATTTTTAAATCACAAAAATAAACTTTACCAAATATACAAGATTAAAAAAAAAAAAAAAAGTTGGACCCATGATTGCTACAATCCCCACCCATCTATTTTCATGTCACTTCCTTCTTTATTTCTCCAATGATATGCCACCAGATATCCATATCAATAGCTCATGGGTTGGTACGCCTTGGCAATAGTAAATTGATTTTTAGATCCAGGGTTGTTAGCCTTTCATTTCTACACACCAAAAAAAAATAAAAAAAAAATTATATATATATATTGAATTGATCAATAATACTATCTCTGAATTGTTCTTTGCATTGTTAATTTTTGAGATCATAAATTATATCCACATGCAAAATAATAATAAAAAAGCATCTTATATTTCTTTTTTATCTTATATACCTCTCAAAGAAAGCAAAAACAAATAATTTCTTGTCTCCTAGGAGCAACCACAAGCCCCCCACTTTCTTTCATTAATATGGACTAAATTCAACCTCTGTTCATCATCCCTTTCCCCCACTCTCTCGCCCTCCGAAGAAAAACCAAACGCCTGATCAAGAACCATGAGGTCCAAAAACCAATCGCCCATTAACATCAAGATCATCATCCTCGGTTTATTCTTTCTCCTCTTCCTTTTGGTGATTGCTTGGTCAAGTTACTCGTCTCCCAGACCAAATTCATCCCCCATAGCAGAAAATGATGATCTATCAGATTCATCAAATCTGTCCACTGATGAAGAAGAACCAAAACCATCAACAGCAGCCTGTCCTTCTCTTCCATTGACGCCGACATGCACCAAGATCCCACCTTCTTTAGCCAACGCTCTTGTCCATTATGTGACAACAAACATCACCCCACAACAAACCCTCAAGGAAATCTCAGTCTCATTAAGGGTCCTCGAAAAAAAGTCACCTTGCAACTTCCTAGTCTTTGGCCTTGGCCATGACAGTCTAATGTGGACATCTCTAAATCACGGCGGCCGCACTGTTTTCCTGGAAGAGGACAAGGCCTGGATTGAGCAGATCAGAGAGAAACTGCCCACCTTGGAGTCCTATCATGTGACATACGACACCAGAGTTCATCAGGCAGATGGGCTCATGGAGACAGGAAAGGGAGATGAATGCAAAGTAGTCGGTGATCCAAGATTCTCCAAGTGTCAGCTTGCCCTTAAAGGGTTCCCTGGTGATATCTATGATGTAGAATGGGACTTGATCATGGTGGATGCACCTACTGGGTACCATGATGAGGCTCCAGGGAGAATGAATGCAATCTACACAGCTGGATTGATGGCTAGAAACAGAGAAAATGGAGTGACTGATGTGTTTGTGCATGATGTTGATAGAGTTGTGGAGGATAAATTCTCCAAGGCTTTTCTTTGTGAAGGATACATGACTGAGCAAGAAGGGAGGTTAAGGCACTTCATTATTCCTACTCATAGAACTAGTTCGGGAAAACCTTTTTGTCCTTAGAGGTTTCTCATCTCTCTTTTCTGCTTAAATTTGCTGTTATTAATTGTTTTTCTTGATCTTTGTTTCTTGTCATATAAAATATAAATTACCGGGCAAAGGTTTTTTTTTATATTGTTACTAATTAATTTCTCCTCTGGATGTTTGAACACTGGAATTCTGTTTAAATTAATTTCCATAGTTTTTTTTTTACTAATTTAATTATTCGGAGAAATGAGCAAGATGTTGAAATTATTGCGATTGAACATCCCACTTTGTCTGTTACTAGACAGTATCATCCGCTATATAGTGGGTGAGTTCAATTTTTTTTTATTTAAAAAAAAATCAGATAGTATTTTTTTTTTTAAAAAAAAAAATCAGCACTCCAGATAATTAGACATATTTAAGTTCATTATTTATTGTAATATAACTTCATTAGTTTTTTTTTTCAATTTATCTTGATACATTATCATATTCAAATTTCTTTATAAAAAGAGTTTACTAAAATTTTAACAGAGTTTTCTTGGTATTTAGAATATACCAAGTTATTAACTATTTTATATTTACCCTAAAAAAAACCATTACTACCAAGTCCAACCATCCTGGACTTTACTCTCATCATTATTACACAACATATCACATAATTCATCTATCCATTATATAAATAGTACACATATCCTCAATTGAAGTATAAAAAAAAGAAAAGGTACTAGCATGTAATATGATAATTTAAAACACCTAACGTAAAGTGTTAAAAATCATAAAAGTATTATTTATGACTTTTATTTACAAGATAAATATGGAATTCTAATTAATACACGTAGGAATATACCAGCACAAAAAATACTTAATATTATTAACTATCCTAATAACCAATTAACTTTGTCACCGCATGTGATGGCCGAACACCTATATACAACAAAATAAGAATTACATGAATTAATAATCTACTACTACTACTAAAGATCATCATTGAATCATTCTTAAAATTATAGTACAAATAATATATTATACCGAGTTATAATACTACCTCGGCCTTCACAACATTTTCCATCTCTTAATTCTTTACATAATCTTTTCTCCTTACCTTAGTTTCATGTACTACTTCATTATATTTCCACCGGTGTGTACATAAAAACAATTCCCCTGAATAATACCAGAAATCTAATTTCACTCCCGTTAAGGTAAGTATTCAATTTACTCACTTGGAGTAATAATTATTTTCCATTCTGTGTAGATTTATTCGGGGTTTCACAATATCTAATAAGATCATATAATCTAATAATCTTATTTAAAAAATAGACAACAACAATAGACAAACAGTAAAAAAAACATTTCACAATAATTAACTGAAAAAATGAGTTGGAAGTATCATATTTAGGAAGAGAAAAAAAAATTAGCTTGAGACTAATTATCACTCCATAGTAGACATTGTTCATTATAAAAAAAGTTTAGTGAGACAATTCAAATCCTATTGTAAAAGACTGCACAATGACACTGTAAGAAACTACATAGGCCATTAGAGCAACTATTCAAAAAGGCAAACTAAACATAACATTATAAAGTGACAGTCTCATGTCTATATTCAACTAATGAATTCTATTTAATTCAAAAATAAAATTTATTTTAAAAATAAATTTAACAAAACAACAAATAAAAAGACTCAAAATAACCCAATTAAAAAAAAGGATAAAACAAAGGGAATAGAAAACAGAAAAAAAAAGAGGAACCCAATCTCGTATTAAATAAATGTTAAATGATGAACTTAAAAAACAAAAGGCTTAAAAAAAAAAAAAACTGAAGCAATCCTAAGTGAATCTCTTAAAGTTAGGTTAATTTCTCAAACTTATAACCTGTGAAATCCCAGACACGAGCATAACCAAGAAGTTCAAATCCAAACTAATTTAATATTAAATGATGAAATCGGAAAACAAATATCAATCTAAATTTTTTGCTAAAGTAAAAAAAAGCAATAAAAAGAATACAAATAAAATCTAATAGGAAAAAAAATAAAGGAGGATGAAATTGTAAAAAAAAATCGATTCAAAAAATTATCTCAGATTACATAAATAACTATTAAAAGATTGGAGACCAAGTTTGATAAATGAGAAAATTAAATGAGGATAAAATTGAAACAAAATTCTAATTTCATAAATTATTTTAAATAAAATAAATACTAATAAAAAAACAAGAACTAAATCAAAAGGATAGAGGAGTCGAAGGGCTAGTTTGAAAAAGTTATGGGCAGGACATGAAGATCGACGAGGAGAGAGAAGATAAGAAAAACTAATGGCATGAAATCAGAGGTTTGTTTGGTGCACGTGTTTTCAGGTAATAGAGGCACGACTGTGATGAATCAAACACCGTCCTAAAATGATGTATTTGGCCTACACAATTAGTCGCAAGTGCTATTCGAAGACGACGCAACCGCTGACGCGTGATTGTATTTTTTTATAAATATTTTTTATTTATCAGAATACCAAATTACCCCTAACTAAACTCAATAATAATAAAAAAATTGTGCAATGATAAAAATACCCTCAAACCTAAGGTGTAAGAATTCAGACTTTAAATGTAATTATGTCTTTTTACTCTGTTTTTTAAAGAAAAAAGACTTAAACGAACCTCATTGTCGGTTGAAGTTTTTTTTTATTTTAAAAAAAGATAAATAGATTATTTTATTATGCACTAATGTATAAATTAAAAGAGAATGCATGTCTTGTTGTCGATCAATTTAAAAATACCAAAATCATCCTATTTATCGTATTGCAAAGACAATTCCAACTTTAACTATTAACCTATGAGTTTTTTTTTTTTTTTAACAGTATGACAGTAAAAACACTATTCCCGTACGAAGTACAATGTAAATGTATAGTGTTTTTACCGTCCCTTGCTTTATTTATTTTTTTGTTTTTTGTAATAATTAGTAGATTCGATTCCAAAGGAAAATCACAAATGAAAGGGTTTTTTAAAGAGTTGACAGTAAAAATACTATTCCCGTACAAAGTACAATGTACAGTGTTCTACTTTTTACCATCCCTTCCCTTTTTTTTTTTTTAATAATTAGTAGATACCGCGTTTGAAAACGTAAAGCAAGCCATGTTTTAAAAAAAATTAATTTTTTTTATTAAAAATTAATTTTTTTATATGTTTTGGATTGTTTTAATGTATTAATTTCAAAAATAATTTTTAAAAAATAAAAAAATATTATTTTAATATATTTCGATATAAAAACACTTTATAAAATAACCACAACCACACTCCTAAGTATTCTTGAACACTTTATAAAAAAACAAGGAACGAAACAGCTTGTTACAATCAAAAGTTTATTTTAATTATCTAATTAAAGAAGATGATTAGACATTTTGTATAATTTATATACATGTCTTATTATATGGCTATATTAAAATTAAAATAAATAAATAAAAGGCCTCAAACTTTCACCATGAATTCTGAGGCAAACATTATGGATTTACACAATCTCTTACTATAAACTTTATGTTTCTCTTTAATTATAATTTCATCCGTTACACTTCTATCTATACAGTTTATAAAATTTTAATCTTACCCCTATAATTTTGAAGAAGTCTCAATTTTGGTATGTACTACTAAATAAGTAATAAAATGGTCATTATTTCATATAATTATTTTATTTTTCCTTATTTTCTCTGATTATTTCCTTTCAAATCCTATAAATTATGCAACACCTAAGAAAAATAATCTTTAAAATAAAAAATCAAAAGCTAAATTCAAAAGATAAAAGAAAAATTTTAGAATAAAAATTGAAATCTTAAAGATAAAGCTGTTTGGAATTGCGTTCCAAACGGTGTTTTTAGAAAATCTAAATATTTTATGTTTAAATTATTTTTTATATTTTTAAATTATTTTAATGTGTTGATATTAAAAATAATTTTTTAAAAATAAAAAATATTATATTAATATATTTTTTAAAAATAAATAATTTAAAAAAAAACTGCTAAAGAAACCTCCCCAACAGATATGAAAGTGGAGCATTGATCATAGGGAGAAAATCCAAGTTTAACTCCCACTCTATCGACAAATTAAACAAACTAGGATTTAGTTTATTCAGACAACCAAACACCATCTTATCTTCACCAGCACTTAACCCCTCCTCTTCAATCTCAAACAGAGCGTGAGCAGAGTCAGCCTCAAATAGTACTCATCCCTCAAAAGGAAAAAAAGAAATTGTAAAGAAAAAAATCAATCAGATGACGAAGGCGAAGAAAGAATTGCTATCGAAAGCACCATGGAGAGGCGAAGACGACGATGAATCCAATAAATTCAAAGACGCAAAACTCAAAGTCACCAGCCAACCTGGTTCCACGCCTACTATGCACGTCCCTCGTAAGAAGAGCCAACGTTTTGACGATGAAGACGACGATGATCAAGCCCTCGAAATCGACCCAGAACTTCGTTACAGTTTCCAGCGCAACTTTCAGGTATTTCTCTCATTGCACACAAGGTCTTTGATAATTGGTTTCTTTCGTATGTTGAACTTTTTTTTTTATTGAGTGTGAATTAGTTTCTAGATGAATAATGGGTTTTTTTTTCCTTGTAGTTTCTTCAAAGGGTGTTTAGTATTGATACTGTGGTGAAGCCTCTTCCTCCGGCTATGGCGTATAATGTTTCTCGAAATTTGAGCTTTTTTACGCGTATCTTTACGCAGTTCTTTGGTGAGTTTGATTTCCTTCTTTCTTTAGGGAGATTGCATATTGAATCATTCATCATTTCTAGCCCATGTATTATTAGTTATTGCTTTACTTTTTATTTCATTTTGTTGTAATCAGACTGTACACACACACGCACTTTCATACACAAAATTGTTTCCTGCAATCGTCATGCCTGTCTCGGTGTTGTTTATATAATTTGCTAGAGTTAGTTGATATTTCATTTCTATGTATTTTGGGGCTGTTAATCTATGTCGACACTTGAAATGGTTGGTTATTGTGCTTAACTCCATGCATCTTCTATGCAAAAAGAAATAGGTGCAGGAATCTGTTTGCCACGTAAATGCTTAATGGGCGAGCATGATTACCTCAAGATCAATTAACAAATACAAAGTCTTGTAGATCCACAATTGAATTGTAGGAAACCGCAGCTTCACAGGAAAGGAGTTGTCGACTTTGATTCCGCCCTAGCTATCGTCTTAAAAGAAATTTCTGTTTATCTTTGATGGCACTTGATGGTTGGTTATTGTGTTTAACTGCACGCACCTTTTATGGAATAAGAAATAGGTGCAGGAATCTGTGCACCTCACAAATGCTTCATGTGCGAGCATGAATAAGTCAAGATCAATTAACAAATAAAAAGTCTTGTAAATCCACAGCTGAATCGTGGGAGACCACAGCTTCACAGGAAGAGTTCTCGACTTTGATTCTGCCCTGGCTATTGTATTTAAAGAAATTTTATCCTGTAATTATTTTGGTTTATAGTTTCTTCCATGTAAATTAGGCCCAAGTCATGATTGATTGTAATATCCAGTTGATTTTCATACCACGTTAATATTCATTGTCAAGGTGTATTGATTGCTTGTTGGGATTTGATGTATTGCAGATCCTGAAGGTATTGCAAATGCGCAGAAATCTCTTGGGTTAGGACAGGAAGAAAAAGCTCGGCGTGTCCGTTGAGAACTGACATTCTAGCATACTTTTGCTATGTAATTTTGATTGTATCTGGATCTTTGTTTTGTCAAGAATTGTTATGCATGACCTATTTTTTCTATATCAGAATTTCTATCTTGTCCAAGATCTCTAGGTGATAATTTAAATTTTACTTCTATGGTGAGAGTGCCTATCTTTTTGGTGTTGAATCCTGCTTGAAGGAAAACCAGTCACTTTATGTTTATATGGAGGTTTGAGGCAGAGAAGTGCGTGGATCAATTTTGCAAGAGAAATTTACCCTGAGCATGACAGCAGAAACTGCTGATCAGAACCCATATCGCTTTTCAGAGAAATGTTGCCCCCTTTTGCGGTGGTTTATCAGTACATAGTTACTTGAATCCCTCATGAAATTTAGATTTAAGAGATGAAAGGCGTTTTGAAGATGATCAGTTTGGGATTTCTCTACCTTTCTGTATCAGCAACAACTTAACGTTCCCAGCTAATTACCCATCTATTAGCCTCGTTACCTTCTTAAACACTGGAAATCAAAATGAAAAGCAAAATCTTTACAGAACTGTTCAAAGGATTCAATCACTGCAAAATGCAGATGACCGGGAAATTGTATACCAAGTAACATTTTACTAATATTAGGTCGTAACTATTACTCATTGCAAGAATACACTCCACAATCATGGATTTTTCTGTACTATCACTCCCGCAGTTCCCCAAGTGAACAGAGCTAACAAACCATTTCAACTCTGCAAAACTCAATGCAAGCATAAGAGCTCAAGTTTAAAATCTAGATTTCAGGCATCTCGTTTGACAAGAAACAGGCATCTCCAAAGAAAATGAATGATCTATATGTAGTATAACAATGCTTTCATTATCCGAATTCCTGAATGCTATCTCTCTCCTGTGGATCTGTAGGTAGGGAGGAGATAGTAGCTGCATAAACAACCATCACCAGAATGTTAAGCTCTGTCATGTCAAATGCTCATGTCCTAGAATGTTATATCCATCCAAAAACAAAAAAAATTAGAAAAACCATGTATTCATTAACTTTTAAAAAAAACACCTTGTGTCAGGCACACAAACAAAAGCTTTAAATGGAGAGTCTGTGCAAGAAGTTTTGTTGTGCAGTTGTGGACAAAATGCAAAACCATATTGATATTGCTTATGGATAGAGGATATGTTTGGCTTGCACATATGTTAACTTAGCTTTTGAATTAATCTGACAGTGTTAATACAATCAGGAAAAATGATTTTGAGCATGTGGTTATTTGGATTTGAGTGAATGGATGAAGAGCTGAAACATTATAAAGGTGCTTGTAAACAAAAGTGTTTGCTGAAAAAGCTATTAAGTGTCCTTGCATGGAAAAGCTAAAAAGACAAGAGTTTGTGCTAATAAAGTGTTTCCCAGCAAAGCATGATAGCAGGTCCGATGAGATAAATTAAAAGCAAAGCCACCTAAAATTACCTAATCACGGTCAAGTTTAGAAGGGCGTTGGCGTTTGCTTGGTGGATCATTTGCCTCGGAGATGGTTGATGTACCACAGTCTAATGATGTAAATCCGCTTAGAGGATCAGCTGCACCAGCTGTTGCAGAGTGGTAAATCAAGAATAAATTAATAAGTTATGTATTTGCCACTCATAAAACAAAAAAAATAATTGACACTGTTGAAACTGAAAGGCAAAAGCTTTTGGATGAGAAGAAGGAGCTGCCTGTCACCTTTGGAGAGGAGTTTCATCTTCAAACAACTGTTGTCTTTTTGTTTGTGATGGCAGAAGAATAACCATACATGGTTGCCTTGGGGAGACTTATGACTGCTGCGAGAAATCAACATTAGTTCTAGATGGTGCAACGAGTACAGGAGTTGTTGGGTCCAATGGAAAGGCAACTTTAGAGGATGATAAAGCTGCTAGATCATCAAGAGCAACCTCAACAACATGCAGCTCTAGTTCAGCAGGCAGTGTTCCATACTGTCAACAAATAAATGAGCAGATAAAAAACAAAGTAACTTGGTGAGAAAAGCTTTAACTTGACTAACCAAATATTCCAAGCAATGCATTAAACTTAAAACATGTTCCATCTTGCACTAACAAATTACTGGAATCAAAAGGGTCAGCTATGAAAAGAACATACACATATTGCAACATGAATCAGCCATAGAAATAGAGATGGGAATTTAAAGCACAAAGGGAAGAAAACATAGGACAAACAATTTTAAAAACAAACTTCTAGCAAGCAATGCCATTGCTAGAAGGTTCAAAGGTATAGGGAAAAATAAAGAGGCAAGTAGTAGAGAACAAGAAAGCAAGAGCAGAACATGCTAAGTTTCCTGAAGCCAATCGAAAAGAAAGAAAAAATACACCATAAACACATGAAAAAAAAGCAAGAAAAAGTCAACAATAACCCTTCCAGCCCATAAAGACTTGCACACAGCAGCAGAGTAAAGCAAGCAAGTTGCAATCTCAACAAAGCAGCTATCCAACGGAAAAGAAGCCCAGAAGAGCTCAACAAAGCTCTTCACAATAGATGCACAACACAAATTATGGTGAAAATGCAATGAAGGGAGGAAAAAGAACAAACCAATAAAGCAAAGCCAAGAGAGCAACATATAGAGTTTAGAGCATGATGGAACACAAGGAAAGGAAAAAATAAAATCAGGCACCCTGCAAGCAATAAAATAAATAGATGCAAATTCCAACATAAAATGATATTGCACCCCAGCTAAATCTTGCAGAAAGAACAAACGTTAATGCAGAGGTTGTGCATCAAATGCACTGTGACATGAATGTTCAAAACAACCAAACAAAAGGCCGGTTTAAAATCAGCTAACCTTAACAGCAACAAATGAAGCAACACAAAAAAAAATGTTTCAGAAAACTAACTAAACAGAGATAACAGAAGAGGCAATGGAGAAAAAAAGATGATTAAACTGATGGTGCAGCCACCGATGGCCAAAGAGTAATGCACATACTTGAAAGTACGAGAAACAAAAAAAATAAAAACTCCTTGCCACAATAATTCTCAAGAACGGACATGTCATCACCTAAGAAACAGTAGAAAGAAAAATTTGGAAACACCACCCAGCAAAAGTCCATCACATGCACTGAGATAGCGACAGACAAACTAAGAGAAAAAGCCTTGCCTGCAAACTAAAAAAGAACATGAAAAATCTGAATCCTAGTCAGACCAAAAGGAGAGCACAACCTGAGGCACAATGAAATCATATGCTGAGAGTGTAAATCTATAGTCTTAAATAAACATGATGTTATTCCCCAAACAAACCACAACAGCTCTCCTAGTGTTGGAGAGAGACCTAATGTGAGGGCAAATGTTATTAATGATGCCACTGTTCCAGTCATTTAATGCACAA
>Ga0307510_10010245_pt1 | contig 11144 bp, 7 predicted proteins | sample 12_EM_MG_FD_207224 | JGI IMG/M metagenome (GOLD analysis project Ga0307510, IMG submission 207224) | Populus trichocarpa ectomycorrhiza microbial communities from riparian zone in the Pacific Northwest, United States - 12_EM | ecosystem: Host-associated > Plants > Roots > Unclassified | place... | reverse complement strand
TAGTCTATCATCCCTAGGCCTCCCGTACCGCTACTATGTCCCAAAATCTTCCTGAGACCTCGCCCAGCGCGAACTATCAACTCATCTTTGACAATGCTTTAGAAGCCTATAAAAAGAAAACAGGAAATGACCTCCCATCGGATCCACTCCTTCTCAGGCTCGAATCCTGCAATTCTCCTGATGCTGTCCTCGATGTGCTGTTAGAGCACATCCCCGCGTTTGGCCAATCCGGGAGCAGGCTCATAACATGGGTCAAACCCACCTGTAACACGTCTGTGGACGTGCTGTGATTGGAGTTTGGTTGTGATGTGGTAGACTTAAACCTCTCAAAGCTTCGGACAACTGAGCCAGCGCAAACAGTGGGGTCTATTGTCAAAAGCGGGGTAAAGAAGAAGTCTGCCCTTCCACTCATGGAAGGGCGGGTTTAAATACATTCGGAAAAGTAATATAATGTCCGTTATAAATGATAAATGATCGTTTTTAATGAGTACTAAGTTGTCCTTCATATCGGGATATTGTAAGTAATGAAAGAATATTGTCCGTATCACGGACGCGCGATGCTTGCACAAGTGAGGTGTTTGGGCACACGGTGAGATGCTTATCGAGCCGTCTGTACTGCGGACTCTGTAGGTCAAGTGAGGTGCGTGCACAGTGAGGTGCGTGCACCTTACACCCCCCCCCACCAAACGAAACCAGGGGGAAGAGGCAAGGAGAAAAGTAAGTAAAAGAAAATGTCCGTAACAAAAGTAGGTAGTGTCCAGCGAAGCACCAGAAAAAGGTGTGAATAGAGGGTATACGAGACAGCGGGGTACCCTAAACAGGGCCCATCTGAGTTTCCTCACTGAGGTCATCACTGTATCCGGCGTGGGCGACGTCATCCTCGGGAACGAGGGGGGGCCTGGGCATGTCGTTGTCCACCGCTGAGGACGAGCCAGCAACTGCATTAGATGCCGGGATGGCGGCGGTATGGCGACGGGAGTCGCGCGCAGCGCGATTCGGATTGTAATGCCCAGGTGCAAGTGGGTCAAGCCGTTTGAGGACCCATGACAGGTCAGCGTCGATGCGCTCATGCGCGCGGTCCCACGCCAGGCGCAGTAGCGGTGCGTGCGTGCTGGTTGGGTGGGCCAGGAGGTCCATTTCCACATACGCGCACGCCCATGCGCGCCACGTCTCGGCCTCGTCTGTGGTTACGCCATACGAGGCGAGGAGGCATGCCATGGCTTCCATATTGAGATCACGCACTTGTCCAAAGCGCGCAATGTCGTAAGGCTTGTCAAGGCGGAGCGGGGCGATAACCGTACCCATATGGGATAAGGTCTGAGAGTAGCGCTCTGGCACAAGGAGGAGGGCGGCCGCGGAACGAAGGAAGGAATGACGGGGGTCACCAGAAGTGACAGTCCCCTGGAGAGTGAGGGGAAGGAATGAAAGGAGGGCCTTCAGACCCGTAAGGTGGGCTGTCAGGTATCCCCCGTTGACGAGCGGGAGACCGATGTATTGGTATGCACCCTTGAAGTTGGGGTGCTCCCACATCTCCTTGAGCCATCTTCGCCAGGTGTTGTCATCGCCCCAAGGCAAGGGCTCGGACTGGAGGGGGATCTTCGCGCCACGCCTCGACATCAGAATCGATGGCCAGCGATCAAGGGCGTGCTGATGAAGCGCTTCGCGGAGCTCAGGAGGTGTCCATTGGACGCGCTCGATGTACACAGCGGCCTTGCGATGGTGCTTGGTCGTCCGAAGGAGGCGATTCACCGCCTCTTCAGTGGACGGGTCGTCCAGTGAGATCAAGACGCCGTTGGATCCTCCCAATGTGACGCCGAGCAAGGGGATGGGGAGGTGAGCCGCACGAGTATTGAGCGCATCCAGTGTTATGAACTGGACTCTGGGCATCAAGGTCGTGCGCCAGACAGGCTGACCATTGTAGACACCACCACTGGCGAGGACGAAATGGGAATGTGCTTTGAAGTAGACATTACCCTGGGCGTCGAGGATGACAGACCCAGGCACAGCCGCGAGCAAGTTGCAGTCTCCGTAATAAATGATGGGGAGAAGGGCGCGGAAACCAAGGTTCCCGGCCCAAGGAGTGGCGAACGCAGAGGTAGGCGGGGTGAAGGAGTCGACTTCGTATATTTCGTCGGTCATGCGCGAGGCGAGGCCACCGGTCACAGGGAGTAAATGGGCGATGGGGGATGGGATTTCCACAATTGATGAAGAGGAAGATGAAGCTGCAGTAGGCAGCGCGGTGAGTCGGGAGAGGAGTCGCGGTGGAGGCGTGGTGGATACAACGTCGCCAGCCTCCAGCGTAGGGGAGATGGGGCGGTATGGTTGACAAGATGCCTGACGCGAATAATCAGGGGGTGGTGTGGGCGATCCAAAATGCGGTACCTTTCGGTGGCGCGTGCTCTGGCCACGCTTGAGGTCACGAAGCTGATGCTTTAAGTCGTCGACCTGGTCCCGCAGACCGTGGATGACGCCGTCCGTATCGTCCCAGAGGTCATCTACCTCATCACAGAGGTGGTAAATCTCGTCGTCCGCAGAGCTAAGGCTGCTGCGGGCTGATACGAGCTCGTCACAGACGGCACCAAGCTCAGTCTGGAGCATCGCGTTGTTCATGCTCAATGTAGCGATTTCGGTGTCGAGCCCAGCACGGATGGTGTCTGTGCGCTGGGTTTCGGCGAGGGCAAGGGAGGGGTCCTTCCTGAGGACATGTGACATGTAGTGCTGGGCCCAATTAGCGCAATCCGAGCATGCGTCAGGTTTGTGGGTTACAAGGCGGGCCATGACGTTGTAAGTCCACAGGCCATGGTCAGCGGTGTTCAGGGCCTGGACAGGTGGAGAAGTACCCGTGATAGGCAGAAAAGGGGTTGTGTTGGCGGACATGAGGGAAAGAGCGGTGTGTGGTTGCGATTCTGGTAGGATGAACAAGAAGTGTGGGCGAATAAAATGTAGGTAATGTAAAGAAAAGTGGGCTCCCCACATGTCTATAAGTTGAATCGGAGTGGGAGCAAGAAATAAAATAAAATAATGACAAATTTTAAAAGATAAATGAAAAATATATCGTATTGCCATGAGACGGGCAATCGGTTGCACACGCTCGGGATGGCTTTGGAGGCGTTGCTGTCTTGTGGCCGACTTGAATAAAAGTGGATGTAATCTAATCGCAAGTCAGGGGGAGGCGTTCTTGTGGGGCAAGTCCAATGGCTGCTCAACACCGATGAGCTGGAGATATTCATCCAGCGCCTGCAGGTCCTTGCAGGTTTCGAGCATTTCCCAGGTGGTATCGCCTTGGTTCCAACGCACTTGGAATGACAAACGGTATCTGTCCCATTTGTGGGCGAGAATTTCGTCCACAAGCCACTCCTGATCATCAGGGGTGCCAAAGTCGTAAAACATATGCGCTTCCTGATGCGGGAAGAGCACGTCATCATTTGCATGATAAGGGCAGAGTTTACTCCTGTGGAACCGGTCATGTAGGTTCCGTGCTTTCAATTGGGAAGGCAGTTCCACCTTGTAGGTGGAAGTATTCGGGTGTGCCTCAAGTACTTTGAATGGGCCGACATATTTCGGGAGTAGCTTCGTCGCGCGACCTTTCGGAAGCGATAAGTCCGATGTGGACACAAACACAGGGTCACCAACTGCAAATGCATCATCCTCGCGTCGGCGACGATTCGCATTGTGCGTTTGACGCACTCTGCTCTTGATAATTGCATCGTGCGCATCCGCTAGGTTCTGTAACGCGCGCGCCACGAAGTGCTTCACGCCAGGTACACCTCCTGGCTCCAGTGTAAGGCCTGGGTTCAGGCTCGGCATATATCCGTAGTTGAGTTCAAACGGAGCAAATCCAGAAGAGCTACTAATGGCGGAATTCAACGTGAACTCCACCATTGGAATTTTCTCGGACCAGTCTCGTTGGTCCGGGTGTACCATAGTGCGAAGGATCTGTGCAACAGATCATATTGCGCGCTCCAAGGCGCCATCTGTTTGCAGGTGGAACGACGTTGACATCAACAGTTTTGTTCCAAGCAGCTTGTGAGTCTTGCACCAGAATTTGGAAGTGAATTTGGAATCCCTGTCGGAGACGATAGTCTCCGCCAGTCCGTGCAATCATATGATTTCGCGGATGTACAGCCAGGCGAGCTCGCTTGCTGTCATCATTGTTCGAACAGGTACCAAGTGTACCATTGAGGTTAACCGGCAAATTACCACCCACAGGTAGTCATGACCGTGGGATTCTGGGAATGGGCCTACAAAATCCATTGCTATCGAACTCCAAGGTCGTGTGGGGATCAGGAGGCTGTGGAGCAGTCCAGGCACCTTTTGAGTGCTAGATTTTGTCATTTGACAGATAGGACACGTCTTGCAATATTGCTCGACGTCTTGGCCAATGCATGACCACCAGTAGTGGCGCCAGACGTAGTCCGCCGTTTTCTGCGGACCTAAGTGTCCGAGCACTTCATGTGCTTGTGCGATGACGATCTCAGTTAGTCGTCGTTTGTTCTGGACGACCGATGGGATGCACAGCACAGAGATATCTGCGCGGTTGCGAGTGTATAGGAGGTCATCTATGATCTCGAAATTCCTGTATTGCTCCACGCTGGCAAGGACTTTAGCGCAAAGTGGGTCCTTCTCATATCTGTGTTTAATGTTGGACAAAATGGAGCGATCCCCCTCGACTCGGGGACAGAGGTCTGGGAAATGACCCATTGATTCGCCTATTTTGGGATCATCCTGATCATTTGGAGGCGGCTGCTCGATCACTGGAGGCTCTCCACCATGCTCTTCGTGTGTGGCAAGTACCTCGGCCTCGCATTGCCTTGCCTCCACAACCTCAGTCACGGGGCGTTTTATTGCAAAGGAGACGGGTTCGTCCGCTCGGCGTGGCACACGCCGCTGTCATTGGGGGCGAGAGTTTGTGTGAGGCGCTTCCTCTGTTGCCCGCATCGCGCGATTCTCCTCAAAGCGGGCCCAAGGGAGATCCTCTCCTTCAGGGTCGAGCCGAATATCAGCATTGACATACAGGGACCCGTCAGGTGACTCGTCCCATTCGTCGTTCTCATAGTATCTGGAGAGTGCATCAGCCACCAGATTGGTTTCGCCTTTGACATAAGTAATGTCATAGTCGAAACGCGCGAGAAACTCCATCCATCACGCTTGCCTGCTACTCAGACGCTTCTGCGTTTTGAAGAATTCTAATGCCTTGTGATCTGTGACTACGAGTAATCTCCTTCCGAGGAGTTTGTCCTCCCATTTAAGGAGAGCCTCGAGGATGGCAATAGTTTCCATTTCGAACACACGGTAGTTCATTTGCGCAGCAGTGAACTTTTTGGACATGAAACCAGCAGGGCAACAATTCTGCCATGTTTCCCCTTGACCGTACATTGTGCTGACGCCGGACATTGAGGTGTTGCAGATGACCCAAATAGGGTCGGCCGATTTGGGATCGATTGGTTTTAAGATCGGAGACTTGCATGCAATCGCTTTGATATGATTAAAGCAAGTTTCATGTAAAGGCTTCCAATAGAATGGTTGCCCATTTCTGCAGATTGCAGAGATAGGGCCTGTGTAGGCTGTAACATCTGGCATGAAGTGTGCCAAATATGCGATGAGACCCAGGAATCGCTGGACGTCTTTCAGGTTCCTGGGCATACGCCATTCACGGATGCGTGCCATTTTGTCTGCGTCCGCATGTAGGCCACGGTCATCTATGCGGTGGCCAAGGCAATCCATACTCGTTGAGTATAAATCGCACTTTCCTGTTTCTATGAAAAGGCGATTCTTGCGGAGCTTTTGGAGTACATACTCCAGGTCTTGGTCGTGATCCTCCAGCATAAAGCTGTAGATGAACAGATCGTCAAGATAGACGTGCACGCGAATGCCTATTGCATCACGAAAGATAACGGTTACCAGTCGTTGGAAGGTAGCAGGCCCGTTACAATCGCCCTGTTGCAGGACATTACTTTCATGGGTCCCATATACCATTGTGAAGGCGGTTTTATGTACATCATCCGGCTCAACGCGCACTTGTTTGTATGCGTTGGAAAGATCTATTTTTGAGCGATAAGGTGCTCGTGCAACATCCATCCGGATCTGGTCTTGATCCGGGAACGGAGTCACATCTTTGATCGTGTTGTCGTTCCGTTGGCAACAATCTACGACTGTACGAAGCTTTCCCGTTTTCTTCGGGATGCAAAGAAGTGGCGTGGCCTGTGGCACCGCCTTTGGGATCCACCATCCCGCGTCCACATATTGTCACAACTTCTCCATGAGTTGCGGTTTCATGGCGTCAGGACAGCGAGGCAGATGGTAATGATACCGCTTGCCGTCATCAATAAGGGGAATCCTATGATTGATTTCCCTCAATGGCGGAAGTCCTGGAGGGACTCCATTGAATATATCCGCAAACTTCGTGTGCTAGTGTTCACGTCGTTTTTGGAAATTGATGGGTTTTCGCTCCTTGTTGTTAGGAGCCTTCTGGGTAGTGTCCATAGCTTGGACCCGTTTTTCCTCCCCCCCCTCAGGGGGTGGTTTGCCTTTGCCCAGGCTGCGGCTTATAGGCTCATGTGAGGGGACTGCAAAGCCGGGCTGGCCTCATTGAAGAGCGCGCGCGGGCTGCCCGATGGGCGCACGTATACGTGATGCTCGCTTTTTGGCGAGCATAAGGTCCTCCTGACCAGCGGTCAGTGTCGGGATGACCTTGCCCCTCATAGTCAGGGCGTCCTTTTCAAAGTCGAGCACAAGACCGTGCTTGTGCATGAAGGGTGTACCGATGATCATATCGTATCGGTCGATATTGACGACATCCAAGTAGGCGTCGTCACCACGTGCCGGACCTAGTTCCAGTTGGGTCCGCACTCCGAAATTGATCATGGAACAGCTTCCCACCGTTCCGAGTTGCAGCGGGACTGGGTTCTCTAGTTGCATTACTTTGAGTTTTGCTACTCGAGCGAAGTCGTGTGTAACCGAGACGGTCGTGCTTCCAGTGTCCAGTAAGGCATATGCTTCAAGGCCGTTGACCTTTACGAGCGCTGCCATGCAGCGGCGGTCGAGTCCGCTCGTTCGTGGGCGTTCTCCCGTCATGCAGTCGTGGTGTTGGGCCGAACGAAATTCACGCTCACGCGATAAATTCACATCTTCGCGTGCAGCGGCGATGCGGATGATGGCTTCTGTACTGAGGTGCACAGGGAAGGTTGACCCGTTATCGGGGCGTGTGAGCCTCGTCAGGTCGTTCCATGGTGTGACTCCCACGCTTTCAGTCAACGATCCTCCTGGGCGGTCGTTGCGGACGTTGCGGTCTGAGGTCTCCTTGTCGGAGGTCGAAGACCTCATTTGTACATCCTCATCGTCGGATGCCTGCGGAATAACTGGCTGATTACCCATCAGCCTTTCTTCCAATTCCTTGTACCTCCTTTGGAGGTCTCTGTACTGGTCTTGCCAGCGGTCGGCTTCACCGTCACGAAGTTCAGCGTCGAGGCGCGCACATTCTAGCTCATCTACGAGCCTCTTGTATTCTCTGGATGCGTAAGCATTATAGTTACGCACGGCTCCCAACTGTATCGTAAGTTGGTGGTTCCGGCGTGCTAATGCCTCAACGGCGCTCGCGTCTTGGGGCACATGCCCTCCTTCGTGAGCTAGGTCCCATCCAAGGCGAATGAGTTCTTGCTCATATTTGTCGTGGACTTTCCACGCGGAAGAGTCCTCAGAGTCTTCAAGGCAGTCGATGGCCTCGGCAACAAGAAGATGCTTCTTGTAATTCACGCAGGTTTCACAGGCGTGTGGGTGGGTGATTCCGTCCCGTGGAGTGAATTCACACGTAGCTCCATGAAGGTAGGGAGCTCGTTGGTAGCACCCTTGAAGGATATCGCGGCATGACTTCCAGTTGACGTTGCTAAATTGAGTGGGGTTGGGGGCGCTGCTTGCGTCCTCATCGTCACTCATTGCCCTGATATATACGGGTTCTTCGTCATCTGACGGAAGTGCATATCCGTCATAGTCATCGTAGGGCGACCTCTCATCGTCATATTGCGATCCATCCGGACAATCGTCCTGGAATTGGTGTTCACCTGGACCTTCTTCGGGGTCTCCCTTGTCACCGGACTCCGGTGCTTCAGCCTGAGCATTCATGCTTTCCTTGTGGTCTAACTGGCCATCATCTGACCTGTCATCCACAACCTGTGCTGCATATATCTGCTGCTGCTCAGGCTTTTGGTATTGCGGACACTTAGTGTCGGATGCAATATGTCCAACCTTGCCGCACCTATAGCAGGTGAGCTTTGATGTGTCTCCTTTCGGGGTTGGTTGGCTTGGGTTCGCGTCGCGGTCCCTTGGTGTCTGCCTTGGTTCAGGTCGTCGTATCTGCAATCCTGTACCAGCATTAGCCCTGTCTTGCGGCTGACTAGTAGGTGGGGCGCGTGGCTGTTGCCTGAATCCCAAACCTGCAGTTCTTTGTGGCATGTGTCTAGCTGACGTTGTACCACTTTGTATGCCCTGTCTATCAGGGCTTCGCCCAGACTCTACCAAGGCTAGGACCTTCTCTAGATCTTGTGCTCTCCCTACGATTTCATCCAAAGTGCTGTGCTCGGCAGATATCCTGTCATATATCGCAAGGTGACGCCAGTAATTATCCGGTAATCCCTTGAATAACTTCCTTTTGAAGGAGTATGAGTTGGGATATTGGGCGATTCGCACAGCCCATGTCCTAAGTTCGCGGTAAAAGCCAATGACGCCATCTTTACGCAAGTAGCTAATCTGCTCGTAGTGATCCATGGCCTTTTGGGCTGTTGCAGTGGTTATAAACGTGCGATATAACTCCACCACTACGGACTCGAACGTCCAGTGACGCGTAAGGCGATTTGGGCGTTCAACCTCATGGCTGAACCACCGTTCGGCCTTTCCTTTGAGGCATGTTCCAGTTATCAGGACTCGGTCTCTATCCTTGTCTGCCCCGGTTAGGCGGTGGACTTTCAGGAACCGTAGCAGGCCTTGTAGCCATACATCAAGGTTTTCGAAGTCGTCTTCGCCCTTGTAAGCTTCGGGTAACTTCACCCGCAGTCCCTTAAGTTCCGGGAGATTGTCTGGGATGTCTGCCAGAGACTCTCTGATGTGGTCTATCAATGTCTCGATCATGGTGGACTCATAGTTGGCCTCTGCTTGCCAATGAGTGCTGACTGAGGGTACGATCGGTACTGCTGATCGTCCTTGTGCATGGTTTGGGGCTAATGTCGGCCCTACCACCTGTTGTGGCCGCTGTGGCCTTGTGCTTGTCGAACGACGGGCGTAATCCTGGTCCAACGTATTTCGCGCTGGACCTGTGCGGACTACTGAATCTGCGTAATCAATGTGGGAGTCCCCACGTTGGTTGGATCTGGATGATCCCGTATTGGTGCGAGATTGTGGGTATTCCCCAGTTCCCTCATCGCCGCTTGAACCTGAAGGTTCTTCGTCCGGATCTCCTCTGCCCCTAGCTCTGGCATGGGTAGGACGACCGGTAGCCCGTGTATTCGGCCTTCCCTGGGCTGCGCGGGCTTGGGACTCTGTCATTTGTAGGTTGAAGCGATCGAAAGGGGTGGTTCTCTCTTCGACCCTGATACGGGATGAAGAGTTACTCCCTTCTCCAGCTCTGGTAGAGGATGCAGAACTGTATCCCCCGGTCTGTTCAGCCCTCACTCCCTCGGTGCATAGAGGAGCTTCGAATCGGGCTTGCGCATTCTGGCGGCGCTCATAGTCTATGGTTCCTTCATTGGATCCGCGTTCTGCAAAAATTGCTCGGCTTGCTATGGTGCAAGGTGAGTCAGGGGGTGTGTGTCGACCCTCTTCCCGAGTGGTGATGCGATCGATCATGCGTTGTATGGTTTGCATGGCTTCCACAACGCCGGTGGTCTGATTGTAGGAGTGGGCTACTCTGTGTTGCAGGTTGCTCACTTCTACCCTGTTTTCTTCTGCGATGGCAGTCAAACGACTCAGGGCTTCTCTAAGCTGCCCCATATCCTCATTGCTGCGTGTCAGATGAGGAGGTGACGCTCTTTGGTCCCAGGACGAGGTGTCTTCGGAACGGGGTGATCTGACAGCAATGCGTCGTTTTCCTTTGCTTGTCTGAGCTGCAGATGGGGCCGTGGATGGGCCAAAACTACCAGGGGCGGTTGTGTAAGATTGCTCCTGGTCGTGAATATCTTCCGTTTGTTCACGGATGGTTCCATGCTCACTTGGAGCGTCGTTCTCTTCGGACTGTGTCTGTTCGTCGCCAAGTGATCCGGCAAGTGAAGTCAGAGCACTCCCCTCGCGGGAAGCTGGTCTTTCAGTGCACACGGGAACATTGCTCTGAGCACCCTCACTAGGAGGCGCGCTCTGCTCTTCATGTGTCTGTACGTTGCATGCGTTGCGAGCTGCAAAGCGAGTGTTTCTCGCAGGGGGGCCATCGCCTGATGCCATGATGCGCAGTTATCAAAAACTGGTAACAAAAAAAAATAGTACTGGGTATGTGATGAGAATCAGCGATAGCGGCGGGGACGTCGCTTTCACAATAGATCCTGTAGTTGATAGGCTCAAAAAAGTGTAACACGTCCGTGGACGTGCTGTGATTGGAGTTTGGTTGTGATGTGGTAGACTTAAACCTCTCAAAGCTTCGGACAACTGAGCCAGCGCAAACAGCGGGGTCTATTGTCAAAAGCGGGGTAAAGAAGAAGTCTGCCCTTCCACTCATGGAAGGGCGGGTTTAAATACATTCGGAAAAGTAATATAATGTCCGTTATAAATGATAAACGATCGTTTTTAATGAGTACTAAGTTGTCCTTCATATTGGGATATTGTAAGTAATGAAAGAATATTGTCTGTATCACGGACGCGCGATGCTTGCACAAGTGAGGTGTTCGGGCACGCGGTGAGATGCTTATCGAGCCGTCCGTACTGCGGACTCTGTAGGTCAAGTGAGGTGCGTGCACCTTACACCACCATAAACGTTCTATACAGTTTCTCATCAAAGATTGGCGGTGCTGTGAGCTTAGTAAGTATTGTCAAGGCCATCATCCAAGATCGCGCCATAACATCTGCTTTCTAGGCATACCCGCCAGCAGGAGTGATATTCACGGGCATTGTCAGTCTTCTCTCGGTGGGTGTCTTCCCCACCAGCATTTATGTGCTTGTTTGACGCTCAT
>Ga0307510_10010242_pt1 | contig 11146 bp, 9 predicted proteins | sample 12_EM_MG_FD_207224 | JGI IMG/M metagenome (GOLD analysis project Ga0307510, IMG submission 207224) | Populus trichocarpa ectomycorrhiza microbial communities from riparian zone in the Pacific Northwest, United States - 12_EM | ecosystem: Host-associated > Plants > Roots > Unclassified | place... | reverse complement strand
GGGCGACTTGACGTCTATATTCGCGGGCACTGGGGGAAAGCCGCGCCTCCAAAACTCACACGCGGATCAACCTTCAGGCTCGTGCGAGCTTGCCGTTGTTGACGCGCAGGGCAATTGGGTACAGATGATGAATACGCTCCAGGGCTCGGGCATCCCCGGCATGGTGATCGGCGGAGTTCCGATGATTGGCAGCCATGCCACTTTTGGCGCGCTCACCAGTGCGATGGATGCGACGCTCGTCAAGGGGGCCAAGGCGCGATGCATCATCGGTAACACACTGGTACTCAGAGACGGGCGGCCAGTCCTATCAGCCGGGTCCCCCGGAAACGTGCACTGCACCGTGCCGCAGGTTCTGACTTACGCGCTCGACAAGAGACTTTCACCCTATGCTGCCGTGGATGCTCCCCGAATGCTGCCGATGACCGAAGCCAGGTCCATTGTTGTGGAGGACCGACTCTCTCCCGGTGTCGTGGCGGGGCTGCACCGGCTTGGGGTGAGAGTTGGTGTTAGCTCCGGTTACGACTATCACATGGGCTCCTTCTCGGTCATCGCGCGCGAGGGATCGGGCGGCACTTACACGGCTGTGGCAGATCCGCGCCGTTGCGCGGTAGCCGGTGGGCTGCGGGCATGAACAAGACGACTGAAGCGGCCCTGACGTTGGCACTCACTTGCTCCAGCACACTTGCCATAGGCGCGGGTTCCTTGTCACCGGATGGCTGGCGCACAGGGGAATACACCCGCTATCTCGAAGCGCAAGGCAGTATTCACGCGGAGGCAGGCTACGCCTCCGGCAAAAACGGTGCGGTAACAGTCGCTCATAACGCACTTGCGGCGCGAGCAGGGCTCGAGGCGCTCCAGCAAGGAGGCAACGCAATCGATGCAGCACTCACTGCCGCGGTCACGCAGGTGGCGCTCACGGCAGGCGCGCCCGTCAGCTACTTCGGCATCGTCTCGCTGGTCTACTACGATGCCAAGACCGGCAAGGTGTACACAATGAATGCCGAGTGGAATACCGTCCGCGCAGAAACGGACCCGAACACCATCCCCGGCAAAATAGACATGTCTTCTGAAGAAGCGTTGCTCGGAACCAAGCCCAGCGGCAGAACTGCGCTCGTCGGCGGATTCATGAAGGGTGTCGAAGCGGCGCATCGGCGCTTCGGTCGACTGCCTTTCCGCAGTCTCTTCGAGCCTGCGATCTACGTAAGCGACCACGGCATACCCGTCACCAAGGACCTCGCTTGGTTTCTTTCGCTCCGGTACCCGGACCTGAAGCGGCTGCCCGCAACGCGCGCAATCTTTACCAAGCCCGATGGCTCCGACTATCGTACAGGCGACATCTTCTATCAACACCCACTGGCCGAGACTCTCCGTGCTGTCGCCTCACACGGCGCGAACTACATGTACAAGGGGCCTTGGGCAAAGAAGCTCGTAGCAGCCGTCCAGGCCGATGGCGGCCACATGACTCTGGAGGACCTGTCCAGGTATGAGGTCGTTTGGGACGAGCCGCTCGTCGGCCATTTTGGCGGTTATGAGATTTACACCAACCCGCCGCCGAATCTGGGCGGCGTCGCCCTGATCGAGGCGCAGAACCTCGCGCGGGCCGCCGGCCTGGTCAAGGAAGGACATTGGTCGAAATCCGGCCCGGCGCTTCACAAGGCGCTCGATGCATCACAGGCCGTATTCCTCGATTACCTCCCGGATGAGATCAAACGACAAATATACCCGGGGCTCGATTTCTCGAGTGCTGCTCGCGTCACACCGGCCCACGCCGAGGAGCTTTGGAAGCGAATGCAGGCAGGCGCAACGGCGTTCCGTTGGGCGCCTGCCGATATCCATCACTCCGATGACGTGGTCGCGATCGACCACGAAGGCAACATTGCCGCGCTCACCCACAGTATCAACTGCGTCTTCTGGGGCAAGACCGGCATCAACATCGATGGAGTCTCCATCGGTGACCCCGCCTCTTTTCAACAGATGCAGATGGCCAAGGTTGCCCCGGGCGGGCGGCTGCCGGCACCCACTGAACAGGGCATTCTCTTCCGGGACGGCAAGCCGGTGCTCGGCTTTGCATCCATGGGAGCGGGCCTGCACCACAGAACATTCCAGGCGCTGCTCAATGTCACGGAATTCGGCATGTCGGTGCGGGAGGCCATTGATACCCCCGATTTCTTTCTGCCGCGGACCGACCCGAAGACATCGGCCCTGACCGTAATGGTGCCGAAGGGGCGCTTCGAGACCCGGGTACTCGAGTCGACGGGATATGCCTACAAAGAAGTCGAGTCAGAGCGCGAAAGGTTGAGTGGTGAAGGAGTCTGGGTCGGAATCAGCCGCGACCCCGCCACGGGCGTACTCGAGGCCGCCTCGCACAATCGAAGCAACAGCGCCGCGGTCGCCTACTGAGGGCATGGCCATTGTCAGCAAACAGAGCGCGTACTCCTGGTATGTTCTGGGCGTTCTCGGGTGCGTTTCCGTTGCCAACTACTACGACCGCAACCTGATCAGCATTCTCGTCGAACCGATCAAGCGGGATCTGCGGCTGTCCGATGCGCAGATGGGCCTGCTCTCAGGATTTGCGTTCGCCCTCGCCTACAGCATTTTCGGTATCCCCGTGGCACGGCTGGCAGACCGTTATGGTCGAACACGGATTCTGAGCGTGGCTCTCGCTGTCTGGTCGGCCATGACCGTTTTGACCGGCCGCACGGCTGGCTATCTCAGCATGCTCCTGGCACGGGCGGGCGTCGCGATGGGAGAAGCTGGCGCTCTGCCCGCCACACACGCGTTGGTTGCCGACTATTTTGGACCGGAGCGCCGCGGCACAGCACTGTCGATGATCGGGGTGTGTGGAGGATTGGGTGCCACTCTGGCACTTGCCGGAGGCGGCCTCATCAATGACTGGCGCGGGTGGCGCACGGCGTTCTCTCTCGGGGGTATTGCCGGGTTGGTTCTCGCGATCGTGTTGTGGTCTACCGTTTCAGAACCCGCGCGAGCTGCTGTTGGAAACCAGGAGGCCGATCGCAGAGCGAGCCTCGGGAGCACTGTCCGGACACTGTGGAGGCGACGGTCCTATTTGCACCTCTGTGTGGGTTTGGCAATCTGTGCGGTCGGTGCCTATGGCCAACTCGCATGGACTCCGACCTTCCTGATGCGAAGCTACCATCTCTCCACCGCACAGGTCGGCGGTTACTACTCCGCCGCGGTGGGACCCGCAACGCTGGTGTCCATCATCCTCGGAGGTGCCCTGAATGACTGGCTGTTGAAACGGCGAAAGAGCGCGCCGTTATGGATTCTCGCCGTGACTTTCAGCGTCACGGTTCCCGCCAGCCTCGTGTTCTTTCTCGTACATCATATTTCCCTCGCGCTGGGCATGGCCGTGGTGACCACCGTGCTCGGTAGCCTGTGGATCGGTCCATCGTATGCACTGGTGCAGAGCCTGTCCGGGCCCGCTCTGCGAGCCACGGCTGCGGCGATTTTCATGATGATCGTCAACATCGTGGGTCTCGGTCTGGGGCCTTATCTGACCGGCCTGCTCAGTGATGCGCTCGCGGCGCGATTCGGTGATCAGGCTCTCGCTCTGAGCCTGTCCGTCGTGACCACCCTCAGTGGCCTGGGTGTGATCCACTTCGCAATGGCCATGCGAACTGTAGAGGCCGACATGGCCGCAGCGGAGGGAACAAAGTCCCCCTGATCGAGCCGGGGTTAGCCGTGCGCCTCGGAAAGCACCCAGCGCCGAAAGGCGAGCAGATCAGGTTCCTGGATACGGGACTTTGCGCACACGATGTAGTAGGCGAAGTCGGTCACCAGCGATAACTCAAATGGGCGGATCAGGCGCTTTGCGGCGAGGTGCTCGAGCGCCAACGCCTTGCTGCCGAGAGCAACACCTTGCCCGTTGACCGCCGCCTGGATCACCAGGGAGCCATCCGAGAATCGCGCCCCTTTACTGATGTTGACACCCGTGTTGACGCCGGCTGCGCGCAACCAGTCAGACCAGCCGGGCCAGTGGCCTGTCTCAGGGGTCCATTCCGTATGAATCAACGGCAGGCCGCGCAAATCACCCGGTTGTTTCAGCGGACGTCGCCCTTTGAGCAGGCGCGGGCTGTACACCGGGAATATCTCATCATTGAACAGTCGCTCTGCAACCAGCCCCGGGTAGTTGCCTGATCCGTATCGGATCCCGATGTCCACCCGCGAGTGCCCGAGGTCAACCAACTCCACGGAAGGATGCAGCAGGACATCGATATCGGGGTGCTGTTCTGCGAACCGATGCAGGCGCGGTACCAGCCATTCAGCGCAGAGTGATGGCACGGCGCTGACGGTCACGACGCGATGCCCGCCAGCGCTCATGGCATCGACGGCGGCTGAAAGTTGGTCGAAGGCACCGCGAAGGTGCTCGATTCCGGCGGCGCCATCCGCAGTCAGGCTGTAGCCCCTGCTATGGCGCCGCAGCAGTTTGCAGCCCAGGTGGTCCTCCAGCATCTTCACCTGCTGAATCACGGCGGCCGCTGTCACGTGCAGCTCTTCGGCCGCTGCGCGGAAAGTGTCGTGCCGAGCCACAACCTCAAAGGCTCGCAGTGAATTGAGAGGGGGCAATCGTCGTGGCATCGCAAGAACGGGAGAAAGTTTTTCTGAGCTCTGGGCGAAGAAAGCATGACTCACAGGTTCGCGAGCGATGAGTCTACCATTTGTGGATGCCACATGACTCGGCCACTGCCCACGTATCAAAAGACACCTCTCGGGTCACGACGCTCGCGTTGATTGCGCTGCTGCTCGCCCCGGCAGTGTTGACTACCGTCGCGACCGAGACCATCAACCGGAGTAACGAACCGAGCGACGCTGAGCTGTCAGAGAACCTGGCCGCTCATGAGATACAGTTTAACGAGCTGGTAGCGATGCTGACTTTGGACTGCCGAGGTGTGTCCGCTGGAGCAGGAGAGTCGCTCGATCTGCGGGCCGTGTCCGAAGTGGTGACCGACGTTGCGCGCAAGGATACCTACACGCGTCTGCTGCGAGAGATCTCCGTTGCCGACCTGCGCTACTTTCCAGACTCCGGAAAGCTCATCCTGGTGCCGGCCGACGCCCACACAGATATCTGGGGCAGCTCGAAATCATACGCATACTGGGCCGGTGGTCAGCCGCAACCGATTGTGGCGCATCATGGTTACAACCCGCGGGGGACCGGCTCGTACGTCCTCACGGGAGATCGACGGGTGAAGGGGTCCTGGTTCATACATTACGACACGGTGATCAGGCTCGGAGTGGCACCTTATTGATCAGCTTGTTGCACTGCGTTTCAGCCCTCCAGGTCTATACTCGCAGACTCACAGCTAACACTTGAAAAACGATGCTGGGGGAAAATCAATGAAACATTTTATCTGGATGGTTGCGCTGGGGGCGGTTCTCACGTTCGCAATACCGGGAGGACCTGTTTGGGCGCAGGCCGCTGACCCACTCGATGGCACCTGGGCCCTCAACGCCGCGAAGTCGAAGTTCAATGCAGGTCCGGCAATCAAAAGTCAGACCCGCAAGTATGAGGTTTCCGGTAACGAGGTAAAGCAAACTCTGGATGGTACGGACGCCAACGGTAAATCGACTCACGTCACATTTACGGCTCACTATGACGGCAAAGACTATCCAGTGAGCGGCAATCCTGATGCGGATACGATCTCAGTGAAGCGAACCGACACACACAGCGCGAAGTCGGTGTTGAAGAAGGATGGCAAAACCACCCTGACCACGGCGCGACACGTCAGCAAGGATGGGAAGACCCTCACCATGACAACTACCGGGACGGATGCGAAAGGCGAAAAGGTGGACAACGTTCTCGTCTTCGATCGGCAGTAGAACTGTTCATAGGGAGCCCGGCGGGCAGATCAGTCCCGCCGGGCGCGAGTGATCCTCAATAGCCGTGGTCGTCGATCGCGCGCTTCACCTTCTTCAAAGCGTCGCGCAGAGTCGAAACCAGTTGCCGCCGACGGCTCGCACTCATCACCCACGATCATCACCTGGTCCTCCCTCACCGTTAGACCCCGGGATGCAAGATGGCGAGCCACGGTCGCAGCGACGGATAGTTGAAGTTCAGATCCACCATGCCCGCCGCTGCGGCGTGCTGGTCGATTCCCAGACCGCGGGGAAGCGAAATCTCCCTGACAAAGGTACCGCGGCCGGTCTCACCGCTGACCAACCCCATAGCCTCGAGCTCTGCACCCACCGCGGATCTCAGCGGCTAGCGCGTCTAGTAAGGAAGCCGAATTGGCGCGTCTCGATTGCGAGCCCTACCGCACGCGTCCGATCGATGAACGGCGTGATGCTCGAAGCGCAGGCATCTCTACACGACGCCGCCGAGGCCGCGTTGATGGCGCAGTTGCAATTCGACCCCTCACGGCAACTGTTGGGTGCGCAGTGCTCCGGCACGCTCGTGTTGGCCAAGCTCGGGCTGCTCGACGGTGTCCCGGCATGTACGGACCTCATAACGAAGCCCTGGGTTGAGGAAGCCGGAGTCGCTGTTCTGAATGAACCGTTCTTCGCGCGGGGCAACGTGGCGACCGCGGGCGGGTGCCTGGCCTCGCAGTATCTGGCCGCTTGGATCATTGCTCGTCTGGAGGGCATCGAGGCGGCCGAGAACGCAATCCGCTATGTCGCGCCGGTGGGAGAAAAGGACGAGTACGTCGCGCGCGCGCTGCGGAACATCACGCCATTTCTGGAAGGGATGTTTTCCACTGCGCAGCGCCAGCGAATGTCAGGGTGAGCCTGTCTCGAGTCACACCGTTGGTCGTGAGGTTGTATCGGTCTGCCGAGACCGTCATGGCTCAGCCCGTCTGGGACAGATAAAATCCTGCACTTCAGTTGGCAGGACTGCAGATGCTCGAAGACGCCGAGCGGACGGTTGGTAGATTCCTTGCTCCCCTCACCGTGGAAGACTTTCTCGGTCGCATGCTGCTCGGCGGCGTCAGGAAAATCGAGGCCCGCGACGCGGTCGCACGCACGGAGCTACTGGGACCGGATCCGACCGCTCTGCTGGGGGCGGCCATCCAACTGGCCCCCAAGCTGACCTTCCACTCGGCCAATCCCTCGGGCCCGCCTCCGTCGCTCACGTCCATCGCTCATGCAGGCGATTTCCGCCAGCGGATCGAGCAGTTCCATGAAAGAAACTACTCGGTGCGATTCCCCGAGCTGCGCCACCTGTGGAGGCCGTTGGATACGCTGGCCCGAGCATTCGAGGCCCTGCTCCACCAACCCGTGACCACCTCGGCGTTCTGGAGCCGTGGTGGCATGAAAGCGCCCGTGCATCATGACGACCATGACCTGATCGTCATACAACTGCGAGGCACCAAGCGGTGGTACGCCTCGAGCGGGCCGTCAGAGCTGCCCAACACGTGGGAAAGCATTCCCGGTCGTCCGCCGGAATTGGGTCCCCACGAAGTTATCGACCTGCATCCTGGCGATGTGTTGTACCTGCCCAGAGGTACCTGTCACACGGTTGACTCCGACACCGAGTCGGTGCACGTCGCACTAGGCTTCACACCTCTCACAGTGCGCCAGACGCTCATCGCCGCGCTCGATCATCTCTCCGACTTCGACCGGCGGTGGCGGATGACCATCGGCGGAAATTTTTCGTTGCAGATGCAGGGCACAGGGATGGAGCTGCTGGAGTCTCTGGCGGTCGAGGCGAGCGCACAGCTATTGGCGGCGTTGAGGACACCGGGCTTCCTGGCGGCGGCCCTGCAGAGGCGTTCTTCGCGGACGATCGGCTCCCTGGCCGCTCTGCCGAAGCCGCAGGCGTTACCCGGTCTTACTTTGGATACCGTTTTGGTCCAGACACCACAGGCCTTCTGCTATCTCACCGCGAATCCAGAAAAGATCGACTTCAGCTATCCCGGCGGGCACATCTACATCCATCGGGGCGCGCAGGAGAGCGTCGCGTACATTGCCAACACGCGCAGATTCACAGTGCGCGAGATTCCGGGAGATGTCGAGAATGAGGTTCGACTCTCCCTCGCTACGCGGTTCCTGGAGATCGGATTTCTTGAAGTTGAATCAACTTTGCAGGACTGATCGCCTACTTCAGCAGCCCCGCAAGGTTGGCCACATCCAGCACGCCGAGTCCGGTCGCCTGATCGTAGCCCGGCGTCGCCTTGTAGAACTCGTTGTTACCCTTGGTGATATCCCGTAGCGGCGGATGTTTCCCCGAGTAGGACCTGCCGGTAAGCGCCAGCTCGTACAGCGGAAAACTCAGCAAACCCAGCCGTTGGCCCGCATTCTGATCGAGAAGTGCGGTAATCCCGGCGAGCTGCGGCGCCACAAAGCTGGTACCACCGCCGAACGTATCGATCTCAAAGCCCCGCGCACTGGACGTGTAGTAAATCGTGTAGCCCGTGTCCGGATCCGCGTTCAACGAGATATCCGGTACATTTCGGCCCGGAAAGTGGGCGGGTAGTTTCAGGAGCTGCGCGGGAGGGGTTTGCGTTACGTCCGTGAGCACCTGTCCCGGCTCGCTTGCCCGTACCCCCGGGACGAAGAGCTGGTACAGCGGAACCGGCCAGACGACACTGACACCACCGCCGCCACCCACAGGAAAGATGCCGCAGCTGGTTGGATCGAATCCGAGCTTCGCGCACAATCCATTCAGGTAATCCCAACTCCAGGCGCGCTCGGTCGGAACACTGACCGTGAATGTCGAACCGTCATCCAGAGTGAAATCCTGATTCCCGGGAAGGGTCGTACCGCCCGCAGCCAACATGTAGGGATCGGCGGCAGGGTGATCGACCGACAGAACGTCATTGAAACTGGCGGGGTCGTCATTGTCATAGGAACCCGCATCGCCCGCTGCCGCGGACAAGCTCTGACCCTGGAGAGCCGCTTGAATGAAGAGGTTGTGCATTGCACGCAGATCGCCAGCCGAATCCGGGTCGGCGATCGGAGTACCCTGGACGAGAAACTCTTCCCACTCGCCCCAACTGCAGGAAATTGCGTCGGCGGCATTCGAGCTGATCGCAGTTTCGAATGCGTCCACAAAAGCCTGATCAGTGTTGGGCGCCTGGTAGACGACGATCCGGGCATCCGGCGCGAGTCCGCCCGATTGCTCGACATCGAGCGTCGTCTCATCGGAACCGGAGCGGTCACTCGGTTTGCCGGGGCCACCATCGATATTCACGACCGTGATCCGCTTGGGATCGACCTTCAGACCCAGGCTGGCCCAGTAGGCAAACGCATCGCTCGAAGTAAACGAGGCGAGCGTCACGATGCCGATCGTACGCTTGCGACCGGTAATCCCCTGGTTGTACAAGGGGAGAACATCGTAGTATTTGGCGAGATCCTGCACGGTCCACTCACCGGGCGGGTTGGGAGTGTCAGGAGCGCGTGCCGCTGGTCGCACCGCGCGCAGCCGCGAGAGGCTCGGAACATGATGATTCATCGGTCGCAGACGCGGCCGATTGTCGAGACCCACAACAGCTTCGACATCGTCGCTGATCGCAGTTGCGAGCCGGGCCGCCTCATTCGGCTCACGGAAGCGAAATGCGGGGGAACCCGGTGTAGCGGGAATCTCGAAGGTATGCAGGCTCACGCCAAACTCACGTTCGAAGGCCGACATCCGGCCGGTAACGCTCAGGTGCGAAAGGGATTTCTGCTCGACCTCGAATCCGGCGGCCTGCAGGTGCCGCGTCACGCGCTCGATGGCAGCCGGTGTCGGCCCGAACCGCTGTGCGAACTCCTGAGGTGTCAGGAAGTGCCGGAAGTTGGAGCTGGTCGAGTCATAGGTTGACTCGATCACTCCGTCCAACTCATCACTGTGCCTGAGCTTCAGAGCCACGGTGACTGTGATCGCGGTATCAGATCCGAAGCTGTGAACTGAACCCAGGTCGAGTGCTGACGACCGTGAATACACCGAGGGTGCTGCCGCAGCGCCGCCAGCGAGTCCAACCAGGAGCACAGCGAATAGAGACACGGTCCGCGTGCGCATAGCAACCTCCCCTGCAGCGCCGGTTGGTTTTGTTGGCTCGAACGACGCTCAACTCATGATGGCACTCCTGGCGCCGATCCGCCACCGAGCGTTGCACATGACCTTTCGGGCACCTTTCAAGAGGAACGCCTGGTCGGAACTTGCTCGATCAGAAGCGGTAGCCCCCGGTGAACAGGAAGGAACGCCCCTGCAGCGGACGGCCCAGGGAGATGCCGGCATTGGTCTGCGTCAGGTCGGCGCGAACATTGCCTTCGGTCAAACCGGCGGAGTTGTTCAGGTTGTCGACCGAGACCCGGAAGAATTCGCCACCGCGCAACTCCAGCAGCGCACCTGCATCAACTTTATTGTATGAGGGCAGTACCTGGGTATTGGTCTCGTTCCCAAAACGTGTGCCGACGAGAGTTCCGGCACCGTAGATTGTGAACACCCCGAAGCCGGCGTCATATCGATAGCTCGCGTTCAATCTGCCCTGCCATTGCGGTTGTGACGGCACCTGGTTGCCGCTCGAATCGATTCCATTGGCGACAAAGTCGGTATAACGCGCATGCAGGTACGTTCCCGTACCTCCGACTGAGAAACCGCCGCCTATGATGAATGTTGCGTCGATCTCCGCGCCGTAGGTGTTGGCGGCGCCATGGCGGATGTAGGTCGCGCCGTTCGCAGCCAGGTCGAAATTCTCGATGCCGCGAAACTTGTTGTAAAAGGCGTTGCCGTAGAGATGCAGCACGGAAGTTGTCTGCTTCACGCCGACTTCAAATGCATCGACGGTCTGGGTTCCGATCAGTCCGCTCTGCACCGTGTCGAACTGCGGGAAGATATTGCCGCGACTGAAGCGGGTCCAGGCGCCCAGCTCGGATGTAAACTCGTAGTCCGCACCGGCGGTGGCCGCGATCTTGTGGGTGTCGGCCTTCTGATCGGTGTAGGTGTTGAGGAAGATTGCCGTGCCGTCGGGGGCGGTCGCTGTGTTGCGATAGGATCCTTCGATGTGATGATACTGAAGCCTGGCACCCGCATCCAAACGAAGCTTCGGTGTCACTTGCCACTCATCGGACAGAAAGCCGGCGTCGTCAGTGCCCTGGTAGTCTTCAGCACGCAGCGTCGTACTTGCGTTGAGAAAGTTGTCAGGCCCTGTAACGCTCGTCCCATCCGCGAGCGTGAGTTTCAGCAGTGGCCCATTGGTGGTCGCGCGTA
>Ga0307510_10010240_pt1 | contig 11148 bp, 5 predicted proteins | sample 12_EM_MG_FD_207224 | JGI IMG/M metagenome (GOLD analysis project Ga0307510, IMG submission 207224) | Populus trichocarpa ectomycorrhiza microbial communities from riparian zone in the Pacific Northwest, United States - 12_EM | ecosystem: Host-associated > Plants > Roots > Unclassified | place... | reverse complement strand
AGATGGTGGAGGCGGAGACTTGTATACATACGGGGGTGGGGGAGACTTCTTTAGAGGTGGAGGTGGAGGTGAAGAGTAGTGGTACGGAGGTGGCGGGGAGGGAGATGGTGGAGGCGGAGACTTGTATACGTACGGGAGTGGGGGAGACTTCTTTGGCGGGGGAGGTGAAGAGTAGTGGTACGGAGGTGGCGGGGAGGGAGATGGTGGAGGTGGAGACTTGTATACGTATGGAGGTGGGGGAGACTTCTTTGGCGGGGGAGGTGAAGAGTAGTGGTATGGAGGTGGCGGGGAGGAAGATGGTAGAGGTGGAGATTTATAGATATAAGGAGGGGGAGGAGATATTTTTGGAGGGGGAGGAGACAAGTAGTGATATGAAGGAGGTGAAGATTTTAATGGTGGAGGTGATGATATGTAGTAGTAAGGCTCATAAGCAGCCACGCTAGTGGCTACCAAGCAAAATGCCAGAGCGAAAATCATTTGAGACAAGAGTCCCGGTTGCCCTCGTTTTCCCATCCTTAGAATCACTTCTTTTGTGTTTGCATGGTAACCACGGATGCTAGCCCTATTTATAGTGAACTCTCCAATCATTAATATCAAAGATATTGTTAAATAATTATCGTTATATCCTTGATTAAGCTTTAAAATATTATTTTAAATCCGCTCCAAATATAAATTTCCTATTGTTTAATGTCTTTTGTCAAACTTCTTTTTGCTGTGTCCCCACAATCTCAATCAAGTGCATAACAAACTTTGAAAATTCCAGCTTGAGGGAGTTGGTGAGGTGCTCTATTGCTGTTCTGGAACTGCACGTCCTTTGTAGCATGTACTTCCAAGTCAAAATTTCCAAATCTGATCACGTTAGAAAGTGGGTGTCTTCTAACATATAGGTTTGGCAAATTCTTGCAAATGGCTTATGATCAACATGCAGTAAGGAGTTATGTGGAAGGTAGGTGAAGCTCCAAGTAACATATTTGGATACATAAATCTTGGTGTCGGTGAAATAAACAAACAAGAACAAGAAATAAGTTACTGCCCAATACAATTCAAGACTATATAATATAGTATTCATCCATACTCTATTTGAGGTTACAGAGATGACAATGTTGAGGTTTAATCGAGTAGAAATCTTTCTAATTCAACGTGGAATGAACTAATATAATCATTAATTCTCACCTAACTTTGAATAGTATGTATATATATATATATATACCCAGTTAATATATATTCTCCAATGTAGGATCAGAAATTGAAAGGAACGTATTATGAAGTGTTCATTCTTGTATTTGTGGAAAAAAGATGAGAAGATGACAACTACTGTAAATCTAGTTTATTTTAATTCCACTTGAAATGTGAAGTTATTCGTTTGACGTTTCTGCAAAATCCTTGGCAGCTACAAAAGTCTTCGGTGAAAAAGACATGCTTGGACGACTTAAGAAGCATCGCATTTTGATTTAATAGAAATTTAATGACAGAGTTGGGGGCAATTTATATGCATGCACCTTATCAATTATAATTCTACTCCCTTTAGTGCTAACAAGATGCATGTGTTCGTAAAATCCAAATCATTTTTTATTTTCTGAAATCAAATTTGCAATATCGATTGCATGATTTGTCCAACATAATGCACTGTGAAAGCAGTTGATAGATATCGTGTCTTGGTAGAGACACAGAGTACTTCTTTTGTTTTATATCATCTAAGAAGGGTTAAGTTGGTGACTTGTGTTAAAGTAATTCATATCAAACATAAAAGGAGGCTAGAATTCTCAATAATATGTTTATTATGAGTGCTTAAGTTAACCTAAATACAAAGCAATTATATATAGGTTAAACTGAAATTTTTTTTTTTTTGCAGAAACTTAACTCAAATACCAAATTGTAGAAACTGAAGAGAAGATAAAATACCAAAACAATTGCAGAGACAGGACAGAAATACCAAATTGCAGAAGCTGATACCAAATTGCAAAAACTGAAGAGAAGATGAAATACCAAAACAATTGCAGAGACAGACAGAAATACCAAATTGCAGAGGCTGAAGGACAGTCGAAATACCAGATTTTGCAGAAGCGGAAGACAAAATATCACTCCAATTTTTATTTTTTATTTTTTTGCAGAAACTGAACGCAAATACCAAATTGCAGAAACTGAAGAGAAGAAGAAATACCAAAACAATTGCAGAGATAAAACAGAAATATCAAATTGCAGAAGTTGAAGGAAAGTCGAAATACCAAATTTTGCAGAAGTAGAAGACAAAATATCACTCCCTTTTTTTTCCAGAAACTTAACTCAAATACCAAATTGCAGAAACTGAAGAGAAGAAATACCAAAACAATTGCAGAGACAGAACGGAAATACCAAATTGCAGAAGCTGATACCAAATTGCAGAAACCGAAGAGAAGATGAAATACCAAAATAATTGCAAAGACAGAACAGAAATACCAAATTGCAGAAGCTGATACCAAATTGCAGAAACCGAAGAGAAGACGAAATACCAAAACAATTACAGAGACAGAACAGAAATATCAAATTGCAAAAGCTGAAGAATCTAAAATAAAGTTTCAGATATTAATTCTTCAGCCGCAAGCACAAAACCTGATCTTCATCCTCCATCTTTTAATAGGTCAAACAACTCATGTCTGATGTTTTGAAAAATGGATCTGAAGTTAAGCTTCAAAGGAATGCATTGAGCGTGCTGGAACATCCTACATGGAATGAAGTGGATGATGATAACGATTTTGATACGAGCAGTGGCTCTGACATTGGTGAACATGATTTCTACAAGGGCAGCGAGTTCCATAAAATTAACAAGTCAAGGGTTCGATCAACTAGGCTCTGATACCATGTTAAAGTAATTCATATCAAACATAAAAGGAGGCTAGAATTCTCAATAATATGTTTATTATGAGAGCTTAAGTTAACCTAAATACAAAGCAATTATATATAGGTTAAACTGAAAATACTATTCTACCCTTAATAAATAAAACTAGATAAATATTACTTAACAACTTGATGTTAGATTGATAAGCCTACGTGTTCATCGTATTATTTATATAAAATAAATATCTTTAAAACAGTTTTAAAATAAATTTTTGTAATTGAGAGACATGTTCCTCTTTGTCTCCATCCCTTTTTATCGTAATCTTTTGTGACCTTGTATAACCAATTATACATGATCATTTGCTAAACAGGCTGATTTTCTTTTCATTGAAATGGTTCGTAGTATTCTCATGCAAGTTTTCATGTATTAAAGTATTTAGATATTTCTCACACCAATTCTTATGCAATTCAATCTTATCTTAATAAAACTAATATAATTTAGTGCAAATTGTTTGACAAAGAGACAATTATGGAGCATCTTTAATTGCAAAAAGAATAAGTACATAATAAGAACAAAGACTTGGAGAATTCGATGCCTAATTCTTCACCAAATTATTTGGCTCTCTTCTCTGAAAGACAAGTTGATCTTTGTCAAAATACTTGACTTGTCCACATAGTAAAGTATTGATCGAATCAATACAGCAGCTTCTGGAGAGTCAATAGCAAATGTGAATCCGCCTTGTATAGTCAGCCGATAATTGTCCAAAACTGGCTTGCATTGCTAGCATCAAGCAGCTATGAGCTCAGAAGAATCCAACATAACGGTGCAAAAAAGAAATCTCTTATCAATGCACCGGGACCATAGTTATAAGACTTACTTGTTCCATGATTTGATCCAAAACTCTAGTTAAAAGTTGAGCAGATCAAACTGGATAAACAAGTTGATCTAGGTCCATTAGGATTTTTTTAATAAAAAAATGTTTTATATAAAAAATCTGAAGCGACATCATTGACTAGATCTCACCTAGGTTTTTCACATGTCAACCCTCGACTTGAGTAGCATTACACAGTAAGCTAAGAACACCATGAGATTGGATTGATCATAAAAACACAATAAAATCCCCCGCATCTCTACTCGACATTTTTGTGTAAAGTTTATAATCTGATTTATTACAAAACTAATATCATTCCTTTCTATAGAAAATGAAAAATTGATACAGACAACTGTGTGAGCAAGAAAAATAGCCAAACTCGAGAAACATGGAAAAATGAGAGATTCCTTCTTTATGTCCACCAGTCATTATACCTTAATGTTTTGATGCATCACCAAAAACCTCTGAGTAGCAGATGGGGCAGGCCTGATAGATAGATGGTCATCAGCTTTTTGAAGAACATGAAGAAAAACCACAAAACTTGTTCTCGAGTTTCTTGTAAAATCTCAACAGCTTACCTTATTGATGCTAAGCCATCTGGTCCCGCAACCAGCATGGTAAATATGTTTGCATGGTAGAGTGATCTGACGATCACCTCGCTTATATTCCATTTGGCAAATGACACACCTGTATCCAACAAGAGAAAAATGCTTAGACTGTAAAGAAACAGAGAGAAGATGAACATTTTTTTGACAAAAAAAAAAGTTCGAATTCATCTTGACACACTTGGATAAGCACATTTATGCTTGCAACTTTGTAAAGTGCTATCTCAATGCCTACAGCAAACACGGTGAAGCTAGAGTCCATAAAACCAAATTTCCACTAACATAGGTAAATAAAGAAAAACTTTCACCAGTTAAACTAGGAAAAGCTCAATGCCTGTCCTCCATGAGACATTTAATTAAGGACGAAATTAATAGCACTCTGGATTGCAAACTAGAGGATGATAGAAGGTAATGAGTAAGTGAAAATTATGTCAAAATTCTCACTTCATTCATGAAATTGAAAAATGAAACTAACCATAACAGGGAATCACTGCTTATAACATCCCTGCATCTCATTCACCAATTAATTAATCAATCTGAATAATCTTATGGATTTAGTAAAGCAAAACTACGCTAATGAAACAAAACAGAGCAAACAAGAGGCTAGAACATGAACACTTTATTGATTGAAAACAATTTGAACAGAATCCAGGTCCGGCAGACATGACAGTTGTAAGAAAAATAGATGACCAGACAACCAACCACATGCCATAAATAAAAATGTTCAATCATAAACAACAGATACAAGCCCAAATGGTACCTCTCACTTCTTGATTTCCTCCTTGAGAAGAAGCTGCGCTTGTACTTTGAGGTTGGAAGCAGAGAAATTTGTTCTTGAGAAAGACCTCGATTTTGAGTTCCAACTGTCTCGCCTAAATCAAGTAATTCCTGGATGGGAAGGATTTGATTAATAATATTTGTATAAAAATACATGCAAGTAGAGCGTTGTCAACCAAACACAACATGTCCAGAAGAGCAGAGAGAGTTCCAATTGTCAAGATTTTCTATGACTTTGGAGGTTTGTACAGTTTAATAATTCCGAACAAAGGAAATTTAACACACAAGAATTAATGGGAGTGTAGCAGGAGATGGATCTCTATTTCATCTCAGTGATACAAATCAGATTTTCTAGCAGCTAATGAAGTCATGGTGTTAGCTTGGATGAAGGTTCAAGGGTTAACGACATGATCAACTTATGATGATATTAGTACATTTGATGTTGGAATCCCATAATATAGGCTTCAGCTCAACCATAAGTTTGCACACAGGAGCTATATTATACCACAGAATTTGAATTAGGATACAATGTTCACCAGCGAAGAAATTATATCAAGCTAAAATTATCTGAGAAACTGATCCAGTAATTTGTGTTCATAGATTTTCTTATGCTGCACATGGATGCTATCCCATCATGCCCGTGTAAGTAGATTTCATTTTCAGGGATAGAAATTTATGCTCTAACCTCGTAAGTCATATTGTCAGGATCAACATGGTCTTGCCAAATAGCCTGCATTGGACACAGAAAATAACAGTACAGTTATTTCACACGGGTACAGCTATACAATATATTTAGGGGGTGAAAGGATACCATACAGCATATATTAACAGCACTAATATCTTATATCAACGAAGGTATTATGCAAGAGTCTCTTTGAGCACGATTGCTTATCGATACTATCTAATGGCTACAACATGCAGAGACATTGCAGGTGAAAGCATTAAATGTTGAATTTAAGGACTTCATTGGTCTGTATGAAACTATAAGCAAATGATACAAATTAGTAAAATTTAAAGGATTAAATATCAGAAGTTACCACACCTGATAATCCTGAACATTATGATGTCTGCGCAAACCTGGACAAAAGAACATAACAAAGCTAAGAAAAAGCTGCCCATATCACAAATAGTGTATAGGTGAAAAGAAGATATCACACTGTGCAAAAGGCATGACACAACTCAAGTCAACAGAACATTAATCCCATGACTAACTGAGCTTAAATGTTAAACCTCAGAACAAAGTATTCATGAACAAATTTTCTATGTAATTTATATATGAAAAGGCAATTATCTTGCATCTAATAATAGGGGCGAACAAATATTAATTGGACTATTTGTTGGGAACATACTACAATATAGAACTCAGAACTTACATTCTACAGGGTCATCATGAGAAGACCTGTTTTCATTTACTTCCCATTCAGTATTTACTCTAGAAGTCCGTTCATTAGTTGCTGTAGAAGAATTCTCCGAGGGCGGCCTTCTATATTCTTCATTTCGTAGTCCATGATTGTAGACCTCATAGACATAAGCAGGGTCATAATATGAAGCGCTCCCTGGTGGGGATAAGCCAAACTTGTAGAAATTTGCATTCATCGAGGGGTATACACTATCCTGCAAATCCAAGAAAGAAATATTCATTTGTACAAGAACAAAACCACAACCCACTTGTTGCTCCATTATCTATACATTGAAAAATAAAATAAAGATAACAGAACCAGAAAACAAACCTCTATCTGATTCGCCAATAATTTGCATCATATGGATCTAAATATTGTTGAAAGCATATATTATTCTAACTGGATAATTACAAAGTACACGAATAAAAGATACCTGAACATGGGAAGCTCCATTGAAAATGAAATTCACATGGTCATACGTGAGACCTTCGAAATATTCAATAAAACTTCCAGCTGAATTATATGGGTAGCTAGCATTCATGGAATGACCGTCCATGAGTGTATTCCAATTCATTTCAAACCACTAATCTGTCACACAAATAAGCACTAATATGAAACCAGAATTAAGTTTAGCAAAAATAACAGATGAAATAGAAACCAACCTGCTCTCCTAGAGTTTCGAACTTGGAACTTTCACTCTCAAAACCAAAACTTTTGCATCAATAAACTGTCCTCTAATCACTTTCTAACCATCTCACAACTCCTACAGAATAAGTCAGCAAATTAGCATAAAATTTGATAGCACAAGATAAATCAAGCAATGAAATAAGAAATGCTTGCATATTCAAAACATCTTAAAGAAAAAAGATCCCAACTTGTTGAAAATGGCTTCAAATAAAGCCAAGATTAACCGAGAGAAACATCAAAAGATGAGAGAAACAGAACAAAATAGCTCACTTCAGCCATAACTTGTCCTTTTTACAAAAAAAGCCAAGAACCCATTTCCATTAAGCATCTAAATCAGATGCTAGTGATCTCTAATTACCTCTATCAACTCAAAAGGAACAAACTTTTTCACATTTCTTGCCAAATCAAGAACTTTCTCGCCTATCTTCACTACTACAGGGTTTTGATCTCTAAAACAACTGTTTTTTTAAAGTGATTTCTTGATCTCTAAAAAAGAAAGAACCTACATTGTAAAAATAAAACAAGAAAATCAAGAATTTATGTGATACCTGATTACTCAAGAATTGAAGAATCCAAGAAAATGTGGGAGAGGAATGTGAAACAAATGGATCAGGTGATGAAGACAAGAATATATACCTCTCTCTATATATATATTATCAGCAATAAAGAAAGAGATAGAGAATCTGATTCTTACTAGCAGTAAAAAAGAAAGGAAAGAAGAAAGAACCGACAGACATTGATAGGTGATGGCTTTTAGAAGAAGAGGGGGAGGCAGACTAGAGATAAAGATACTCACTTTCCTTTGTCCTCTCTGTTTTTCTCTGTTCTTAGAGGAAGTGTGAGTGAATGTGGGCTGGGCGAGCGTCGTGGCTCCCTTATTGGAGCGTTGCACTTTTCTTACTGAATTACTGTTTAGCCATTTGACGCGAAGAAATAGTAGTATAGTACATTAGCAACTAGAAAACAGATTAATGACAGAAAAGAAATACGTAAAACCCTAAGTTGTAGTTTTACCGTTGAAGAGAAAACTCTATTGTGTTATGTTTTTTAAGTTTAAAAATTAACCTAAATAAATTAAAAAATAAAAATTTTAAATAAATTAAGAAAAACAAAATCAATATTTGATTTTCAAAATAGAATACGAAAAGAAATAAAATCACCACCATGAAACAAATATTTTTCTAAACTAAATAGAAATAATAATAACTAAAACAAATATTTTTTTTTCTAAAAAATTATCTTGCATTATTCTATTTGGATAGGGGAAAACTCACCTCGAGTTTTGGTCATCACATTGCCATTGTTGTTAACTCATGAGTGTTTCTCTTTCTAAAAAAAAATTTTCTTATCCTTTTCTATTTGACTATATTCTGCTTTGCAATCTCTTTCTATCATGGTTGTGCAGTATCATATAGTAATGCGAAAATAACTTGAGATTGTAACACACAATAAGCAATAACTTGAAATTATTAAACTCTGATACCAAATAACGCATGCATAAGCATAAACATAAACATTAGGAGACAATAACAAGAGTAAAAAAAGAGCCAAAATAGAGTAGAACACAAGAACCATAATTTATAATTTTATTGCTTGAGATAAAACTCTATAATATGTTGTTTTTTTTAAAAAGTTTACAACTTTTTAAATAAGTTTAAAAACCAACTCGAACAAATTAGGAAACCTAAAAATAAAAGAAAAATAATAAAATTCCTAAACAAATTAAGAGAATTAAAATTATCAATGAAATAAAATCGCTATGAAAAAAATATTTTTCTAAACTAAATAGAAAATAATAATAACTAAAACTTTAATTTTTTTTTCTAAAAATCCTCCTTAAATCACCATTACCATTTGCTAACCTTCCTCATTACCATCGCTTTTTTTAACAATTCCATTAATTAGATATATGGGCCATTTGTCTAATCACTAGATTATATACTATTGTTTAACTTAATTTTAATCAATTCACTAGATTTATAAGTCAAGTTTAATGACTATACAAAATTCATATGTGTATGAGCCAACACCTAAAACATACTAAGCTAGTATATATTACCTTGCAATGTTATCAAGATCAGCTAATTAAAACCAATTCACCATCATACATTGACTGAGCTCAGTGAAATTTCATCTTATTTTATATAGTTCAAACATCAAATTACTATAGCATATATTAACATGACGTACAATCATTTAAAGCATGGTGCGCCGACTTAAATTATTGTTCTTACATGGCCATGTCCCTTTTTTACCCTCTTTGCAAATCACTTGATTTGTCTAAGACAAAAGGTTCTCCTCCTTAGGTTCATGCATCCACCACCATAAATAGTAAATACTTCAATTCCATAATGGAATTGTTAGAACTAAAAAAGTTACCACTTGCCAGGGATTGCCCGCAGTTGTTAAGGAGGCTGGTAAACATTGAGCCAATGGACCCAGTATTTGTTGGAACATGATTTGGGGTGGCTCTGAGTGGTTAGCTTGTGTTATAGAAAATGGACCTCATGTGATATATGGTTAAAGGAAGATCACCAGACCATCTGATTCTCTCAGGAGGAAGTTGGTGTCAGTTAAGGTTGGTTGGCTGGTTTAGGAATCAATCTCCAAAACACACATTCATTAAAGATATAAAATATTTGCCTTAGCTGGAATGATATCCGTCGTCTGCTAAGCAAAATTATGCAATGGGGCCAGTTGTGCTTAAAGCTTCCTCAAGGTAGGGCACAGTTGAGGTTTTGATGACGTGGAAAGGATCAAAATCATGAAGTAAAGTTTGGAATTTCCTCGACGGGGGGTCTACAATGTGTTCTGCCATGGACCCCATGGAAGAAGAACTCTCATGTGCTTGAGAGAATCCATGCTTATTGATTAGGGTTGGTGAGAAATTATCCAAAAAACTGTAGAGAAGTTCTTGTAACAAGTATGGATAGAGTGGTTAGGTCCGCAACAATATGGGGCAAACTTGAATGGGATTTTTACTTACACCTTCCACCCTTAATTTCTCTAATTTGTTCATCCACCTTAAAGTATGATTTTTCTAATAAGAAATGCAGGTAGGTGGAGAATTTTTGAGGAGTAAATGAGAATGGTTGCCCTAAACCAGCTTGATAGGTGAATGGTTCGAACAAAGGCCAATAAATGGATCCTTTTTAGGTAAAAAGTCTCAACAAATTTGTTAAAGAGTTTTTATTTGGGTTGAAACGATAGGTGCCAAGGCTACATTCCCAGCTTGGCCTAGCCTGTAATTTGATCCTTCTAATGGCTCACCAGAGTGGGCATGAAGGATAGATGTCAACTAGATCAGCAGTTAAACCAGGAAAAGTGCGTTGATGACATTAAGTATGTGTGGTTTAAAGGAAAATAGGTAAGAGACAAAATCACTGGAGCAAAAAGGCAATCAAGATGGTGCAGAGAAGTAAAAAGGAAAAGGTGAAAATTGCACTTCGTGTTCGTCATCTTGATAGTAAAAATTGGTACTCTTTGCGACTCTGGAATCGACCTAGAAAAAACCTAAAACGAATCACCGAATCACCGAGTAAGATGTCTGGTTGGGTTAGCTAAACTCTAGATCACCGAATCACCGAGTAAGATGTCTGGTTGGGTTAGCTAAACTCTAGATCAACGAATCACCGAGTAAGATGTCTGGTTGGGTTAGCTATTATAGCTATGGCTACAAGGCAGTACAGAAACAGATGGTTGTGCATGCCAATAGTTCAAGTTTACGATGATTGGAGGCTACACCAATGGCCATTGTCATGGCCCATATGGTCAAGCAATCAGTGTGGCCTGGCCAAAGAGCCTAAAAGGCTGTCAGGCATGTGGGAGAAGCAGAGAGGTGACAAAGAAACAGAACATGAATGTGAATGAACAAAACCTAGCGTGCAAGCAAGGACGAATCATTGTATATATATTCCCTCATTCCTTTTTGTCTCCACACTTGTCAAAAGTTAAATTCTGTTTTAGGCTATCCCTGCTGTTGATCTCAAGACC
>Ga0307510_10010239_pt1 | contig 11148 bp, 12 predicted proteins | sample 12_EM_MG_FD_207224 | JGI IMG/M metagenome (GOLD analysis project Ga0307510, IMG submission 207224) | Populus trichocarpa ectomycorrhiza microbial communities from riparian zone in the Pacific Northwest, United States - 12_EM | ecosystem: Host-associated > Plants > Roots > Unclassified | place... | reverse complement strand
CTTCCTTCGGTTTTCATTAGTTCTTCCATAAATCAAATTGAGTTTAAGATTTTCGGCAAAGGTATATTTGACCCTGGCGAAAACCGTTGATTTCAATCAACAAACTCACTTGACAGGATTTCTTAACCTACTTAATGTTTCTTTCGTCATTCCCAAATAGTTGGCAAGTATGTGATGCGGAATCCGTAAAAATAATTCCGGGGATGAGGCCATAAACCTCTCATAGCGTATCCTGGGCGTCTCGTAAAATGATGAAACCAGCCGTTCCGAATAATAGCATGCCGCATATTCCGCAAGCCGCCTGCCTATTTTCTGCCAGTTAAAGCTACTGTCAAAAAGCGCGAGGAATTTTGTGGCTTCAACGCAGACAACCGTTGAATCTTCCACCGCAATAATATCTACTTCAGAAGGTTTCTGCGTAGTGATACTGTAATAATCCGTGACGAATTCCTGCTCAATAACAAAACTAAAGGTTCTTTCCTCTCCGTCGACGTCCTTCACAGAGCGAAAACATCCCTGCAAGACAAACCCGACAGTAATACATCTTTTACCAGCCGCCTGAAACTGTTCTTTTTTTTTATACTGTTTGACCTGAAGTATCTGTAATAATTCCTGCCATTCCTGCTCATTAAGAACAGCAAGTGTATTCAAATAGTTTCTGAATGGCGTGAGGTCTTTATAATTCATTGAAAAAATGTTCTAATCATTCAGGGATTTCGTTTCAGTCCAACTATCCCGATCAGTATCAAACTCATATATACAAATTGGTAGACATCAAATGCCCCCTTGAAGAAGCACAGCTCCACCAGTTTCACCCCGATCAGCGCCGTCCCCATCCATACAGCCAGAGCCGTAGAAGCAGGGATCTCCTTCATCGCCATGGAAAAGAATACAATATTTCCTATCCCGAACAGGACGTAACCGGCAAAAGGCGCCAGCACAGCCCAGCTGGATATCTGGCTGAAAAAGCTCCGCCATTGGATAGCCTTTAGCTTCTTAACACTCATAAGCTTGAGCGAAAAAGTCCAGGCGATCTCAAAAAGCGATGCGACCAGCAGATAGATCCAGGCCATAATAACAATGTTTAGTTTTCAGCAGGCTCATCCTGCCGCACCGGCCTCCATCTCTCCGACAACCAGGTCATCACCCGCTGCCTGGAAGAATGATAGGCTTTGAACCACGAATATTTACTCACCAGTTTCTGCTCATCGACCTTCTTCACAGCAAACAGATGCTGCAAAAAGTAATCTTTCGGATAATCATAGTATAACCCATATTCCGACGGCTTTTTCCGCCCCGGCAGATAGGCAGTCCCGAACAACCAGTCCCAGACAGCAAATTTAGTCGAATAATTGGCATAAAACACGGCCCGGTCATTGGCATGATGCCATTGATGCATCTCTGGGCCGTTGATAAAATACTGTAGCTTTCCGGATCGCACATCTATGTTGGAATGAATATACATCCCCCATACGGCATCGATGAGGGCCTTGATAGGCACTACGATGGGATTGGCGCCCAACAGGACGATCGGAGCAAACTCTATCGTTTGATTTATCAGTATCTCCAGTGAGTGCGACCTCGTGCCCGCCAGCCAGTCGACCTCCTTATTGGAATGATGCGCTTCATGCGTACGCCACAGTAGTTTGGAGTGGTGCTGCGCCCGGTGGAACCAATAGATATAAAAGTCATGGATCACCAGGAAAAACAAGACCTGCAGCACTACCGGCCAGGAGCCTACCAGATGCAAGGAAGACAAATGCCAGGTCCTGTCCAGCGGAGTAATGATATAATCAAAAATGAAAATTTTTAGAAAGTAGCTCTGGATAAAAGTATACCATATCAGGTCCACCCAAAAGCCATCCCGGAAAATGGGCATGCCCTTGGTATAAGGATACTTCCGCTCCAGCCAGACAAAGACAAAAACACTGAATACCAGTATGCTGGTAGTATAATATACGATCGTTTGCATCAGATACTAATTAACTGCCGATGTCGCAGACTTAGTCCTTCTCAATCTTTTCATAGCCCCCAGCTCGCTTTCATACACACGCTTGACACCATCCCCCATCGACAATTCCACATCCCGGATATCCCGTACCAGCTTCTGCATTCCCTGTGGTTCTACCGAAGCCGCATGATCCGATCCCCACATAGCACGATCCAGCGTGAAATGTCTTTCTACAAAACAGGCACCCATCGATACCGCCGCTACTGTAGTAGCAAGCCCCGTTTCATGACCGGAATAACCTATCGGCGTTTCGGGATATAGCTCACCCAATGTTTCTATCATCCGCAGGTTCAGCTCCTGTGGCGGACAGGGGTAGGCAGAGGTGGAATGTGCGATCAGCAGGTTGTCCGTACCGAACTTATCCACGGCTTCCCTTATCTCGCCCATCGTGGACATGCCTGTAGAAAGGATATAAGGCTTGCCTGTCTGCTTTACCTTTTCGATCAGCGCATGGTCGGTCAGCGAAGCAGAAGCAAATTTATATACCCCGGGATTGAACTGCTCCATGAAGTCGACGGCAACTTCATCCCAGCAGGAGACAAACCAGTCGATGCCCTTCTCCTTACAATACCCATCGATCTCCGAATACTCATCAAAACCCAGCTCTACCATATGCCGGTAATTGATATAGGACATCCGGCCCCAGGGCGTATCCCTCTCCAGATGCCATTGATCCTTTGGTGTACAAAGCTCCGGCGTACGCTTCTGAAACTTCACGGCATCACATCCAGCCAGTACGGCTTCATCGATCAGCTTCCTGGCGATGTCAAGAGAGCCATTGTGATTGATGCCTATTTCAGCAATGATGTAGACGGGATGCCCCGCACCAATGATTCTGTTTGGGCTGACACGGAACGTATTCATATTTTGTAATTTTTGTGTGTGATTAGCCATTCTGCAAATTCCCGGAAGGCGCCATATCCACCCTTCTCAATACAGTGATAATGTACTATACCGCTGACCTGCTCCATCGCATCCGAAGGACAGGCGCTAAGCCCCGCTTTTTCCATTACCTCCAGGTCATTGACATCATCACCGATATAAGCGATCTCGTCCCATCCAATCCCCAGTCTTTCCATTATCACATTCAGCCACCCCAGTTTGTCCTTTACTCCCAGGTGCAGCTCCGTTATATGTAGTTTCTCCGCACGCCGGGCCACTGAGGGAGATAGCTCCCCAGTGACAATACCCGTTTCAATACCCGCCAGCTTTCTAAGCCTCTCCACACCCATTCCATCCCGAATGGAAAAACGTTTCAAAACCTCTCCGCCTTCTCCATAAAAGACCCCATTGTCCGTCAATACACCATCCACATCCGTCAGGAGCAATTTTATCCTACCAGCCTTGTCTTTATGTTCATCTTTCATATCAATTAATTTAGATCGCAGTCCACCCTCCATCTACTACCAGGTTGCCACCGGTCATATATCCCGAGGCATCGCTCGCCAAAAAAACAATTGCCCCCTTATAATCCGAAGGAGCAGCCATCCTGCCGAGCAAGGTCTTCCTCGAATAATTCTCTTTAAAAAAAGCATCCTGTTGATTCTCCACACCACCCGGTGAAAGCGTATTGACCCTTACATTCTTATTACCCCAATAGGAAGCCAGAAACTTTGTAAAGCCAATGACTGCCGACTTGGTGACAGGATAGGACGGAGACTTATAAAAAGTTTGTTCTCCTGCCTCATTCCGGTATATGCTCTGGTCGGGCGCCACAATACCATAAGTGGAAGCGATATTGATGATACTCCCCCCACCCTGCTCCGCCATCACACCGCCCAGCACCTGCGAGCAAAGGAATACTCCGCTCACATTTACCTTCCATGACCGGTCCCACATTTCCAGCGGATAGTGCTCGAACATGGACTGCTGGCCGGCCAGCAAAGGGTTTTCAAACATATCGTTGATCGCCGCATTGTTCACAAGCACGTCGATCCGTCCGTATTTATCCAATATCCGCGCCTTCGCTGCCTGCAGTGACGTTGTACTGGTCACATCCAGTCCAATCGCCAGATGCCCCTGCCCAACAGCAGCCCCGTCCGATACAGCGGCTGGCGCCGGCAATCGCTCCACTACCCGGCGACCCGCCTCTTCATCAAGGTCTGCGACCACTACGCTTGCACCAGCAGCCGCCAGCGCCTCGCAATGCTGAGTCCCCAATAATCCGCAAGCCCCGGTGACGATCGCCACCCGCCCTTCCAAAGAAAAAATATCCATTATGCCTTTGTTGCTGGTTTCATATTAAAATTGCTCACCTTACGGAATACCGCTTCAACAGGTTTGCCTTTCAAACGCGCAGCCACATCTCCCGCATCAACCGCTTCCTTCAGCAACCCCAGCACCTCCCTGTAGGCCTTCAAGGTATATGTCACGTCTTCATCCGTATGACTGTAGCTCATATTGTGAAAACCAGCCCAAAGGATCCCCCGCTTGATCAGTTCCTGCTGCACATATGATTTGACCTCAAGCGGATTGCCGGCAGACGCATCAAAGCTCACCAGCGAACGGCAGTCATAGCCCGTGCATCGCGTATAACCGTCCATCCCTAATTCCATAGCAAGCGTATTATATCCATCTTTCAGTTTCTTACCCTTCTCCGCGAGCCAGGCAGGCACATCCTTTTCGATCATCTCCTGTATGGTAGCTACAGCAGCAGCCAGGGATAACGCTTCGCCGCCAAACGTCGTAAAGAAAAACACCTCTTCCTGAAACAGCTTCATCACATCCCGTCTCCCCGTCAGCAAAGAGATGGGCATCCCATTTGCAAAAGCTTTCGAATAACAGGCCAGGTCCGGCGTCACTCCAAAATATTCCTGGGCGCCGCCTACCGCGATACGAAAACCCGTCCACATCTCGTCAAAGATCAAAAGCGTTCCATTAGCCGCACAAAGGTCTTTCAGCTCCTGTAAGAACCCGTTCGCAGGCGCCTCGAAGACAAACGGCTCCAGGATCACGCAGGCCGTATCTTCATCTAAAGCATCCTTTACTGATTGTATATCATTGTAGCCGAAAGTAGCGCTGAGATCCTTCACCGCTGCCGGAATTCCGCTGTCACGGCTGGTGACAGAAATATACCAGTCATGCCATCCATGATAGCCACAACATAAGACCTTATTCCTGCCGGTATAAGCCCGGGCTACCCTGACAGCAGCGCTGGTCACATCGGCCCCCGTCTTGCTGATACGGATCGACTCCGCATTGGGGATAATTTTATGGACCAGCTCCGCCAGTATCACCTCCAGCTCATGCATCATGGAAAAAGTGATCCCGTCCTTCAGCTGTTCGATGATAGCCTCGTCGACCCGGGGATAGCCATAGCCAAGAGATAATGGACCTATCGCCATATTGTAGTCAAGATATTCGTTGCCATCTACATCCCATACATGAGAGCCCTTTCCCTTCTTAAGATATTTCGGTGCAACCCCATTAATGTACTGACCAGGACCTTTTGCCAGGGTCTGTGTCACCGGTGTCATAATGGGCTGAGCCCTTTCATATAGTTTATTGGACTCCGTTATAACGGGATAGTCTTCGTTGAATCTTACTTTATTGGGCATGTGTCATTATTTTATCAGCCATTTTTTCTGGTGTAAATCCTTCCGTCTCGAGCACCTGGCTCAGTAAGCCGGGCCGGAACCAGCGTTCTCCAAGGGACAGGGACAGTACATCCGCTGTGATACGTCTTTGTAGCAACACTTCCGCAACGATGGAATAAAGCCCGCCGGTCCTGAAATGATCTTCTATCGTAACCAGCTTGCGGGAATGGGTAGCTGCTTTGACAATCACCTCCTCATCCACCGGCTTCAGACTTCTCATATTCACCAGGCTGACCGACAGTCCTTCTTTCTCCAGCAGCGTCTTTGTCTGTAAAGCATTTTCAAACAAAAACCCATACACCAACAGGGTCACGTCACTGCTGCAATCACCAAGCACTTCTGCTTTGCCAGGCTGATACGGCGTATGCTCGTAGCTCCCCTTTTTATGATTGACGCGCACATATGCCGGCGCAGGGGAAGACCAGATCTCCGGCAACATTTTTACCAGGTCGTCCTCGTCAGCCGGACAATATACTTCCATGCCGGGGATACCCCGTAAAAGGGACACATCCTCGATGGCCTGATGAGTAGGACCATTGCCATCCGAAAGGAACCCTGGAATATAACCGCTGAGCTTTACCGGAAGATGTGCGATACCGACATCCGTACGGATAAATTCAAAAGCCCGCATGGTCAGGAAGGGAGCCAGCGCATGGATAACAGGTATCCTGCCCCGCAATGCCAGTCCCGCGGCCATGCCGACCATGGTCTGTTCGGTAATACCCGTATCTATAAAGCGGGAGCCCAAAGCTTTGGGCATATTCCGGACCAGCGCGCGATTCTCCGCCGTCATCACAATAAATCGCTCGTCTTTCAAAGCAGTCTCTGTCAATAATTCTTCGTAAGTCATAGAGGGTATATTACCGTACTACTAATGTTTCAGATTCGATCAATGCATTCTGATTCCCGTGCAGCTCCTGCAACAGCTGTGTCACCTCTTCAGCGGTAAAAGCACAGAACCAGCGGTCGGCCCTGGCCTCGATGCTGGGAAGCCCTTTCCCCCTGACCGTATCGGCAATGATCACATTTACTTTGTTCCCACCGCTGTTGCCGAACGCCTCCTGCAACTGTATAAAATTATGACCGTTTATCCGCCGTACATTACACCCAAAGGCCCTGAACTTATCCTCCAGCGGTTCGAGAGGAATAAGATCTTCTGTCCGGATATTCGCCTGGAATTGATTGCGGTCGACTACTATCGTCAAATTGTCCAGCTTATAGGCATTTGCGACCAATATCGTTTCCCATACGCTGCCTTCGTTCAGCTCTCCGTCACCAGTGATCACAACGACCCGGTTACCCAAGCCCCGCAGTTTGCAATCCAATGCCACACCCGCCGCAACAGCCGGCAGATGACCCAGCGAGCCGGAGTGGAATTCTACTCCGGGAATATTCCTGTTCGGATGCCAGTAGATGCTATCGGAAGTAGACAGATGATTGCTAAGCCGGCTGGCATCCAGCATGCCCATCTCTACAAAGGTCCCGTAAAGAGCAGGCACATCATGCCCTTTCGACAGGAACAAAAAGTCCCGCAGCGGATCATCATCTGTCCTAACACCAGGCTCGTCTTGTTTTCTCCGCCGGAGATGACAGGCATAGAGATATACCATTAGTTCGACGCAGGACAGAGAGGCGCCTATAAAACACCCGCCTCCGGCCGACATCCGTATTATATGTTCTCTGACTTTCAACGCAAGGACAGCAAGAGCACCCGTATCCTTTACATCTCCTGCCGCAAACTTTGTCTGTTCCCCCGCGACTGTCTTCAGTTCGCCCAGGTGATTGCGGTACCAATTCACACCGGCCAGCGACCGGTTGATCGTATAAATGTCCGGGCGTCTTTCTAACAGGGCAAGGATATCAGCCGTGCCAAAAAGAGGACCCGCAAGGTACAGCTCTTCCCAAACGGCTTTGATGAACTGGTAGTCTTCTTCATAGTCTATCGTCAACCGGTGGGTCATTGAATAGTCTATGCCCCCCTCCATAACCACATTGCCGATCCGAAACTGCTCCGGCCGCTCCCAGATATACGGGGTGGTATGCTCCCGCTCAAAAGGACGGCCGGCATTCTTCCATGCATCTTCTATCACCCGCAAAGGCATTATCTCCACATCATTACCATCCGGATATGTGGCCGGATGAAGATTGCTTACATAGTCGTATGTATCAGCATTCTCTAAATACCAGCCGATCACGGTATCGATAACAGCCGGATCGATCAGGGGACAGTCACCCGGTATCTTAATGACTATATCCGCGCCATATTTCAATGCTGCCTGGTAATGTCTGTCGAGAAGGTCGTCATCATGTCCGCGAAAACACTCCAGTCCCTCCTGCTGACAAACCTCCCATACGAGGTCATCCGCAGGATTCATCGTCGTGGCTACCACCACCGTTCCGCTCAGCTTAGCCGCAAGTACACGCTCGACCTGTCTTACAAAAAGAGACTTCCCCGACAATGGTCTGAACACTTTATCCGGCAAACGGGAAGAGCCCCTTCTAACCTGGATGACCGTAACGATCTTTCTTTCTGTTGTATTCATTTAAGCAAATTGAAGTTTTGGCAGTCTGGATCGGTACTGGAATTCGCTGGGAGCACCCTTGAATTCTATATATTGTCTGCACACGTCCGCAATATGAGAAGCCGAAGCGCCTCCGTTCTGAACAGGAGCCAGTCGCTTCAATTGCTCAACATCAAAATAGGAATGTACTTTTTTCCCAAGAGCAATACCGATATATACCACGGTAGAATACTGCGTGATCAGCTCTTCACAATTGGCGATCATATGCTCCGTGTTCCCTTCGGTATAGATGAGAGCGGAAGGCGCGTTCTCCCTGATCTCCTGCACGGCACGCTCTTTTATTTCGTTGGGATGCAGCTTGAAGATCAATTGCCTGTTTCCTGCGATCCCGACGCAGTGACGGATAAAGGCCGGCCGGTCATCGGTGTTAAAGGTCTCACGGATATCCGAAGTAGCCACCAGCACATAATCCCTGTGCGGGAAGTCGTTATCGAGAAAAGCAGCTGCATTATCATAATTGGGAATACCCGTAACGACGATCTTCAAGGCATCGGTGCCGAGACCGCTGAACTGCTCTTTATATCCTTCCGAAGCAGCGCAATAGATGTCGCAAATATTACTGCTCCCATTAAAGGCCGTGTTCTTGGCAAAATAACCGGGCAGCCCCAGTCGACGGGTCCACTTCCCCCAGGAAGTAAGGGGGTCGGTCATCCCTTCCTGCACCCAGATCGTCTTCATCTGCCTCAGCTCCCTGGTGACCAGCAGATCGGTACAGAGTAATACCAGGTCATAAGAATTGTGGTAAATGCTTCTGGCATAATCGTTTCGCAAACGATGTTTCTCAAGATAGGCATCCCCTTTTCTCTTGAACTCTCCCGCAAGAATAGTGTGGTCCATCAAACCGGTGCGTTTAACCATACGCAACATAGGATGGTTGCTGTATAACTGGCTGAAGTAGCAGTCATATTCCAGTAGCTGTGATGCGATCTGATGCATCTGGCTAGTCTGGTTAGGAGATCCTATTGTAAACAGTATCTTTTTTCGTAGAGACATGGTATTCTTCGGCTACAAATCTCGAAGTATCTTTGCTACCATGCTACTGTGTTAACCAGAAATCACAATTCCTTTAACTAGAGATCACAATTCCTTAATATTCCCCACAAACACAGACCGGACCACAGGTCCGGTGGCCGAAGGCCCAAAACTACTTCTCCAGATAAGGTAATATGGCTTTCTGCCAGATCTTATACCCTTTCTCATTCATGTGCAACTTGTCCCCGATAAACAAGTCCTCTATCGGATGGCCCTGCGGAGTCAGCATCAGGTGATAAACATCGACAAAACGGACATGGCTGTGTTTGGCTGTAAAGTCCCTGATCAGATCATTAGCCTCCTCCATGCGAGGCATCAGCTTCTCCCTGCTGGGACTCGGTTTTATCGACACATAAATGACATCCACGTTCTGTAAATGCTTCCGGATAAGATCATATAATTTCACAAATCTCTTATAGACCTTTTTTGCCGTTACCTTTTCAGAAGATGCCAGGTCATTGTCGCCGCAGTAGATCACTATCTGTTTGGGATGATAAGGATAAATGATGTCCTTCGCATAGTGGATCACGTCATCAAAGCCGGAGCCACCGAATCCACGGTTGATGATAGCATAACCAGGGAAGTCGGATTGCAGATTTGTCCACTTTCGGAAGGACGAGCTGCCGACAAAAAGTATGGCTCCGGAAGGCGGATGCTGAACACTATCTTTTTTCTTGAACTCCGCTATCTCATTCCAGAACGGAGGCTGCGGTGTCTGCAGCAAAGCTGGCTGCACTTGTGAGGACGTCGAAGGCTGTGAAGGTTGCTGGGCGGAGAGATAGAGTCCGGCCAGTAATAAAATGTTCAGCAAGACAAGAGGAATCAGGCGGGTCCTTTTCATATGCGGTTCTCGTGGTTTTGTCAAATCTACGGTAAATAAATTAGTGTAACTTAGAAGACCGTGACAACCGGTAAAAATCATACCATGCTCAGCGCCATTCTCCTGGCCGCAGGCTCCTCCCGGCGGATGGGAACGACTAATAAATTGCTGCTGCCCTGGCAGAACCAACCCATCGTTGCCGTGACCGCAGCTAATTTGCTTGCCGCCGGTTTCGACGAGGTCATCGTCGTCACCGGCCACCAGGCTGCCGAAGTCACCGCCGCTCTCAACCACCTCCCTTTACGTCTTGTCCACAATCCCCACTTTGAAGAAGGGATGACCGGTTCCATCCAGACAGGAATAACCCAGGCCCGGGGTAAGGGATATATGATCTGCCTTGCCGACATGTTCCTGATCACTCCGGCCGAATATATCCTGCTGAAAAAAGCCTGGTCACAACAATTTGCTATCGATAACCACTGTATCGGCATTCCCGAATACCGGGGAGAAAAAGGCAATCCTGTCATCCTCCCGTGCATTCTTCGCAGCGAGATCCTGTCACATGAAGAAAAAGAAGGCTGTAAAGAGATCGTCCGTAACAATTCCCAACACCAGTTCCTCATCAGTATGCCCACAGATCATATCCTCCGTGACCTCGATACCACCGAAGAATATACCTCCCTGATAAGTCGATAACTGTCATATTGACCCGTTCGGCACATTTATTTGGTTGCTTATACCGGCTTCTTATCTTTGAGTAGCTCCTATGTCTAAAAAATTTACCCTGTTTTTTACGCTTATCGTCGTATGCCTCAGTAGCCACGCTCAATCCATCCGTGGAATAGTACAAGACAGCCTGAGCAGACAACCCCTGGAAGACGCAACCGTGTCTCTCGTACACTTACCGGATAACACCATTATGCGCCGCCTTCGCAGCAACAAAAAAGAGTTTGTTTTTAGCAACCTCGCCTCCGGTTCCTATCGCATCATTACCACTTATCTTGGCTATTCCCCCGATACGCTTGCCCTCACACTTGATAAAGCCGATACCACCGTCAAACGGGTCCACATCTACCTGCGCCACTCGGCTAGCGCCCTGATGGAAGT
>Ga0307510_10010238_pt1 | contig 11150 bp, 7 predicted proteins | sample 12_EM_MG_FD_207224 | JGI IMG/M metagenome (GOLD analysis project Ga0307510, IMG submission 207224) | Populus trichocarpa ectomycorrhiza microbial communities from riparian zone in the Pacific Northwest, United States - 12_EM | ecosystem: Host-associated > Plants > Roots > Unclassified | place... | reverse complement strand
AGACGGCCAGGACGCTGTCGCTCATGACAGGCTCACCGAGCGGTGCTTCCGCCAGGGCGAGGTTGATAAACGCCATGCCCGGCTCAGGGGGCGCGGGGGGAACACTCTTGCGGTAGAGGTTGCGGAGAAACCGGCTTGTGTTCGCATCGAACACGGCGTCCGCAACGCCCGGCTGTCTATTGAAGTGGACGAAGTAGAAGTCGCCGCCGAGGAACTGTTCCATGACCTCGATCCACGGCGTTTCACCGCGCACCTGGTAAGGCAAGGACAGGTTGATCACCTTGTTCACACGGTTGGGGTGCAGCAGGGTCAGTCCCCAGACGACGAACGCACCCCAGTCATGACCGACGAAGGTGGCGTCTTCGTATCCGTAGTGGTCGAGGAGCGCGACGAGGTCGCCCGACAGGTGCTCGATGTCGTAGTCGGTCACTTCGGCCGGGCGGGATGAGTTGCCGTAACCCCGCTGGTTCGGTGCGATGACGTGGTAGCCGGCTTCGGCGAGGACGGGCATCAGATGACGCCAGGAGTACGCGTGCTCAGGCCAGCCGTGGCAGAGCACGATGGGCTTTCCCTTGTTTTCTCGTCCTGCTTCGAAGACTTCGATTTCCACGCCGTTGACCGGAACAAGGGTGGGCTTGGGGAAATCGCTAGAATTGGTCATCGTGTTTCCTTATTGCCTTTCGGGGTGATTGGGCTTAGGTGAAGTTCCCGAAGAGTTGCGTTTCGTGACAGCGCCTTCTTGGGGCTTCCCTATAAGCCTCCGCGGGCCTTGATGCCCTTGATCTGCGCGTTGACCGAGCTGTCGATCATGAGGGCCGCTCGGACCTTGCCATCGACGCCACCATCCGCTCCAAGCGGGCCAGCCGCGTCTTCTCGGTACCGGCGGTGACCAGACCGAGGTACAGGGCGAACTGGTCGGACTTGCCGAGCGTGTCGTAGAACACCCGCGCCGCAGGGTTCGCGTCGAGGGCTTCGATGAGATCCGGTGGTGCGGTGGCGTTCTTCTGCGAGGCGTATGCCGTCTCCCAGCGGCCGTCCGCCCGCGCCGCCTCGACCTCGGCCAGGCCGCGGGGGCGCATCCGGCCTGCCGCGATCAGGGCCTCGGCCTTGTCGACGTTCACCTGCGACCAGGCGGAGCGGGGGCGGCGGGGTGTCGTGCGCTGTAGAAAGTACGAGTCGTCGAAGCCTCGCCGCTGACCGTCGATCCAGCCGAAGCAGAGCACCGTGTCGACCATCTCTTCCCAGGTGAGCGACGAGATGCCGGTATGCTTCTTGGCGATCTTCACCCAGAGCGCGGCCTTCTCCCCGTGATGCTCTTCGAGCCACGCCTCCAGTTCGGCCGGGCTCGCGGGGACAAGGATCTCGACGCCGTCCTCGTGTTTCTGCATAAACCGCAGGCTAGAGGCCATATAGGACAGATGGTGACCTACTCGAGCGACCCGCTCAGGCGACCTGACCGGTTCACTACTTGGCGAGCTTCGCCCCCGCTTGCCTCAGGTCACCCGTCGAGTTGATGAACTGCTTGAGCTGGCTTGGGATGTTGCGAGTCCACCGCCCACGCCTGCACCAGCGCGGTCATCCACCTGCTCGCCGACCGTGCACCGGGCCTGCTCAAGACGCTGCGCGAGCACGAACCGGACTTCGTCCTGCTCGACCACTCCCACAAACACCGACGCCACGGTGCGAACGTGCAGGCAGTTACCGATCCGGGCGGTCGGCTGCTGTGGCTCCCGCCTACGCTGCCGGGCCGCACCCACGACCTGACCGCCGCCCGCACCCACCGGATCATCCGCATCTGCGAGCGCCAGGGCGTCCCCATCCTGGCCGGCCGCGCCTACCAGAGACAGTCGAGAACTGATGCCTTGAGGTGCTCGCCGGACAAGCCCCGGCCGCGCACAGGAAGACGCCCCGTACGACCCAAGTGCCGTACGGGGCTGCTGCGTTGCCTGACCAGCCCCTGTGCGGGATCTCCCAGTCCCTGATTGTCCGGTCCGGCGTTCGAGGAAGGGGCGGAGGGGGTGAAAACCGCCCGGCGTCAGCCAGCCGACGCCCGCCCGTCCCCGTCCCCGTGCCACGAGTTCCACAGCGCCGCATAGGCGCCCCCCGCCGCCACCAACTCCTCGTGCGGCCCCAGTTCGGTCAGCAGGCCGTGTTCCATCACCGCGACCCGGTCCGCGTCGTGGGCGGTGTGCAGGCGGTGGGCGATGGCGATGACGGTACGGCCCTCCAGTACGGCGGCCAGGGCGCGCTCCGTGTGGCGGGCGGTGGCCGGATCCAGCAGGGCCGTCGCCTCGTCCAGGATCAGCGTGTGCGGGTCGGCCAACACCACGCGGGCCAGCGCGAGTTGCTGGGCCTGTGAACCGTCCGTGGCCGAACCGCGGGGGCCGAGACGGGTGTTGAGCCCGTCCGGCAGGTCCCGCACCCACTCCTCGGCGCCCACCGCGTTCAGCGCCGCCCACAACTCCTCGTCCGTGGCGGCCGGTTCGGCGATCAGGAGGTTGTCGCGGACCGAGCCCAGGAACACGTGGTGCTCCTGGGTGACCAGCACCACCTGGCGGCGCAGCGCCTCCGGTGAGAGGCCGTGGACCGGTACCCCGCCGACCGTCACCGTGCCCTCGGTCGGCGCGTCGACGCCCGCCAGGAGTCGGCTCAGCGTGGTCTTCCCGGCGCCGGACGGGCCGACGACCGCGAGCCGTTCACCCGGCCGTACGGTCAGGTCGACGCCGTGCAGCACCTCGCCGCCGCGCTCGTAGGCGTACCGCACGCCCGTCACGTCGATCCGGTCGTCCGCCGGAGCCGGGGCGTCGTCGTCCTCCGCGCGGGGTGCCCGGGCCAGCCCCTCCACACGGGCGAACGAGGCGCCGCTGCTCTGGAGTTGCTCGATCCGCATCAGGATCTCGTCCAGCGGGTCGGTGAACTGCCGCAGATACAGCGCCGCCGCCACCACCGTGCCCAGGCCCACCTCCCCGCGCCCGTGCAGCCAGCCGCCGACGAACAGCACACCCGCCACCGGGATCGTGTACGACACCTCGACCGCAGGGAAGAACACCGTCCGCAGGAACAGCGTGTACAACCGGCTCCGCAGCGCCGTCCGCAGCGTGTCCCGGCTCGCGGCCGTCCGCCGGTCCTGGAGCCGGAACGCCTCCACCGTGCGGGCCCCGGCCACGGTCGCCGTGAGGATCTCGGCGACCTCCGAATTGGCCGCGCCCTCCGCGAGATAGCCGTCCCGGGCCCGGCGCAGATACCAGCGCAGCGCGAACCAGATCGGCGTCAGACCCACCACCCCGAACAGGCCGAGCAGCGGGTCGAGCGCGAACACCGCGCCCATCACGAACAGCGCCTGCACCGAGCAGACCAGCAGTTCGGGTCCGACGTCCCGCAGGGTCGTGCCCACGATCGCCACATCCGCCGTACCGCGCGCGGTCAGATCACCCGTCCCGGCCCGCTCCACCACCGACGCGGGCAGCGCCAGCGCCCGGTCGACGAAGTCCTCCCGCACCCGGGCCAGCGTGCGCTCACCGAACCGGTACCCCACGTACCGCGCCCAGCGCGCCAGCAGCAACTGGGCCAGCGCACACGCCACGATGACGAGGGCCAGCCGGTCCACGACCCCCACTCCGGCCCCGGCCCGCACCTCGTCCACGATCCGCCCGAGCAGCCACGGCCCGACGAGGCCGGCCCCGGCGGCCAGCGCGTTCACGACGAGCACGACGGCGAACGCCCGCCGGTCGACCCGCACCAGGCGCAGCGCGGCCCGCCGCACGTCCGCCCGTTCCGCGACGGGCAGTTGACCCTTGGCCAGTGAGGACTGTGTCCCCTTCGCCAGTGAGGACCGCGTCACCGTACGACCTCCTCCGCGTCCGCGTCCCGGGCCACCAGTGCGCGGTAGCCGGGTTCCTCCGCCAGCAGCCGCCGGTGGGCGCCGCTGGCCGCGACCTTGCCGTCGACCAGGTAGTGCACGGTGTCCGCGTGGTCGAGGACCAGCGGGGACGTCGTGGTCACCACCGTCGTACGGCCCGTGCGCTCCACGTGCAGCCGCCGCGCGACCGCCGCCTCCGTGTGCGCGTCGAGCGCCGAGGTCGGCTCGACCGCGAGCAGCACCTCGGGCTCGGCGAGCAACGCCCGTACCAGCCGCACCCGTTGACGCTGTCCCCCGGAGAGACTGCGCCCCTGCGCGGCCACCGCCGAGTCAAGACCCTCCGGCAGCCCCTGCACGATGTCGTCGGCGGCGGACGCGCGCACGGCCTTCGCCACCGCCTCCGCCGGCCGCTCCCTGCGCCCGGACACGACCTCCGTCAGCGGTCCGGCGAACAGGTCGGCCTCGTTGTCGGCGACCAGGATCCGCGCCCGCACCTGCTCCAGCGGAATCGCGTCGAGCCGCACCCCGCCCCAGGTCGCCACGGACGGCGCGTACCGCCCGAGCCGGTCGACCACGGCCAGCGCGTCGGCGGGCCGCGCCCCGACCAGCGCGGTCAGCCGCCCCGGCAGCACCCGCACTCCCGAGTCGGGATCGTGCAGGACGGCCGGCTCGGCGGGCGCCGCCAACTCCCCGTTGTCCGGCGCGGGTTCGAGCCGCAGCAGTTCTACGACCCTGCGCGCGGCCACCACGCCCCGGCTCAACTCGTAGACCATCTGCACGAAGAACGCCACCGGGCCGATCAGCACCGCGACATAGCCGTACACGGCGACCAACTCGCCGATGCTGAGCTGCCCTTGGGCCGCCAGCCGGGCGGCGAGCCAGGTCACGACGGCGAGGAACAGCGTCGGCAGCCCGACCCCGATCGCCTGCACCCAACTGGCCACCGCGCCCACCCGGTACCCCTGCACGCGCAGCCGCTGCGAGTCCTGACGGAACGCGTCCGCGAACAGCCCTTTGCCACCAAGGCCGTTGAGGACGCGCAGACCGCCCGCGAGGTCGCCGATGCGCGCGGTCAGCACGCTCTGCCGCTCCCGGTACTCCGTCTCCACGCTCTGTAGCCGCAGCGTCAACGGCCCCGCGAGCAACGCGATCACCGGCACACCCAGCAGCACGACGGCGGCCAGCGGCGCCGAGATCGACAGCAGCACGCCGGCGACCACGCCGTAGACGACGAGGGCGCCGAAGCCGGGGCCGATGACGGTCAGGGACTGGGCGATCGTCCACACGTCGCCGACGCCGGTGGTGATGACCTCACCGGCCTGCGCCCGGCGCGAGAGCACGGCACCCAGCCGGACCGTCTGGCCGACGATCAGCTTGACCGTACGGAAGTTGGCGTCGATCCGGACCCGGGTCATCGTGCGGTGGCGCATGATGCTCAGCCACGAGTTGACGGCGCCGACCACGAACAGCACCCCGGTCCACCAGGCCAGCGCGCCCATGTCGCCCGGCACCAGCCCGTCGTCGACCGCCTTGGACATCAGATACGGCGCCGCCGCCATCAGCACCATCCACACGCTCGACAGCAGCGCCCCGGACACCGCCCGCCCCGGCTGCCGCAGCACCAGCCACCACAGGAACCGCCAGCCGCCCCGGCAGTCGGGTGTCCCGGGATCCTCGTACGCGTCGATCATGTGCCTCCTTGCCCAGGCTGCCGGGCGCGGGCAGCCGTGAGCGATCCGGGGGTGGTTGGAGACAACGAAGATTACCGAGCGTGAGCGCGGTTGCCCATCGAATATCGCGTGCCGCACGTCGAGGGGCCGGTACGCGGAGTGCGCGTACCGGCCCCAACAGGTGTGCTGCCGCAGGGGAGTTACCCCTGTGCGGTCCTACGGCGGCGCATCCACCACACGAGCACTCCGCCCGCCACGGCGAGGACGCCGGCGATGCCCGCGATCAGGCCGACCGGCGCGTCGTTGCCGGTGTGGGCGAGGTCACCGCTGGGGTCGTTGGGCGCAGATGTGGCGGGTGTCGGGGTGGGGGTGCTTCCGCCGCCTCCACCACTGTGGGTCGGAGTGGGCGTCGGCTTCCCGGTGTGTGTCGGGGTGGGTGTCGGGGTCGGGGTGGGAGTGGACGTGCCGGTGTCGTCGGCGGCCGTGTTCGCGCCGAGGAGCAACTGCCCCGTGGTGTCGGTGTTGTCGGTGAGGGTCTTCACGCTGGTCTGCGTCTGCCGGGGCAGGTAGCGGTGCTGAGCGGTGAACTGGACCCTGCCGACGTTCTGCTTCGGCTGCTTGGACAGGTCGACGCCGCCCACGATGTAGACCTGCACGGTGCCGTTCGCGTCGGGGACGTCGTAGGTGAACTCGCCGTGCGTGTAGATGTTCCGGTACTTCTGGAACAGGGCCTCGCGGGTCCAGTCCTGGTTGGGCGCGCGCAGCGGCCAGCGCGATGCGTCGCCGCTGTTGATGATGGCGTGGTAGTCCGTGGGCGCCTTGGCGTCCTGCTGACGGATGTACTCGGCCGCCACGCGCGCGGTGTAGACGCGGCGCAGATCGGCGTACTGGGGCGCGGTGTTGATGGTCTTCTCCACCGCGGGGACGATCATCTGGTCGATGACCCGCTGGGCCGCCTTAGTCGTGGCCTCGTCCGGGGTGCAGATCGGCTCGCCGGGACCCTGGGTGACCGTAGTCTGCGCGGTCGACTTCAGACGCAGCGGGGTGTCGAGGATGTAGATGCCGCCGTCCTGCTCACGGACCTGCGCGGTCTTCGGCTCGATCCAGTTGCGCAGACCGGGCATGCAGGGCTTGCCGTTCTCCTTGGGGAGAGCGGCCCAGTAGCGCTTGCCGAGGTCAGTCGCGGGGTCCATGGCCTTGTAGAAGTCGTGCTTCATCTGGAGATCGGCCTCCAGCAGCACCCGACCGGCGTCCGTCTTGCCGAACTTGGCGTCCATGATGCGGTCCGGCTCGTCCGGGTTGAGATTGACCCAGAACTTGTCCGGGGTCAGCGCGAGCCAGGTGAAGAACGCGTCCGAGATCAGCTGGGAGTTGGCCTTGCCGCCCCAGCCGGACTGCTCGGTGGGGTCCTCCTTGGCGTCGAACGCGAAGTCGACACCCTTGCCCCTGACCGGCTTGCCGACGTACTTCAGGTCCAGGGTGGAGAAGTCGACACCGCCGGGACCGCGCGGCAGACCGCCTGGGTTGGCGGCGTTCCTGGCGTTCAGGTAGTCCGCCATGGTCTTCGGGGTGGGCCGCGACTCACGGATCAGATCGGTGAGCCCGCCACGCGTGGAACCGGACTGGCCGGGCGGCTGCATCAGCCCGCTGCTGGCGCGCTGACCGCCGCTCCTGGGCGCCAACTCCACCCGGTCCGTACGGTAGTTGTACTCGGTGACCCGGTCCCCGGCGAGCTGCCGCATGTTCCCCAGGAACTTCTTCGCGTCGGCCTTCTGCGGCTCGGCGAAGACGTACTTGACCTTGCTGTCCTTCCACGCCGGGTCCTTGGCCCACGCCAGATCCTTGGGAACCTGCGTCCGGTCCGGGCTGCCGTTGGACTTGATCTCCAGGATCTGCTTCGTGCGCGTGTTGTACGCGTCGAGCTTGCGCCGGTAGGTCTTGCCGGTGTCGGGGTCCTTGAACTCGACCTCCTTCTGGCAGATCCACTCCGGCCCGACCAGCCCGTGATCCTTGATCACCTTCTGCTCGAAGGCCTTGCCGCGCGGGTCGTTCCCGGAGTTCGGGAGGAACACGGAGTCCCGATAGTCAATGAAATTCGGGTACTTGTCCTTCTGCTGGAGCCACCTCCACCAGACCCGGTCGGGCTGCGTCGCCGGAGCCTTGGTCAGCTCGGACAGCGCGGTCTGCTTCGCGGCGGACGGCGCCCCGAGCCCGTCCCACTCCTTGGCCGGATTGACGTACGAGTAGTCGTCCCACTGGGCGGTGGCGCGCGACGCGTCGAACTGCGGCAGCCCCGTGGTCGGGCGGGTGTTGCTCGGCAGGCCGTACAACTCGTCACAGCGCTTGCCCGGGTCCAGCGGCCTCGGCGCGGCATCCGCCGCCGTGCTGCCCGGAAGCCCGGTGAGCGCCATGACCGAGGCGCACGCGAGCGCGACGACCGACCGCCGCAGCGCGTGCAACCGCCGGTTGCGTATGGGTGTTTGCACGTGAAGTCCCCGTGGGGGCCCGTAGGCATGGGGTGTTCGCGGCACCAGGGGCCCCCGTGGTCGATGTGGCGCCGACGAACGGACCACACGCTAGACACGCCCATGTACATGCCGAAGCCGATCCGCGCTTCGGTGACCGGGTCAACTCGCCTTCTCCACAGGGTGTTCACAGGTTGGCGCGGGCTCGCGGCATACGCTCGGCCGCATGAGTCCCGTATCTCCCGAAACCCGGGTGGACCCTCGTCACAGCGGACACGCCCATCTGGTTGTGGTCCAGCCGCCCTTCGCGCCTCCGCTACGACCCGAGGAGCGACCGTCCGTCGTGGCGCATGACCCGGAGGCGGCGAGGGCGGCCGTGCTGTCGCTGTCGTCCGTCGCGGGGATTCGTCACGAGGAGGATCCGTCTCGGTTGGGGCATCCCGAAAGTCCCGCGGATCGGGGTGAGTTGGATGTCGTACGGGCTGCTGCGTGGGGGTCCACGGTGAAGGTGACGGACCCCGCGCTCGTCGTGGACGGGGTGTTGTCCAGTGCGCTGGAGGACGAGTTCCGGGCCCAGAAGAAGAGGCATCCCGACGCCCGGATCGTCGCTGTCTGTGAACGGGACTTCGGGGCGGCCTACTTGAAGATTCTGGTTGCGGTGCCGGGGGCTCCGGACTTGGTGATCGAGGGCTTCGACGAACTGGAGGTCACCGGGGACCTCCGGGCCACGCTGACGGCTGCGGGCGGCGACCCAGGTCAACTGGTCGACGATGACGAGGACTTCACCGACTACGACGGTCTGCTGCACGTGCTGACCGGTGGCGCGCTGTCCGTCTACGTGGACGAGGAGCGCGTCGAGTCGACGTTCGTCGTCGAGCGCGACGAGGAGGGCGAGGCGAGCATCGGGGAGGTGTGGTTTGCCTGAGCCCCGCTACTTGCTCTGCAACTTCCCCAGCGGGTCGGGGTCTTGCTCCAGCGCGGCGGTCGCCGTCTGCCAGTCGGTGTTCCCGGTGTCTTCGGGGTACAGGGCGCTGTGCAGGAAAGCCGTGGTGAGGTGCTGGAGCAGGGCGACGCGGGCCGGGTTTTCGTCCGTCGTCTCGGCTACCTCGTATCCGGGGATGCCGCCTAGTGAGTGCTCCGCGCCGAAGAGGGTGAGCAGGGTCTTGTTGCCGGGGCTGTAGGTGTACGGGTCGGTGAACCAGTCCGGGCCGCGGGTGGAGAGCTGGGACTGGTCGTGGTCACCGGCGACGATCAGTGCCGGTGGGGTCATCGTGGTGAACGACGGCCTCATGAAGGGGAGTTGCTCGGCGGCGAACGGGGTCAGGTCGTCGCCCAGGCCGGTCAGGGCGAGGAGTACGCCCGCCTTGACGCGGGGGTCGGACAGGTCCTCGCCGGGTGCGCCGTCGGGGTCGAGGACGCGGGCGCCCAGCAGTGTGCTTGCTGTTTGGGCTCCCCAGGAGTGGCCGGCCACGGCGATGCGATGGCGGTCGAGGCGTCCCGTGAGACCCGGCACGGAGGCTTCCAGGACGGCGAGTTCGTCCAGTACGCGCTTGAGGTCCTCGATGCGGATGCGCCAGATCTCCGGGAACCGGGGGTCCTCGTGCGGGATGCCGAGCGTTCTTGAGTCGAGGTGGGTGGGCTGGACGACCACGAAGCCGTGCGCGGCCCAGTGGTCCGCCGGCGGGGCGTAGCCGTCCATCGACCAGCCGAAGCCGTGCGAGAAGACGACGACCGGCAGATCACCGCCGGTCACGGGTGCGGAGACGCGGACCTGGAGGTCCTCGCCGCGGCCCGGAGCGGGCAGGATCACCGGCTTCACGGACACGATCGCGGGGTGCGAGTCGGACATGGCTGTGCTTCCGTTCCGGTTGTTGTCCGGTGGGCCTCAGCGGCGGCGCAGGGTCGGGTCGAGGAGTGCCGGCGGGGTGTCGTTCTTCTCGTGGGCGGCGAGGTCGGTGCCGGGGGCGACGATCGTGTCGATCGCGTCGAGTACGTCGGCGGAGAGCGCGGTGTCGGTGGCGGCGAGCTGGGTGTGCAGGTGGTCCAGGGTTCGCGGGCCGATCAGCGCGCTGGTCACGGCGGGGTGCGCGGTGACGAAGCCGAGCGCGAGCTGGATCATCGTGAGGCCGGCCTCGTCGGCGACCTTGGCCAGCTGTTCGACGGCGTCGAGCTTGGCGCGGTTGGCGGGGACGGCGGTGTCGAAGCGCTGGGGCATGAACGCGGAGCGGCTGGTGGTGACCTCCCGGCCCTCGCGGATCGCGCCGGAGAGCCAGCCCGAGGCGAGCGGGCTCCAGGCCAGGACGCCGAGGCCGTACTCCTCGGTCACCGGCAGGACGTGGGTCTCGATGCCGCGCTGGAGGATCGAGTAGCTGGGCTGCTCGGTGACGAAACGGCCCAGGTGGTTCTCCCGGGCGGCCCACTGCGCCTGGACGATGCGGTGTGCGGGGTAGGTCGAGGAGCCGAAGTAGCGGATCTTTCCCGCGCGTTGGAGATCGGTCAGCGCGGAGAGGGTCTCCTCGTCGCTGGTGCGCGGGTCCCAGCGGTGGATCTGGTACAGGTCGACATGGTCGACGCCGAGCCTGCGCAGGCTGTTGTCCAGCTCGGTGACCAGCCAGCGGCGCGAGGCACCCTGGTGGTTGCGCTCCTCGCCCATCGGCAGGCTCGCCTTCGTGGCCAGCACGATGTCGTCACGGCGGCCGGCGATGGCCTTGCCGAGCAGTTCCTCGGACTCGCCGCCGCTGTACGCGTCCGCGGTGTCGATGAGATTGACCCCGCCCGCGAGAGCGGCGTCGACGATGGCGGTGACCTCCTCCTGCGTCGTCCGCCCGATCCTGCCGAAGTTCATGGCGCCGAGCGCGAGGGCGCTGACCTGTACGCCGGTGCGGCCGAGGGTGCGGTATTGCATGGCTGTGTCCTCCAGGATGCACAAATGGAACCCCGTTCCGGAAACGATACGGAACGGGGTTCCGGTTAGCAAGTGGGGAGGGGTGGGGGGTGAGGTGCGTTGGCGGCTTGCGGTGCGTCGTGGCTGGTCGCGCACTTCCCCGCGCCCCTGAAGACGCCGGCCCGCCGTGGGTTTTCGGGTAGGGGTGTGCGGCCTGGCGCGGAAGCGCCGGTACGCGTCAGCGTGCCCCAAAGGGGCGCGGGGAACTGCGC
>Ga0307510_10010237_pt1 | contig 11150 bp, 5 predicted proteins | sample 12_EM_MG_FD_207224 | JGI IMG/M metagenome (GOLD analysis project Ga0307510, IMG submission 207224) | Populus trichocarpa ectomycorrhiza microbial communities from riparian zone in the Pacific Northwest, United States - 12_EM | ecosystem: Host-associated > Plants > Roots > Unclassified | place... | reverse complement strand
TTGGGCGTATCAAAAGATGTGATTTTTATTTTTCTTTCTGTGAATTACTTCATTATATATTTCAGTGGTGGGAGTCAATGACTTGATGACTGCTTTCTTAAGTTGTCGACTATCTAGGTTTTATGTGGACTTTTTTTTTTCCCCGGGTCATGACCAAATACCACGAGAGATATACGGAGGTCACTCAAACCTCAATATGACTTTGGTTGGTCTTGCTTCTTAATATTAGAGCTGGCTTGGTAGAATTTTGAGTATTGTATCGTTAGACTGTCCTCTAAGAAGCATATTGGTGAATGCATCAAACATGCCTGGAAGAGTGTTAATTTGACTTGGCCTTCTCCTAAGACTTGAGCTATAATTTCATTCCCCATGCTCACAGTTCATTAGAAACATGAAAACCTTTATCAAAAAGTAGGGATTTTTTCATATGCAACTCCAATTTGACTTGGTATTCTCTTAGGACTTGAGCTACACCATCATTCCCCATCCTCACAATTCATGTGCATGATACTTGATAATAAGATGAAAATAATATTTTATCATTACACATATGAACATTAGCTCTAGAATCCAACCACCAATCATTTAAGTTAAAAATCATATTTAACTCATGGCTAGAAATAAGGTACCTATGAGTTGGGAAAGAAGAGCTAGCTCCTATAGTTAATATATTGTCGAATGGTTTAAAAGACTCTTAAGGTCATAAAGTTTTAGATGCTCGACCAAGTTGATTGTTTGTTGCAATTCTTAGCAACATGATTGTATTTGCCACAAACCCAATATTGCACCTTTTTCTGACTCATATCATTATTTTTAAGTCTATTAAAATTATTCTTGTTGTTGTTGCTATTATTGAACTTTTTTTTACTAATTTTCTTAAAAGTCTTATGCTTATGTTTGAAAAAACCCTTAACAACATGTGTTTTAGCTTGAAAAACATATTTTTGTTGTTGTGAGGCCGATGTTTTTCTTTAATCCTTAAAACAACAAGCAATTCATCAAAAGTATAATTATTATTTAATATTTTTAAAAAACCAACAGCCTTATTTTTATCATTATAGATATATTTTACTATTTATCATTATAGTATAATTATTATTTAATATTTTTAAAAAACCAACAGCCTTATTTTTATCTTTTCTCATTACTTATTGGTTATTGTCAGATTAATCAGGAGTATGATTATCTTTTTATTCTTTTAAGTACAATAGATTTAGTAATTTCACCTGAAAAACAAAATTCTTGAAAATGACATTGAGAGGTTTTTATATCATTTTACTTTTTAAAAAATAATAAAATGATTTTATTATTTTTTAAAGAGAAATTTTTAAAACTTGATTTTAGGAGTTTTTCTGTTTTTTCACCCTGATTTTTTTGTTATAATCAAGTTGGTTGATGATAATTTATTCTTTTAAAATTTTACTAAAATAAAAAAGTGATTGGCACATGTAACCAACGCATGGGAGACACCTATGGCCTTCTAGTAGTGCATGCGGCGCCTCTCAGTAGCCAAAAAACCCTTCCACCGTGTCATTGTAATTGTCGTGGCATCTTTTTCCTGATAGAGCGGTGCATGGTGGTGTTTGTAAGATGAATTGTCATTGACAAGGCTTTTCTTTTTTTTTTCTTTCCTTTCTCCTCTCCTTGAAAGTCACGCTAGCCATTAAAAATTTCATTGTTATCTTCTTAATTTTTATATTTCAACTTAGGTCCTTATTCTTTGGATTTTAATTCTTTTTCATGGCTCTTTTCTAAAAATTTTATTTATTTTTAATTTAATCCTTAAATCTCAATTTGTGATATTTTATTTTTTTTCAATTTGGTCCTCATTCTTTTGATTTTTTTTGTTTGTTAAAGTGATTTTTCTTTTCAATTTTTTCTCTAATTTATTTTTATTTCAATTTTGATCCTCATTCTTTTAATTGCTATTTTTTGTTTTGAATCCTTTTGTATAATTGTTCTTTTCTCAAATTCATTCTTCAATATTTGATTGGTTAGAGATTGGACTTAGTGGTTTTTCAATGAATGATGCTTCTAGTCTAATAACCCGGGTCAAAGATTTGAGAAGATAACATGAGTTGACATCTCTTATTTTTAACTTTTTTTTTATTTCATCGTTCAATATTAATTTCTTTTTAATATGAGATTTGTGGTTTTCTTTGATTTATTTTCTATTGGATTATCCTGATCTCATAATCTGAGCCGTGAGTTTGACATATCAAATCAGTTGGCTCACCCCTTACTACCAAGATTACATGTCTGACATGTTAACTTGGGTTCACTCGGGCTGATTTTTTATTTTTTTTTATCTAATTTTATCATTCTATATTTAACTAGCTGAAAATTAAACTACATTGTTTTTTTATCTTTTGAAAAAAGGTTTTTTTTCCAAGTTATCATGACCCTTTTTTTTAATTTGGTTTATTTATTTTCATTGCCAATTTTTCTTTTCATCTAATTAAAATAAAATCAACTTATTTAACTCAATTAAGACTATAACCCGAGTTGTTGATTTTTCTTCTATAAATATTTTTTATGAGAACAAATAAAAATAGACTAATGGCGTAGCGCTAACCCATTTCTACTATATTAATTAATTCTAAATGGTCTTGGGATAGATTTTCTCTATTTTTTTTAATCAATACAATTGATGCCTTATAGGTTCTGAAAATTTGTTTTCTTCATCCTATATACCTGAGAATTCCAATTTCCAAGTAGTTCGTATAGATTACAATTTCTTTTTCATTTTTAATGATAGAAATATATTTGATAATGAATTTATGAACATTCCGCCTTCATGACCACAATTGTCACTAGTTGTCATGACTATGTTGTGTCATTTGATCGAGATGACACATCCATGTTGAGGGTTGATTGGTATGATCGGTTAACTAAGCATAAAAGGTAATTACGGTCTTTTTTACTAGATAGATCAATAGCATAATGGCCAACCTGTCTGCTTATCTATCAAAATGGACACTAATAATGTTTTTTTCTGGTTCATAACTCAACAGGCTTTATGAGCAAAAGTATAATGGATCTAGAATTGATTAAGCTTAATCAAAACTGACTGCACAAAGAAAAACAACTGAAGTACTTCAAGGCTGTTTGAGATTGTGGTGCATAATGTTTTTCAAAATATTTTTTTACTTGAAAATGCATCAAAATAAATTTTTTTAGATTTTTTTATTTTTGATATTAGCATATCAAAATCATTATAAAATAATAAAAAATATTAATTTAATATTTTTTCAAGTCAAAGCAGAAGTTGTACCAAACATGCCTTTCAACTCACATATTCATGCATAAATTAATTGATTATATTTTGGGTTGTGATGATAAAGGCATTCTTGGAACAATTTTATGTAAATGTAGAAATAGTTCTTTTTTTTTTTATCACTAATGGCTCTAGGTTTTATGCATATCTAGACCGAGCCCATCAACATTCTTACATGTGTTGGATCTTGTAAATCCAATATAGCAGTGGGTCTTTAAACTTATTATAGTACAAATAGCCTAGCTTGGACCCACACAGCATGAGTGCCAATTTAGGCATGGGATGCATTGATGGCTTAATATCCATTTAAGCATTTTCCCATGGCTTAATACCCACACATCATATTTTGTCTACGACTAGTTTGTCCCACAAACCCAAGAGATTACCTATACTCTTTCAATGTCACAAACAAGCGAAATAACATAAATGAATAGAAGCAGAATGCACAACCCAAACACAGCAGATTATAGGAACAAGTCCCAACCTTTTCATTAACTCAAAAAAAGGATTACGTAAAGTTCGTCTTGTGTGCTATGCACATTCTGATCTATGGTAACAAGCAGGACCTTAGAGAAGAATGTAGTCACAACTTGGTTTTGGCAAGAGTTGACGAACAAAATGTCAGCTTGACATCGCAGAATCAATTGATAATATTCTGGATGTGAAAATGGGCAGAACTGAGAGGCTATGTGCAGAGGCACGAATCTGTGACAGTGGACAAACTTAGTGCGATGGTGCTTCAGGTTTGGTCCGACGAGGACGTCGAGTTCTTTTAGTGGGGGAGGTTTGTTACAGGGTTAAATTCATCAGGGAGTAGACTAACGAAAGCATTGCTAGATAGTAGCTATGAGGTGGCAGCCCGCGTGACAATAGCGAAACTCGGTAGCGTGCGTGTGCGGCAGCACACAACAGTTAACGCAACAGTGTGCTGACACGAGTTAGAGACTTGGATAATGGATTGTCCAAGGCTTGATGAAACAGTGCTGGAATGACACAATAGGACATTGTCAAATTTGACAACACTAATGAGATCGACAACATCGATAAAATCAGCAGCAGGGGCTGACGATAGGTCTGGACGATGGACAATCCATAACTGGACGAAATACACCACTGGCATGAATGGCAGCACACATAGGCAGTGGCAGTATGCATGTGCAGATTCGGCAACAGTGTGCATTAATGATTTGGTAGGACATGGGTTGATGTTCGGCACGGATCCTGACTTGGATGATGGACAGTCTAAGGTATGCAAACACCTATTCTAGCAACATGGGAGTTGGCAGAAGGGACATCTAGCTTGTTGGGTGGCAGGCTATGGAAGAAACAACATTTGAGGGCAATTATTGGTAATTTTCCAGGAGGCCAAACTAACCAAACGTTGCCCATGTCATGGGAGACAGTTTTGTTGTAATATTCCATGTAATAGGTTGTACATAGGGGGGTAGCATGCAATGTTCTGGTAGAGAGCAGAATACTTGTGCATAACACACACACACACACACACACACACACACTAATGAACTGGTGTATCCTTTGTTGACGAGACTAATAAAGGTTAGGAATGTTTTCCTGTAATATCTTGTGTGCTAGGTTCTGTATATCGTCACTTGTGTATTCCGCTTGTCTATGTAATGGGAGAAAGTGTGGGAAACCTCTTGGTGAGAGAAACACTTAGTTGTTACACAAACACGAGTAAATCGATGAGAGAAAGGCTGAGTCTAGTGAGACTAGACTGTCATGCGAGGTCTGTTTTTGGGATGAAAAATTGACCCTGTAACAAGTGGTAGCAGAAACCCCCGCAGTCACACAAATAAAAAATAATGGCAGCTTTTATAAGATAGTTGTCATTATTAGGCCTTTGTCCTAAAGTATTTCAACGCTATAGATGATAAGAATATTGACTAGTTTACCCTTAGGATTTGCCTGGATACACCTATAGAAATTCAAAACTATATAAACAACCTTACAACTTACCCTAAGGTAAGATCATATTCTTCCACTTGTTGAACCATAAATATTATTTTGTAATTAAACACACCCGCAGATAGCATTACAGAGCCTTTATCTCCTACCTAAACTAATTTGGGTATAGAAGGATCTTTAAACCCATAAAAAAACTCTCACTAGAGTCTTAATATCAAAGAAAAGGTTTTGGCCCTTGTTTTGCAGGTCTACCATTACTCTTATATTTTCATACTTTAATGGTCTCATGATCTTCAAACTCATATTGAATTTTTATCTTGCTCACTTGTAAAGCGTTCCTAAATAAAAGAAGCGCACTTCCTCAATTGGACACACAAAGTTAATTTAGAAGCTCCCTATAAGCCGAAAAGATATGGCTAGTTCTAAGAGGCACCATTGCAACTTAAGCTTTATCTTTTGTTATTACCATTACTTTTATAATCTTATTCCTATAATCTTGCATATATTGATTTTTTTTTCATTTCTACTTTCTAATCTTCTTCTATAATGTCCCATGAAAAAATGTAGTGGATTTATTCACTATTTCTTGTGTATCATACTTTTAAGCTATTACCAACTACAAGCTTTTCATTTCATTAGACTTTTAAGTTGTACTATAAACATGGAAACATAACTATTTCATGTGATACAAACCAAGTCAGGTCTGAATTTGACCTTAAAATGTTTGTTGATCAATTTTAACATTCCACATAGCCCTCCAAATAGGGCTTCTTCTCCGATCAGCTCCCATTCTCAATCGATTCATCACATTATCTTGTTGTCTCATCGAAACCATCTCATCTTTCATATCTTTCGTCACCCCAGTTAAAAGCTCAAGTTGTTTGGCGAAAGCTTGCATCTGAAATGTGTTATTTGATTTTGATGTCATGGAGTTATAATTTTAAAACATCTTTAAATCTGTAAAACTTGATTAGTAGCAAGAAAAATGTATCCTTATAACTCTCGTGTATCACACAATTCAAGGCTTTTCACTCCATTATTCTGACTACGCCTTTTACCTCTCGGCTCACCTTCTCGCAATTCTTTCGAAACTAAAAATCAATGAACCAAAGTTAATAGCTATCATAACACAATCCTAATATATATAAAATGACTCTAGAATCAATCAGATACTGAAAAAAGAAAAACAAAATACAATTATGATTTCACGAATAACAAAGTGAATTCGTTCAAAATAAGGATGATATGAAGACTTAAAATAAAACAGAAGCAAAAACTTAATGAAAACACTTATTTGACTCTAAGATAACCCAAATATAACATAAATAAACTGAATAAGTAAAAAAATGATAGTAAACATGTTTTTGTAACTTGACACAAATCTGACACATTACGTAATTTTAAGCACTAGAATTGAAACCCAAAACAAACAATATTAGAACAATCTCAAATTCGATGTGTAGCACCCTTGTACCTAATAAACAATGTATCTCTATTTATAAATCATTATCTTATGCCTTGGTATCAAAAAACTCGTGTATGATAAGTTTGTAGTAGAATTTAACTCAAAATCGAGATCCCAATCAAACGGTATCAAAAAGAGAATAAATTTAATATATAAAGTGATTTCACCCCAAATAACTAGTATATCAGTTTTGAAGTGAGTTCAATATGGTATGATTTGGTTTCTCTATTGTTTGTGTTTTCTCGACATAATTGAAACAAGCTTCAACATTTATTCTTCTTTTTTTTTTTTACTTTTTATGCTATTGATATATTTATGGATGGTAACAAAATAAAACAAACCTTTTTTATCTTTTTTATTTTGGTACCTAGATGCTAAAAACACAAAAAAAGAGGAAAACTGAAAAACATAACTAAACTTAAAGAATACAAAGAAAATAAAATTTTAAAAAAGATATGACCTGATTTCAGAGTCTAGCTCTAATACCAACTGATGCGGACTTCTTGAACACATATTCAAACAACTCTCAATAAAATAGATAACAATTAGGAAAGCTAAAAATCAGGTATGATAAAACCTTATACCTAAGAACCAAAGGTATTGGAAAAAGACTTGGACCCAAAGATAACCTTGTATCTACGAGCCCTATGTATGAGAATGACATAAAAAAGCCAGTTAATCTTCAATAAGTCAATGTGCGATCTTTGTCCCTGTAAAACAAGGTTGTTTTGCCATAAACAAACAAAATAAAAACTCATGTTTATTCTTCAAATTACTGCCAAAATTTGTAGCTAAAAAAAAAAACATAATATAGTCTCATCTAACTAACCTTAATGAACCCTTTTTGGGTTGCAAGTTAATGGGCCTAAACTAGTAATCAACTAACATATGTTCAATAATAAAATAAACCCATAAATAATGTCTAATGGGTCAGAACAAACCCAAACTAAAAATAGAAAGCATGAATGGGTCAGGAATTTCTTCCATGATTGCATAGTTGAGGTAATTTAACCATATACCATTGTCATGTGAAGCTTTACACCCTAAGCTAATTAAAAGGGAAATTGTTTGTTTGTTTTTTTAGACATGCGATGTGTCACTCTTGCTGGATACCATGAATGGAATTGAATAATAGAAAGCATCACAAAGAAGCTTTGGAATGAGAACTTTTAAGTATGTAAATACCATAAAAGAGGCCCTCGAGAGTGAATGACCTATGACAGTCTCTTGTGCTGGTAATGTTACTATTTCAGCTAGAGATCCAATGTCACGATACGTGTGTACGATTTTTTTTATTTTAATGAAAACTTAATTATCATTAATATTACTTCTATAAATCAAGGTATAACGAGCAAATTACGTTTAGTTGGAAGGACCATGAAAAAAATGGTAGAGAGACAATAAGTAAAGCTACTAAGCAGTGGTTCAAGACTTCATACCTAATCACAATGTTGTCCGTATAGCCTGAATCTTCAATTTCTGCATATTTTTGGTAGATTTCAGTCTTGACTTCAAACACATCATTCTCTCTTGTCTAGATGAATTACTGAGCCTATTATATATGACCAGAAAGCTTAAGATGTCCAGCTTTTATCCAAACTTGAATCGCAGAAAAGTTACATGTGTAACTCTAGATATGTCCCAAACAATACATCAAGATCCAGTCTAGTATATTTGACAAGATTTGTATAGTAACTTTGATCCTCTAAAATAATATATTTTCTTGTGTCTAATATTTCCTTATAAAATTTCAACTCACTCTAATGTACGGTTTGAGAGATGTCTAATCTCACAAAACTGATCCGTAGATATTTTAAAGTCAAATTCAGACACCACTTGGTTTGTATCATATAGGTCAGGAATCTCTTCCATGATTGCATAGTAGAGGTAATCTAACCATATACCATTGTCATGTGAAACTTTACACTTTAACTAACTTAAATTAATAGGCTAGCTAACCAGCTAATACTAATTAGAAAGGAAATTGCTTGTTTCTTCTTTAGACATGCAAAGCGTTACTCTTGCTGGATACCATAAATGGAATTGAATTAGAGAAAGCATCGTAAAGAATCTTTGGAATGGGAACTTTTAAACATGTAAATACCATAAAAAAAAAGGCCCTCAAGAGTGAATGCCCTATGACAGTCTCATGTGCTGATAGTGTTGCTCTTCGGCTAGAGATCCAATGTCATGATACGCATGTAATACTTTTTTTCTCTTAATGAAAACTTAATTGTCATTAATAATACTTCTATAAATCAAGGTATTACAAGCAAAAAGTGGGAAATTACATTCAGTTAGGAGGACAATGAAAAAAAGGCAAAGAGATAATAAGTAATGTTACGAAACAGTAGTTCAAGACTTCATACCTAATCACAATGATAACATTTCATTACTACTTTCTTGCTTTCAGTCCATTGGCATTGACATTGAAGGAACAAATCCTTTTTCATGAATGAAGTTACCAGATTTCCAGTTTGACATGTAGCATTTAAGGAAAAAATTTGTTTTGAACCAAATAGACAAAGAGAAACTCAAAAAGAAATTTGGTTGGGTTAAAGAAGTTTTATAATGATATCTACCATGATTGACTTAAATTAACCATGATTAATCAAAATCAACCATATCAACAATCGATCAATTCCTCTCCTAAATAACTAACCTTTGCAAAAGCCATTATGCATTTTTATGAAGATTAGTGGCATGAAAAAACACAAAATGATATGATGGCTATAAAATAAAAGGATGACATGGAAAAGAAAGAGAGGAGAGAGAAAAGAAAAAATAAAATAAAAGAAAGAAAGAATGAGGCGTCAGAGATGCACCGGAGCTCCAATGATAAAACTCTTATTACCACCGAAAAGATATCGACGAGATGAATCTGTGGACACTATGGAAAGCCAACTTTGGAGCTTGTGGTAAGTCACACTACAATCTAAAAGCAACGATATGCTTACTTGCTAGCATCTTATTACTAGCTTTGAAGTTGGTTTTTCATGATGTTTATGGATTCGTCTCGTCGATATCTTTTCTATGATATTGAAAGTTTCATCATCAAAACTCTTATGTGTATCTGACACCTCTTTTTTTTTTTTGTTTCTTTCTTCTCTCTCCTCCTTTTTTTTTCCATTCATGCCATTTAGTTGTGCATGTACTACATTGTAACTATGAATTTTAATAGGTTATACATGTGCTACATGCACAACAACAGGTCGCACATGTAATAAATGTGCAACTAGTGTTTCTGTATTAGAGTGAGAATTATTTTTTTTAATTGTATTAATTTGAGAATTAAGTTTGTCCACTATGGTATAATGGGAAAAAAAAACTCGATATTTGACGGATATTTGACAAATGAACTTTCATTTTTACACTTCTAATTATCACAGCACCGGAAGAGATTCTAACAACTGGTTATATTATTTGTATTTATAGAATAATAATAATAATCACTTCCATGCTTATGGAATTATTTACAAGAATTTCAACAATAAACAAGTTTCAAAATTTTAAATCGACTTCACTTAACATAAATTTTATGAGAGCGTGGGTAAAAAATTAGTTTAATTATATAAGCATGTCTTTGTGTTTATTTGTTTTTTTAAAAAAAAAATTAATTTTGTCATGTTCAAGTTTTAAAAATCACAAATGAATTCTTGATATTTTGAATTCGTGAAAGAATTAATCTCCCATGATCTATATTTTGATATTTCTTTTCTATCATTCTTTCTTAAAATTAATTTGTCGAAGGACAAACTTCTTAATCTATCAATACAGGACTCACGTTGTTCTTTGTTTTGACAAAAAAATCTAAACAAATGTAAAACTTCCTCAATCTTTTTTGAAACAATATAAATACGTCGGAAGAATGGGTGGTTGGATTATAAAAGCCATTCTTACAAATTTTCAAGGTTGAGATTGCAACGAATCTTTCCGTTTTGGCCTCTTCTAATTCCCATAACCATCCTTAATTTTTTTTTTTTTTTGTTAATTGACTTAAGTATCCGAGTCAATTTATGCGTATCTTAATTAATCCCACGGGCCTTGAAGTTAACGACCATATAAACTTTCAGTTACTATCATATTAGCAACCACAAGGTTCGAACCTGAGATCACAGGGATAACAAACTATTTAGTCTCAAGCTCTTACCACTAACCACTTACTGGATGGTTACTATTTTTATTTTTATTTTTATTTTTATTAGAGGTGTTTTTCAATGCTTTTGGTTTGTCTTTATTGAAAGTAATATTGAATCATTTATGCTGCCCTTTATCAGAGGTTCATCTGATTTTTTTTAAACTAATTTCCACTAACTAAAAGTACACAATCAATTAAAAAAATAAAATATTTTATATTTATAAAACAGAGTTAATAGTAGTAAAAAAATCACATGAATTATTCCAGTTAAGCACGTTACAATTTTATATACTAAAAATAAAACAATATTTTATTATCATGGAGTGTTGATCATACACTCAGCT
>Ga0307510_10010236_pt1 | contig 11150 bp, 13 predicted proteins | sample 12_EM_MG_FD_207224 | JGI IMG/M metagenome (GOLD analysis project Ga0307510, IMG submission 207224) | Populus trichocarpa ectomycorrhiza microbial communities from riparian zone in the Pacific Northwest, United States - 12_EM | ecosystem: Host-associated > Plants > Roots > Unclassified | place... | reverse complement strand
ACGGATAGGTCCCGGTGAGCATCGAGGAAGGTCGTTTCCCTTCCTCTTTGCCGTACATTCCAAACTGAGGTCCTTCGTTGTTAGTCCATCGGAACTTACGCGGGTATGGATCCGGTGACAGTGAGAAAAAAACAACTCAAACCCTCACGGACCTCGAAAAGAATCCCCACCCAAGCAACCATCAAGGAATGCACTTTTGGAGGGAACACCTCCGAGTTTACGCTTGTTCACACCAGCACACACGCCGCGTTCCCTAGTGTTTCTACATCGCCGTTTTGTTTCAATTGTCCCGGACCTTTGACACAGAATCGTACAACACCGTTAGCTCCCATCGCCTGCGGAAGAGGAAGGATGACCAATGGGCAACGACCACGTTCACTCCGAAAAATTGAGCGAACACGATGTACATAAAACACGCACTCAAACTCTGTTGTACGTGAACAAAATCGGGCCATCGACAACGTGTGGTGAGGTGGCGGGCGGGTGGCATCGTCGAGATCTCAGGCATGACGAAGGGTGGTCGTCTGCGGCGTCATCGACGTGCGTCATGGTGAACGAATGACAGTGCATGTCGTACACGCAGGTCAGCTGGCACTCTCGGGCTCGCCATTTTCTGGCAGCGGCGACTTCGGCAAATCTTGGCAAATGGTCCGATCACATAAACGTAATGTGGCCGACGTGTCGGGAGTTGAGCGCATGAAAGAAGCGTGGCGTGCTCTGTTGGGATCAAGCGTCTAAAGAAATCGCCGACAATCGGTTCGCCCGTCTCAATGATCCAAGTAAAATACCGGAACTCACGAATACGGGGGGAGCCGGTAAACGCAGATGGTTCTCACCGTGATGACAGCTCCGATATCTGTGCGGGTTATAGAATGCTCAAACGGCTGTTGCAACCCAAGCGTTCATCACGCGGTTAGCTTGACAACGCGCAATTCATCCAGGATCCAAAACATCGATTCGAGCTTATGAACGGGCGTCGCTGAGCGCTGACAGAGCAACCCTGATCCTGAAACCCTGACACAATTTCACGTGCCAGAGACGAGGGGAAAAGCAGAGAGTTCGTCTCGAAGCTTCTAGACGGGGTACAACTCTGGATCCGACGGGCCTCGTAGCGCATGGTGGGTGAGAATTACTTATGAGAATCGATAGTGATCATCACAAACAACGCTGGAAAGACACAACAAAACTGCAATGCAATTTAGAAGACGCCGCGCAGATATTTCGTATGGGTTCGATGATGCCAGGTCGAGGCAGGATAAGCGCCAATAACGAGAGCAAAGCCTGGACTAAATCTCAACGAAGAGATTGACGAGCGGCGAGTTACGGTTAAGGCAGTTCGGTTACAACGACAGCCACCCCGGCGGTGATCTTGGAGTTGTAGGGATGGTTCCATGATCATGATCGAGAGGCAGCGGGAAAAGCGAGGTCTGTTCATGAGAGGGATCCATACATCTGACGTCAGGAAAGAAGCTGAGGTGTGGGGGAGGAGTTCGAGGCCAAGACTTCAATTCACCGGTTGTGTGCGTTCTATCCGCCAGTGGGCGACAATGAGAGGGATAAGGGGTGAATGGTGATAGTGGCTTGTTGATTAGCGGCCGTGTAGAATCGGACCGTGATGTAGACAGGTAAGAATAGCACAGACGTCACGAAGACCTCCGCACGAAGTACTTCCAGATCCTTCCAAATCTGTCAGCATTCGGAGAGTAGGCCTGAGGAGCCGGTCCTTCGTCGCCTGTCTTCTCCAACGTCCGTAGTTTCAGGAACTGGGTGGTGTACTGATTTTCGCCATTGGTGTGTTTCATCACAGCCTGGACGAGCTTCTTCTCGATCCACCTCATCCCCATAGCTTCCTTCTTCCATACACCAGATGTCCAAATGGCCAAGGGACCTCTTCCTCCGTTATCTCCGGACTTCATCCGGTTCGCCAATACGACGTCCGTAAAGATTCGATCTCCAATGACGACTAGTTCGTCGTCTTTCACAGGGCTAGGAAGGGAGCCAAAGTAGCTCCGAACGCCTCGAATGCAGGAGTATCCCGGTTTGGGGGTGTTGTGCCTCAAGACCGGGGCCTGGAGACAGTGGCTTATCGATTCTGCCTGACGTAGGGGTTTGGAAAGAAGGAATCAGACATTTTAAACTCCCAGATGTAGAGTGACGAGAGGTAATTTTGCTTTTCGTCATCCGTACCTGAATTCCTCCAGCGTCATACTGTGGTGTCCCCGCAGAGTTGCTGACGACCAACACGTTTCCATCCCCGAACGTTTGCCTGCACTCCCGCCACGCGTCCTAAAAACACGCGTAAGATATCCAGGGCTCCCAAGGCCAGCGGCAGAATGACCCATGCTCACCGTCAGTTCAGGCACGAGCTCATCGTGATGAGGCAAAGTCTGGAAACGTTTCCAAAAAAAAATCAGGCACCTGCTACGAGCCGAGTAAAGGATCGAGGGCAGACGAACCAGACAATTATCCTTGTCCACAACCGCCCCTCTGTATCCCGCAGTCTTGAGGGCGACAAAGTCTACCTGACGAATATCTGTCCTGCGCGAACGATACAGAAATGGTCCGTCTCCGTCAGCATCGCGAATTTTACTTGTGAATCCCGGTAGAACGCATCACATACCTCTCACTGAGAGTGCCGGAATCACCAGCCTTGGGTTGATCAATAGATGAAACGGAACCAGAATCCCCGGAATGTTCAGAGGCATGGTGTCCCTCGTGTCCCTCAGACGGGAAGCGAGTGATGGTGGTCGGCGGTGGCGTGAGATGAGGCCGATCACACACGCCTTGTATGCCCTGAACAACGTTTAGCACACGTTTCTTAATTGCTACTGTGCTGTCCACCCAGAGTGCTAAATCATCGTTAGGCCGCTAGAACGTCAACGGTAGTTCGGAACATTCATAGTATCAGTTTCAGAAACCGCATAAATCATATTATATATCATTCGCACGAGGCGTACATGAACCAACCGGAAGCTGACAACAAAAGACATTGGGAATATTGATGATCTACACGCATAAGCACGCATAAATGGATATACGGATACTCGGACCGCACAAAGAGCAAAAATGAAGCATGTAGTAACTGGGAGAAGAGAGAATATCAAGTAAAGAAGCCGAGGCCAAGGTTCAGGTTGGAGTTATTGAGAACCTGAAGGAGTATCAGGACGAGAACCTTTGAGGTTCATCTCAGCTACCTCAGGGGGGAAGAAACGGCCGAAACCACATACCTATGGGTATTCACGACGAGCAGGTCGGGGACCAGGCCCTCGATCAACCCCGTGGGGGAGGTCCACCAAACCTCCTGTCATCTCGCGCATAGTTCCCTCTTTGATGATGATTCTGGTTGTATCCTCTAGGAGGTGGCATGCGGTCGTATCCTTGAGGAGGAGGAGGTCCGGGTGGGTAGCCATCCCTTGGTCCTTGATGGTAGTCTCTCGGACCCCTGTTGGGGTTCACACCAGAGTGTCCATAATATCCGGGAGGGGGTCCAGATGAAGAAGGCATCGGTCCAGGAGGCATCCTCGAAGAAAGTGGCGGAGGGTAGTCGTTACTGCTCCCAATAGGGCCATTCGGATTTGCCTCCCCAGGAGCAGGGGGCGGGTAATAGTCGCTTGAAGCACCAGGCCCAGGAGTAAAGTCTTCTCTCTGCCTCTTAATAGGTGGCCTCGAGGTATCCCTGGAGATGGATATTGGGCTCGGACTCCTGGGTCTGACCCTTGATGAATACCCAGGCGCATTATTCGAGACACTGCTGTTCGGACCAGAAGAAACTGGGATAGGTGGCTGAGAGTAGATTGCCGGAGGGTCCATATCCCGCCCAGGGGGATAACGACCTTCGACCGGAGTAGGAGAATATCTCTTTTGTGAAATTTTGGAAGTAAAAGATGCCCTCGAGTCATACCCACGATCTGGACCAGACAGGGGAAGAGGATATGTCGGCCTTCCCCTTGCGTTCCGCTCCCGCTGTTCCCTCGCTTCACGCTCCTCCCGAGTCTCCCAGACGCCGGCTGTACCAGAAGGAGCAGAATCACGCTCGATAAAACGACGTTCCCTATCTGGCCAAGGGCTACTTTGATCCCACTGTCGTTCCTTGTCTTCCCACCTAGGTGGTCTGTCGTCATAGTCCTGATATCGACCATGTCCGTGAGGGTAAGAAGGGGGACCACCCTGTCGATATTGAGGATCGACATTGTAGGAATCGTTCCTCGACGATTCTGGCCATCGCGGGCGACCCCAAACTCCCCGTTCGAGATCACGAGCATCGGGTCCCGGAGGTATGCCAGAGGAGTTCCGTACGTATGGATCTCGAGGTATTCGATCGTCGTACCGGTCCAAGTCCATTCTGTCGAGACCTCCGAATCTGTCAGGTCCCCGAACTTCATTCGGTTCTCTCGTATTACTACCAACGGCACCTCCACGACGATAATCCCGCACATCGGTTCCCCTGCCCGCATAATCATCACGGGCGATGGAAGGAGCGCGAGAGTCCTCCGAGGTATTTGGAGGCGGCATCGAAGATTGAACTGGAGGTTTCCGGTCATCCACATGTTCTGACGTTAGAGGATACCGTCCTCGCTCCTCAGGGGTGGGCCGTGACCCTCCGGTAGATGGATGGCGATCATCCTGAGTCAAAGAGCCGATCGACGAGCGGGCAACAGTAGGGGAATTAGGTCCCGATCTGCTGCTATGATCGTCCCGAGCACGATCCGACGGATAGGAAAGTCGTTCTTCCAAAGGAGGAGCCGGTCTGGGGGTTCCCGAAGTCGAGCGGGTATCAGAAGCTGCAGGCATGCTAATCCTTTCTTGTAACGAGAGGGGCGGTTGTCGGCTAAGCCTTTCCTCGAGTGTTTTGCGCTCATCTTTGGTATTCAGGGTAGATTGTCGCGCGGTACGATCATCAACCACACTCTGAACTGCAGCAGAATCAGAGGGAAGCAAGGGCGTAGAGTCAGCGGAAGGGGTCCTGCCGGTCTTTTCAGCACGAGTCGAAGGTGGCGGAGAAGGGGGGAGATGAGTGTCAGACACAGTAGGAGAGGCGGGTGGTGGTGGCATCCGTCGGTCATCTCCACCATCCTGAGCAGGTGGTTGTTGGTAATCCGTAGAACGAGTAGTTGTTGAGCGCTCATCATAATACCGGGAAGTACGGTCGTCACCCTGTCGGTCGGTGGCAGGGGCAACACTACCAGAACGCGAGTTATCATACTGACGATTGTTGTCACCATAACGTTGATCAGGCGGGTTGCGTCGGTTGTCAATAATGCGTGGTCGCTCATCAGGTCGGCGGTTAAAGCGGCCGTACCGCTTGTCGTCCCGTTGAGGGCTCCTGTCCCCGGAACCGTCCCCAGGCTCTCTGCCTGCATCAAGAGGGCCGTTATCGGAGGGCCTTTCAAAATCGGTGAGAGTAGCGGAGCGCTGCAGAGATTGAGGTCGGGTAGCTGCGTCGGGATCGAATCGAGACTGTTTGTCCTCTGAGTAAGGCTTTTGTTGGCGCTGACGGTCATCACCGAAATCTGGCGCGGATCTAGCGTTGGACAAGGATCTCCCTCGCACGGTGAAGTCATGATTCTGGCTGTCAGCTCTAGTTGAAGCAGAGGCGGGCGGTTGGAAGGAGCTGCGAGAGAAGGAGCCACGATGTGAAGACCCTCGAGAGGGCGCAGAAGATTTGAAAGAATCGCGCAAGTCATTGGTCGACTTTGAGGGAGAGATAGTGCCAGGGGAGTGGTGTGGACCGGAATCAGCGAGGCCATTTGAGCCAGGCTCGTGACGTCCTGATTGAACGTGGTGATGGCCACTCTGTAGGGAGAAACTCAGGGGTGGGTTCCCAGGAAAAACACGTTCGGGGGGGAGTCGCACCTGTTTCCGAGAATCCCAAGAGTCTGTGGATGAAGCACGCCCTCTCCGCTGATTGTCACCGGTGGAGACATCTTTCCGAGACACGTTCTGGGGAGCGGGGATTTGTTCAGGATGAGGAGGCACAGGTGAAATAGAAGTGTTGCCCATATAGATCTTTTCCAGTGCGGCTGGCTGGGGGACAGCACGAAAGAATTCATGCTGATTACTGACGATAGACTCCTTGAGTTTCTCCAAAATCTCAATATCTTTCTGGCCGGAGGTCGAGTTGGAGGCGGGAGTCTGTCGAGATTCCTGGCCCATCTTTGGGGATGATTGTTGGAGTGAAGTACCGTTCGACTCCGACCAGTTCTGGGACTGTTGCCTGGATGACTGGTGATGATACTGGGAAGAGGAGGTAGAGGCGAGAGAGGAGGCCGAGGAGTCCTGGGTGAGGGTGCGCTCACGGTTGTTGTATTTTTGCCAATGGTTGTGTCTGTGGCCTTGCCGTTGGTGGTAATACGCCATCGGGCCCTACGCCACGTCAGCAAACACACCAGATAGTCGGAATACAAGAAAGAAAAAAAACCTTTTGCTACAGATTTCTTGAAAAGCGCAAATCTGCGTCGAGAGTGCACCAGACTGCGTGGCTGAGCAGCAAGCACGGGTGATGCTCTCGTATGCGCACGGGGTGTTGACTAACACTGTGTGGCCGAATAAGGAAGGTGCTGAGGTAATCCACCGCGGCCCGAGGTGCGCTCGCAGGGTCAGTGCAGAGTCACCTCCTCTCTCGTTAACCACCACCCTCGAAGCATGAAATTCTATCCCCTGGTACTCGCGTTTGTTGGTGCTGGCCTAGGTTTGTCACCCTTTATTCCTTATTTCCGACGCTCACAAAAATCCCAAACAGCCGGCGTGAATGCGATACCCCTCCGCGTTACCATAGTCTCTTCTACTAATCAAATCGGCCCCGCCGGTGGTTTCTTCGACAACCCTCCCCCTCCTTCCGTTCGCAGCGGGGATGGCCTGTATCGCATTCAGGTCACTCCTCCCGTTGAATCTCGTCGTCGTCCGTGCCACTCCAAGAGCAACAAGGCGATAGAAATCGCAAATCGTTTCAGGAAGATGTTCGGTCTGGAGTCCATCAAAGCCCATGCTGCAATCGAGTCCACGCCTCTTCCTGCTGTTCCAGATGATGGAGAGATGCACATGATGCCCTTCCCTCCCATCTCCACGGAGCACCTTGCAAACGTGAACGCCCAGCCAGTTCACCGCCACTCCCACCACCGCCATCACCGCCTCCAGAACGCCTCGTTCATGGAGAGGTTGTCGCACGCCCTTATGGTGTTGGGCCCATGGGAGGGAAGAGCCGTCGCTTTTGTTCTCGGTAAGCAGCTCCACGGTTGATAACATCTCGTGACTGAGTGATGACCGCGATATAGGATGTGGTATCGGTGTCGTTTTGCGCATGGTCTACGTCTTGATTTTGGTCACCTGCCGCATGTTCCGCAGTCCTGCCCAACCCGGCGAGGACGATGCGGACGAGGAGGAGACCGAGGTTATGCTCGTCGCTGCTCCCCCCGAGTACAGCAAGGACGAGAAGGTCGCTTTGTAGACAGGCGCGCCATCCAGATTCCGTATGCTTCTGTTTTAGCCTCGTCATGCAGTATTATTCTCGAGAAATATACAAACATATCTTGCGTCCAGAATTTTCTGGATGATTCCAGCACATGCCTGATCCGGATGAGGTTCTCAGCCGCCGATTGGTAAATAAACTCGACCGCGACTGCTACACAAAAAAAAATTACCACCCCTTGACGATCTCCAAGCTTCATACCTTACCATCATCTATCCTCATCCACCCCTCCTAATCCTTAGGCGATGGCCGTCGTTGGTATCGATTTTGGCTCTCTCCACTCAAAGGTACCTCATCTCCGAAACCTTTTACGCGAATGCCACCGCTCATCTTCCCTGCCCTGTCCAGATCGGCGTGGCTAGGCATCGTGGTATCGACATTATCGTTAACGAAGTCTCAAATCGTCAAACACCGTGCGTACCCCCTCCACCCGTCCGGGTTTTGTCGCCTGTCCCTACATCACAAGCGATCTAATCTCGTTTCTACTAGATCACTTGTCGCGTTCGGTCCCAAGCAACGAGCGATTGGCGAACCCGCCAAAACCCAAGAGACCTCCAACTTCCGTAACACGATTGGTGGCCTCAAACGATTAATCGGTCGAACTGTCTCCGATCCCGAAGTCCAGAAAATCGAGAAGACCTTCACGAACGCGAGTCTGATCGATGTCAATGGGACCGTCGGTGTTGAGGTCAAATACCTCGGCCAGACGCACAAGTTCTCCGCTACCCAACTCGTCGGTGCTTACTTGGGAAAACTCCGGGACATCACTTCCAAAGAGCTCAAAGTCGGCGTTTCGGACATCGTTTTGGCTGTCCCGGTCTGGTACACCGATATCCAACGAAGGGCTATTATCGACGCCGCTAGCATCGCTGGCCTGAACATCCTTCGTCTCATCAACGACACTACCGCTACCGCTCTGGGTTACGGAATCACCAAATCCGATCTCCCCGAAGTTGACAACCCAAAACATGTAATCTTCGTCGACGTTGGCCACTCGAGCATGTCCGCCGCCGTGGTTGCCTTCTCCAAGGGTCAACTGATCGTGAAATCCACGGCATTTGACACCAATGTTGGCGGTCGTTACATTGACCAGGCTCTCGTCAGCCACTTCGCGGAACAGTTCAAAACCAAATACAAGATCGACGTCTTGTCCAACCCTAAGGCCACCTTCCGACTCGCCGCCGGGTGCGACAAGGTTAAGAAGGTTCTTTCCGCAAACGCAGAGTCTCCGTTAAATGTGGAATCCATCATGAACGACATCGATGCTTCCTCGAGGCTGACGAGGGAGGAGTACGAGACCCTCATCGCAGGTGTCCTTGACCGCATACCCACTCCCCTCTCCCGGGTTCTCCAGGATGCTGGTCTCACCCTCGAACAAATCGATGCCATCGAACTCGTCGGTGGATGCACTCGTATCCCCGCTGTTCGCGCCAAGATCCAATCTGTCTTCCCCGGAAAGTCCCTTTCCACCACCCTCAACCAGGACGAAGCCATCGCTCGCGGTGCCGCCTTCGCCTGTGCTATGCTCTCCCCCGTTTTTCGTGTCCGCGATTTTGCTATCCACGACACCCAAGAGTACTCCATCAAGGTCGAATGGGAAAAGGCCCCCGAGGATCCTGATGAGGACACGGAACTCGTCGTCTTCCCCAAGGGTAACGGCATCCCCTCCACGAAGGTCTTGACCTTCTACCGTAACAAGCCGTTCGAGATCCAGGCTAGCTATGCCGAGCCCTCGGGCCTCCCTGGTGGTATAAACCCATGGATCGCCAAGCTTACGGCGAAATCTGTCGGACCTGACGCCAAGGGCGACCTTTCGTGCGTCAAGGTTAAGGCGAGGCTGAACCAGCACGGCCTTCTGTCGTTCGAGGCTGTTTACACGGAGGAGATCGAGGAGAAGGAGGAGACACCGATGGCGGTCGACGGCGAGCCCGAGGCTCCCCCCAAGAAGAAGAAGGTGGTGAAGAAGACTGACGTGCCCTTCGTCTGGGGTTCCACGGCTTTGGATAAGTCCGTCGTCGAGGTATTGAGGGAACAGGAAGCTGAGATGCACGCTGCTGATAAGCTTGTCGTGGATACGGAGGTAAGATTTTATGCAGGACGGAAAGACGAGAGAAAAACCTGACATGAGAATTTCGTCCGTAGGATCGCAAGAATGCTCTCGAGGAGTACGTTTACGATACACGAGGAAAGCTCGACGATCGCTACGCTGCTTTCGTGCAACCTGCAGAGAAGGACAAGTTGCTTGTTGCTTTACAAGAGGCGGAGGACTGGCTGTACAGCGAGGAAGGCGAGGATGCTACGAAATCTGCGTACGTTTCCAAGCTCGATGCGCTCAAGGCCCTGGGCGACCCGATCACGAACCGCTGGAGGGAGTCAGAGGAGAGGTCACGTTCGGTCTCGCAACTGCGTGAGACCATCAACAGGTACATGACAGACGCTAGGTCGGAAGACGAGAAGTACAATCACATCGATGAGAAGGACAAGCAGGCGGTCGTAGAGAAGACGGCCACCGTTCAGCAGTGGTTGGAAGACCAGATCGTGAGGCAGTCGGAGAGACCGAAGAACGTGGATCCAGTATTGACGAGCGCGGAGCTCTTGAAGAAGAAGGATGAGATCATTTACTTCTGTCATCCGCTTTTGGCCAAGCCAAAGCCCAAGCTTCCCAACTCGGGGACGGAAACTCCGAAGAGCGGAACGGAGACTCCCAATCCACCGCCTCAGAAGGAGGAGGCCAAGGGCCCCCCGGAGATGGATGTCGACTAGAGGGTTTCACATCTCCACCGCACCAAACGTACAGTTTTTGTCTTTGCCGTAGTCGTAGAAGATAATCAATCCTTATAGTCAAGCTCTTTTTCTTAAGCTTTCTCTCGCACGGCTTTTATAGCACTTTTGCACCACACAATTTCATGTCGTTTGCATCGGAAGGGTCGGAGGTCGTAATTCGGCGTTCGAATCAAACGTTGTGAAGATGTGCGATCGTGATTCCGGATGCAAGGTGGTAAGACAACGTAGAATAATGTTAATGAACGACGAAGATTCCAGGAGGCTGACGTTTAGCGTACAGGAAATGATGATACATAGAAGCAAAGCGGGTAGGTCTAGATCTTGCCCTGCCTTGGGGTGAAGAGCATCGTTCCGGCGGGAGCGTGGACGAACTTTGTGAGATCCTCTCCCAAGTGATTATCCACCACCTCCACGCTGTACTTCTCCATAATGCCCATCAAGACCGTCTTGATGATCTTATCACCAAAGGCTATGCCCACGCACTTCCTCGGACCCAACCCGAACCTCCAAAACGAATAACGGTATTGGGTCGGGAGGAGCTCACCGAAACGATCAGGTCGGAAAACGTGTCCGTCAGAACCCCAGACCGGAGCATCGCGGTTGAGCGTGTAAGTGTCGATGAGGATGGAGGTCTTTGGGGGGATGTAGTACCCGTGAATGATCTTAGGATCGGCCGTCAACTCTGGGAGAGAGTAGAACAAGACCGGATGCAGGCGACCGGATTCGAGGTAGCAGTAGTGGAGGAGGGTATCGGTCTTGCGGATGTATGCGTCAGCCCGGTCTTGGCGGTTGGAACCGAGGGATTCGTCCGAGAGGGCAGCGTCGATCTCTTTGTGGAGTCGGGCCATGACCGGTGGGTTCATTGCGATCTGAGCGGTGACCCATGAGATAGAAGTCGTTG
>Ga0307510_10010235_pt1 | contig 11150 bp, 6 predicted proteins | sample 12_EM_MG_FD_207224 | JGI IMG/M metagenome (GOLD analysis project Ga0307510, IMG submission 207224) | Populus trichocarpa ectomycorrhiza microbial communities from riparian zone in the Pacific Northwest, United States - 12_EM | ecosystem: Host-associated > Plants > Roots > Unclassified | place... | reverse complement strand
CCAACCGTTCGTATACCATCCCGCTCCTCGGCCACCGCGAAGCACCAGTCCCAGGGCTGACATTCCAGCTCGTTCTATGTCCGTACCCATTCCTCAGCCAGACAGGACGATATACGGGAGGCGCCGTAGACCCGCAGCCAGGCGAGCAGGAATTCCAAAACCACCTCCTTCCACGGCCCTGACCGCGACGGATTTCCACGACCTTCATGATGAACCAAGGACTCGACCGACCACCAGCATGGGGACACCTGGGCCTGACTTCCTCGCTGCAGTCCATGACGGGCGTAGGGGAAAGCATCCAGATGGGTTCTGGGGCGGACAGGCAAGCTACATGTATTGTTTTCGTGGGAGTAAGCTAATCATTCGTTCATCAGACTACCGAGGGCGGGGATCGACCGGCTACAGCACCGCCCCTTGGAGAAGAATCCGAATCATGGTATCACAGTCGTCCAGTATGTCTCTCCGATATGCGGAGTTGCTGTTCGCTTAACGTTTCCTTCAGAGACAACCACGGACTGAGATTCTGGTCCCTCCCCCTGGCACAATCACCGGTGTCCCAACGCAACCTGATCCTCCCCCGCCACCAACATTTCTTCTCCCTGACAACGTAAGTCCTCCCCCCATCCGGCCCTGGGATTTGACTAATCACCTCTTCCAGACCGCTTCTGATACTTTGCTCCATGACATACTGGGTGTGATGAGGGTACTTCTTCCTCGCGATTACCGTTAATCCAAGCTAAATATGTGTGCCGTCAGGACAATCGCTCATTCCAGATGGCCTCTGTAGATCAACAGAACCTTCTGATTGACCACCTCAATCGACTGAATCAATGGCTCGCCCGTGATCAGCAGGATCGACACGATGAGATTATGAGCATCCATGCGAGAATTGAACAACTTAGAGGGGATCTCAATCGACTATACCAAGGTACACCAACCTATCTTCATCACAGCGCGATTTGATTTACTGAAAGTTTCACCTCAGCTGGGCCTCCTCGACCAGGGGTGTACGGTCAAGTTGGACCGCAAATAGTAATCCCTCCTCCTGGGTCCGTGCAACCACCCCCATCCACAATCCCAGATCAAACCATCCCCATGCCAGTCAGCTATGCCGGCTACCCAGGAGGCTTTGTACCGGAATCACAGATGACGTCGGGCCAGATGCCACAGGGTCCAATGGGCACTTATCCCGTTGTACCACCAGGAGTTATTCCCTCGGGGACCGAGACATCAACCGAGGGCTCGCCAGTCATCCCCCCTCCCCCTCGACCACAACACTGGGTGACTGGAGAACCAGATGTCGGCGTTATCCCCCCAATGCGTGAACATCTTCATCACCCCCAGCAGCCCTCCGGGCACCGACCGGGGCGGCCGTCATCCGACTCCGACGAGGGGCCAATTGTGATACCAGCTGCCCCACCTATTGTTGTCCAGCCTGCCCATGAACCAGCGCAAGTAGCCCCAATCATCGTGCCTCCTCCAGGAGCAACCAGACCGGTATCTCCAAGTCGCGAGTCATCGAGTTCGAGCGGCAGCAGTTCTGGTTCATCCTCTACCCAACATGTGACCTCTTCTGATATCCAACAAATCCCGTACCGTCCCGGAAGCCCCAGGGGTCGACGTACCACTCCCAGCAGCAGGAGTTCTGCTAGTTCCCGTAGTCCCACGCGGCATCATACCACCGTCGTCAATGTGGGGGCTCAGCAACCCGCCCAGGTAATGATGCCCCCCGGGACCGTAGTCGCACCCCCCGGAACTGTAGTTGGACCTCCCGGACACCCCCCCGGACACCCCATCAATATTATCGAGTCTACTCCCTCTGATCACCGTGAACAGGCGTTGATCCACCCACAGCTGCCCCCCATTATCATCCAGCCACCCGCTTGGCCCCCACAACAACAAATTCAGCAGCCTCCTATCCTCACTACTGTTGTTGATCCTGAAAGACGCAGAAGCAGGCGCCATAGATACCCCACTTCGTCCTCATCGTCCTCATCGCCCTCCTCACGTTCAAGATCGAGGGAGCGTAGAAGGAGGCGGTCGTATTCCCCCTCGAGAACGTCGCGTACCCGTTCATATACTCCGACAAGACGACGACGTTCCCGCACTCCCTCGTACAGCCCCTCGAGGCGCACTTCTCGTTATTATAGTCCCTCGAGGCGTTCTCGCTCGCGGACGCCTACGAGGCGCTCTCGCTCTCGCTCGCGGACACCTACGGGGCTTCCAGGGCAAGGTGTCACCATTCTTCCCGTTCCGACTGTCCCTAGCCAATATCCACCACCTCCGTCAGCGACTTCTTCTTCGGAGAGGCAGCCACAGCTATCTGCCCCGATCTATATCCAACCTGCTCCGCCCCCCGGCATCCCTGGTGTGGTTCAACCCGGAATAGCTATGCCAGGTGTTGTTCAACCTGGGGGTGTCATGCTCCAGCCTGGGATGCCGCAACCTGCGACTTACATGCCTGCACCAACGACTTACCTTCCTCCTCCTCAGCCTTCGTACGCTCCTGTGCCCACTACGTATGCCCCTCCACCCTCAACCCATCGGACACGTCTTTCCTCTCGTTCTCCCTCGCGGCGCTCACGACGCTCGCGCAGGTCATCTCGTAGCCCTTCCTCACGCTCTAGATCAAGCCGTGGAAGAGAACCCACAGTTCTTGTTGTCCCCCCTGGTGGGACCACTGCTGCCCCCACAGCAACCGTTCCCCGATCGAGATCGAGATCGAGATCACCCTCCAGAACACCCTCCAGACGTCACAGAACCCGAAGGCTTCGTCGCCGAAGTCCAAGTCTCAGCTACAGCTCTGATCCCAGTGACTATAGCAGGCCAAGTCGTCGACGAGGACATCACAGACATCGTCCTACTACTGTATCTGGGACACCCAGTCCCGACGAGGCCGATAGTCGTTATCAAAGAGTTCTGAGACGTCCTCCCAGATCTGGAGTGATCGAAGAGATTCATGAACAACCGCCCATCAGAACTGTGACAGCCTCTCCGACTCGCCGACAATATTCCCCGAGCAGACTCACGTACGTTCCAAGCCGCAGGGATTATTCTCCGAGTCGTACCCATAGGCCATACTCTCCTCCCCGCACGAGATCCCCTTCGCGAGCATACACACACCATTCTCCGTCACGCACTCACCGTACTCGCCGTTCTATATCATACTCTCCTCGAACGAGGTCCTCTGTCAGCCCCCGATCACGACGCGTCTTGCATCGAAGACACTCCCCTAGCAGTACTAGGTCGGGAACTCGAACCCCAACACGACGTGTCAGCCGTAGTCCCCCAAGGCGAATTGTTGGTCGGAGTCTGACCGGAACTAGGCGAGGTACAAGCCGAAGTCCAACTAGAACTAGACGAGGCGCAAGTCGGAGTCCAACTAGAACTAGACGAGGCGCAAGTCGGAGTCCAACTAGAACTAGACGAGGTACAAGTCGAAGCCCGACCAGAACTAGGCGAGGTACAAGTCGAAGTCCGACCAGAACTAGGCGAAGTACAAGCCGAAGTTCTGCAAGAACAAGACGAGATAGGAGCCGCACTCCAATCAGGTTAATCTCTCGACGTCCTTTGACGGGGCGTAGTCCTAGTCATAGCCCGAGTCGTACCCCGCCGAGATACAGAAGACGCAGATCTAGAAGCATCAGTATCACCCCTACCGAGGAGCGCTCCGTTAGCCTGACACCGCCTAGAAGACGTCGCAGCAGCAGGAGCCCCTCCAGACGAACAGGGAGGTACAGAAGAACTGTCCGCAGATCAAGGAGTTACACGCTTACCCCATCTCATTCGGTTACCCCATCATCTTCGCGATCCTCTCGGCGACCTCCACCTACCCAACCCACTACGAGAGTTGTAATCGGCCCAGGTCCTGCTGGTACTACCCCGACGTACCTTCCTTACGATTCCCGTGATGTCGTCACTATCCCCCGTTCTGTTGAAGGAGAGGAGCCCACGCCCTTGATGAGACCCGCTACACATATCCGTCGGTGGCTATTTTTTCTCAAGGAGATCTCCTGCTAACGTCTTTCTAGCACCGCCAAGTCTTCGTGACCAAATTGCCGAAGGGGACACGTCGGTTCCATACTACCCTCCTTCGGAAACTGGCAGGACTACACGTATCCAACGATCCGCCACTGACGAATCGGTCATTATTGACGGGTCCAGCCGCTCACGCTCACCCAGCCCAAGACGTGTCCCCCCTCCAAGTCGTACTCGTCCTAGAGCAAGGTCCCGCTCGGGGCCAAGATCCCACGAACTTACCTTCGCAGACGGAGAACGTGAACGGGATGATCGCTTCAGGGACCTCGAGGCACGCATGGGAGACCTTGATGAGGCAGCCACAGAGGCCGAAGACAGGAGGGAAAGGATCTTTCGCGAAAATGAGGAGGCACGACAAGGAATCTTTGACGAGGGAGAGTTGGGGAGAGCAGAGGAAGCTGCTCACCGACGGAACCAAATTTGGGCAGACTTGGAAGAAAGACTCAGAGCCCTCCCCCCTGCTACGGTAGCTGCAGTCCCACATTCAGACGCAGGGTCGATCCAATCTATACATGTGGCCGAGAGCACTATCTCAGTCCACACCCCACCGATCACCCCCACTATACCTGTTACACCGGTCGTTCCAGGGTCACCAGTCCCCCTCCCAGTGGTGGAACCTGCGGAGCACGTTTCGATCCCCGAAGATGCAGCATCCATAGTCCAGTCCATGCGGACCGCTGCTGCTCGTCACGCTGAGGAGATCAGAGAAATTGTCGAGCTCGAACGCGAACAGATGGCTAACGAGCGAGCGGAACTTGCAGCAGAGAGGGAGAGAATGATGGAGGAGCTTCACCAGGAGCGTGCTCGTTTGGATGAGGAGAGGGAAGCTAGGATCGCAGAGTTGGAGACTGAATTGGCGCAGGTGAAGGCAGATCTTGAGGCCGAGAGGGCACTGAGAGTTTCGGAGGAGGCAGACCGCAGGGAGAGAGAGAGATCGGAGGACTTGGAGAGGCATGAGGGTGTTCACATTCAGCTTAGCGATATCACGAACCTCGTCCAAGAGCAGCGGGATGAGTGCGCCAGGAAGAAGGAGCTGATGGATGAGCGATGGAGCGAAAAGCTGAATCGTCGTGTGGAGAAGGACGCTCAGATCGGTAACCTGTACGATATGGTGACGAGGATCATCGAGGACAGGGAGGCTGAGAGGATCCGGAGGGAAGAGGAGAGGATCGCTGCTGAGTCTCGACCAGGTACGTTGACTAGCCATCGGTATTCAGCCCTGGCTCAGCTCTGGAACTGTTTAGGGATTGAACGTGTGTTGGAGGAGCTTGCTCGCCAGAATGCGGAGCAGCGCGAGTTGTTGGACCAGATGGCCGAGAGCTGGAGGAACGATTCCGTCAGGAATCGTGAAGAAACCTTGGCTGCTATTCGTGAAACTGCGAACGAGCAGGTTCCCTACAATGTGCAAGGGGTAAGCTTTTTATATCCCGCCATCCCCGCGTCAACTCACACAACAAACAGTATCTCGATGAGTTCAGCAAGTCCCTTGCAAATGAGGTTCGTATGCTGTTGAATGAAGTTGGAAAACTCCGGGAGGAAAAGCGGAATATTCAATTGTGAGTTTCATCTGTCTGCACGTGGTTCCCGGTTCTAACTGTCTCACAGCGAGGTGGGTACCTTGCTTACCTTGCGTGCCAAGTACCGACCAGGCGGAGAGTTCGATCCTGACTGGTACGTACTCTCTCGAGCCGTCCTGGCGGCGTTCTAATGTCCAATCCCTCTCATAGGAAACCCGATCCCGCTCACTATGGCGGTCCCTGGCCACCGGGCGGAGGACCACCTGGACCACCTGAGGATCAAGCTCCCCCTGAAGCGCCTCCCCCGCCTCCCCCCGAGCCTGCTCGCCCAGCTTGGAGAACAGTCCAACAACGACCTCGCAAGAAAAAGGCTAAGGAGCCACCCCCACCGCCTCCTGGGCCTGAACCTCGACCCACCGTCTCTTCATGGGCCAAGTGGGAACGTGAGTATTTGTGGTTTACTTAAGTTGTTACCTTTACTGACTTGTCTTTCTCTAGCTGATACTCGATATGTACCCACTCCGCCGACGACCGAACCCCAATTACTCGTTCCACCTCGAGGAAGTCCTGGGTTGTTCGGGCCTCGTTCCCCCCGCGACTCCCTCCAACCGTGATTTGGCTTTCTTGATCGTGCTCTATAGATTGGTTTAACGACGCTTCACGGCCGCTTACACCCAATTGTATGCACTTCTGCTGCACCGTAATTTCTTCTGCTTGTCTATGCCCTTTCGTTGCTATGCTTTGCTATGAACTACCAACCAACCCCATTCCAACACGTCGCGCTTGTTCACTCGTTGTCTCTTGATTCCTTGCATCATTGGCACATGTATAATACATTTTTCACACTGGTTTCTGTGCTCATGTTTCGCGATTCGTCATCTATTTTCTATCTGCTCGCCTAATCTTTCTAGTTATCATTCTATATCCCTACCACTAAGGCTTATCCCACTGGCAATGTACCATTTTACTACTACCAAGACTGTTTGGAAACGCGGGATCGCAAACCCCTGGATCATAATCCAAGTCCGACTAATTCCCGTTCCGTTGCCGTTCCGCATTCCCACGATGTCTCCTCCTTGGGCGTTAACATCACTAACCAGGCCGAGACTGGGCATTCCAGCTCGGGCGCTGTGGGGACGAACCTGCGCCCCTGCAACACGCGCATCACCCCGGAAATACTCGAAAGCATCTCCTGAGGCTGACTCAGACCCTAGCCCTCGCGTCTTGACCGACCCAGAACGACCGGACCTATTTTATCACTTACTCGAACCTCCTTCTGCTCTATCTGCGACGAACTATGTATTCGGTCTGTCGTTCTTGGAGGCACTGAAATTGAAAGGTGACGGAGGGCTCCCGCAAATAATTGGGTACTTACCCGCGAGCGAGGGCGGGTATGTCATCAAGGCCGGGTTGAACGATTTCAGGGAGAATCGTAAGCCAGCGTCGACCTCGAGCGACACACATTGCTGATGGTCTCGCCTTGCAGCTGGGTTCAGGAAAATTCTTCATGAGGCGATACGCGAAGGGTTGGAGGAAGGGGTTGACGAGGTTCAAGCGAATGGGGCGCGCCAGCTTCAGGAAGGGTGGATGCATATACACGGTACGCCTCTTTGCTACGTCACCTCCGCCCATCTCGGTTCAACTTGGAGATTTCGTTATGCTTATAAACTTCTAGATGAAAGGAATATCCCACCTCTGGGCCGCATTGGGGATCCTGAGGACATCATAGCGTCTGTGAGGGTGCAAGATGGACAAGTGAGTTTCAAAGCGGTTGATACCGATTGTGTTTAGGATTTTACAACGCTGAAACCTTTGTGTCGCAGTTCTTAACGGAGACTTACCAACCGATGCCCGCGTATCGAGTATGTACCTCGGATGGAGTGTTGAAACTCACAGAAGGTCTCGCCCAAAAGCTGAAGCAAGTACTGGAAAGAGATACGTGATGTATCATCTGCATTAGTGCCGTGGAGGTGGGCTTCCTTGGAGTGTATCTGTGAGGTCAAGCACTCACGCTGTTACGTTGAGTGCAGCTTCACACCTCCATTCGAGACGGGGTGTGTAAACTTGGTGCCAGCCACCCAACAGCCACCCATCATGCATCATGCATCATGCATCACCGCCACCAACTCAATTCACCCAGCAATTCTGTTGGTCCATTCGGGTCGTGGCATGAGTGTTTTGTGGTGCCATTCCTCCGCTGGACTTTCTTTGGGCCTCGAGTATTTGCGGTAATTAGAGTAGAAAAGACATGCATCCTTACAATAAAGAGGAATAAAGGAGTGGGGCATGTGAAAAGTCCGAGCTTTATCCTTGAATCAGGAGTGGTGGCAAAGCGAGCGCTTGGTCTCGGTGTATACCACTACTCCATGGGATACTGGCACCGTGGGCCCCTTCACAACTCATCCCCCCTCTCCTCATGATCATGTCCATACTATCTATTATTCTCCCCGCAGCCTCGCTCCCCGTCGTTTGCGCCGCCCCATGGCAGAAAGTGTATGTGAGACAGTCGAGAGGCGACGATGCCAGCACAGGATCTTCAATTGTAATCTGGGTATGTGCATCTCGTTCTTCGTCAATGGAAGTCAGACGCTGAACAGTACGTTTTGTCCGGCATATATGGCAGGCTCCAATCGTCGCCGTCGGAGTTTTCGTCCTCCTTGCTGGTCTGGTCGTGTTTCGTGAGAAGCGGAGATTGGCGGATAGTCGAACGGGTACCAGTGGAAATGCGGTCTCCAATGGCACAAGTACCACTGCCACCGGTCAAGCTCGTGAACTAACAGCAGCAGAACTCACTGGTGGCACACGCCCCACGACTGCGGTCACCAGAAGGCCGCGGCGACCTCGTAGGACTCCCAGTCAAGTCTCAACCAGATCTCTTCCAGCATATATGAAAGAACCCGGCGCCCACGAAGTCGTTATCTATCGGTACGTCCCCAGACAGTCTCGCCCTCTTCGTGTCTCATTCGATCATGAATTGGCAGCGGTCTTGAAGATATGGACGAAGACACCGAAGGGGAACAGCAAAATGTAAATGACTCTACGACCACCCCCGACATGACCCTGAACACCGAGAATACCGACCGCGACTCCCGTGAAATTACCCGTACCTTCTTACCGCCCCGCAACGACTCACCGGAATCGATACGGCACAGCGTTCATCTTAGCCGGAACAGTTACGATCACCACGGCTCGGACGAGAGCCACGCTAGACTGATTGATGTTCGAAGAGGAGAGGCACCGGCCTACGAGACCATTGACCTTGACGTCATGGAGGTCCCTGCACCCGTCCACCCTCGCCAGAATTCCCAACCTGCGCGGATACCGGGCTTCTTCAGCAGATTCATGCCACATCGTGCGAACAACAGTACTGCGAATGACCTGGTTACGCTTTCATCTCCGCCGAACGCTCAAAACTTCTCTCCCTCACACTCTCGTGAACCCTCGGCCCAATCTGGAGTACCAGGTGCATCCCGTGCGGACCCGCATAGCTCGCCGACGAGATCTCGTATCGGTCAAACCCATCGAGATCGAAACAATAACTCGAGCACAGGTTCCGTGTTCACCGTCCTATCCAAAACGCTATCGAGAAATCATGATGATGGACCATTGACTTCACCTTCGATGATTTCTCTTAACTCGATTTCCCCTCCTTTCACTCACACCACTACCCGTACCGAATTCACCTACCCCCGTACTGGACCCACATCCGAACAGATCAAGTTCCTTTCTTCAAAAGAGACATTTGGAAGGTTCGCTCTCCCATACGGACCAGATGCCGTCGCCTTCGCCGCCTCGTCATCAAGACAGGATCTCCCACCGGATTTTGATTCGATCCATCGGCCGAGTTTCAGTGATCTTCCACCTAATCCTGATGATGGATCTACTTCCAACCTGAGAGGATCAACGAGTATGAGGAGGCCCAGTGGTGGCGATCATTCGGATCGTGGGGAGTCTCCATTCCCTGAATCCGTGGAACCGTCCTCCAACTCCGGCTCCCTGACAGATCCTCCCTCACAACTGTCGTTGTCGAAGCAGAAATCGACTTCAAACCTCGGAGTCAACGCCCTCACTTCACCGTCACAACTCTCGTTATCGAAGCAGAAGTCGACCCCAAACCTCGGCGTGGGTCGTCCCTCATTGTCGAAATCCGCTTTGAAGTCCAAATCGATGGCGAACCTTCAAAACGATGGAGACGGAGGCCTGCCCCCACGCTCTGTCTCCGCTACAGGTTCCTATTTGACCGTGGAGAGCTTCCAGACTGCTCACGATGACGGAGATGGCTCTGCGCCTCCGTCACCCACGGGTGCCCTGGGGCCAGTTCCGCAGATCATGGTCCAACTGCCGTCGAATGATCCTAGTTCGACGAATTTGGCTGAGGACGGAAGTGGCAGTGAGACGGAGGAGTTCTTCGATGGAGATGAAGGTACGGAAGGTAGTGAGAGCGGGGGTGAGGAGGGGGAGGGTGCCAACGATGGAGGGAACAAGACTCCGAGGGCCCCTTCGGTGAACGAGAAGCATCAACCGCTTGCTGAGGGAGGGGACCAGGAGGTCAAGGAGGACGATCCGTGCAGCTCAACTGATGAAGGCGACAGCGAATCCTCCGTATCCGAATCTAGCCCTAGAGGACCTCAGGGCACGTGCACCCATACCTCTACCCCTTCTTCATCTGACGACGAGAGCGAAGTTGAGACTCATTCAAATCACACGGAGGTGGACAAAACCTTTGTGACGACAGATTTGGAAACCAGCCGGATGCGACATACCTACGAAGGGACGGACGTGACCTTGACCCCAGAGATGGTCGCTGCTACGCTCGATACAAGATCTCCCGATCTGACCAAGACAAGTGAGTCGCGGACGGCTGCTGTTGAAGCTTAGGCAGGGGCTTCGACCCCAGTTCCTTGTCACCTTTTCGACATCCCCTTTTCACCCTGGCATTCCTCCTAATGTTCATCTTGCTACCAGCATCCCTTTCCCCTCATCTACTTGTCTCATTTAATTTTGTACTGCTCTTTACTGGGTTTTTATTGTTCTCATTATGAATTTACATTCCTACGCACCTCACGGACGACTTCTTCATACTACATACTTTGTTCTCCCTGCATTTCATACCTCTTAATAGTGTACTAGTTCACTAGACGACGAGTACGTACTGAACTTGGAAACGACAAGGATGCGCCCCACATGGATTAGCCTATGACCTGGGGGCACCTCTGAGTCGCCCAAGGCGCATAAGTGTGAATCAAGCGCAGTGTTCCGGGATCTGTTTCTGTCCACTGAGATGCGAACGAGGCTGCGTATTTGGTGGCGTCCCAAGGAGCAACAAGATGGTCCTTTAGTCCGATCCGCCCTCAGACGTCTGGTCGAGTTTAAATCCTCGTAGTTGCCAGACGATGGCCGGCGAGCACGATCGAGTGGACTCCCCACTCGCCTTGGACTTGGTAAACGTCCTTGACACTGTACCCAAGACCTTACCGCGGGCCCGTCTCATTCTCTGGTACTGCAGGAGTCTCGTTATTCTTTTCGGGGCTACTCTGGAATGGGACTTTGCTCGAAGCCCTCAAGTCCATATCGAATACCATCCACGCCTGGCCC
>Ga0307510_10010234_pt1 | contig 11150 bp, 10 predicted proteins | sample 12_EM_MG_FD_207224 | JGI IMG/M metagenome (GOLD analysis project Ga0307510, IMG submission 207224) | Populus trichocarpa ectomycorrhiza microbial communities from riparian zone in the Pacific Northwest, United States - 12_EM | ecosystem: Host-associated > Plants > Roots > Unclassified | place... | reverse complement strand
GCCTCGCCGCCAATTGCGCCTGCTATAAAAAGTGATTTTCCCGAGGTGGTGCAATTTGCGCGTCTCTTTTCGTCCGATCTGTTTGGAAACAACAATAGCATGTTGAAATACAAGGAAAAATCCTTTTATGAAACTGGGTTGGTTTATGTTGATTCTACGTTTTTCGATGTGCTGTCCTATCATTTTGCTTATGGAAAAAACACCTCGAATTTATTGGCTGAGCCATATTCGATCGTCCTATCAAAACCGACGGCAATTAAGTTATTTGGAAACGATGACCCGATAGGCAAGGTGATCTCCATAGATAACGCCTATGGTAAACACGATTTCAAAATAAACGGCGTGGTGGATGAGAGCCTGGGCAAAACGCATATTAAGGCTAATATTTTTGTAACGCTGCGCAGCGGCGGTTTCGGCCAGTATCTATACAACATTAATCAATGGGCCGGAAATAACATCGCGTGCTCCTTTATTAAAGTTCGCCCCGGAGCCGACCCTGCGGCGCTGGAGAAAAAGCTGGTCGGTTTCCTTCAAAAACACGGTGCAAAAGACCTCAAGGCGTTAGGCATGACCAAAATGCTTCATTTACAGCCCGTCACTTCAATGCATACTACGCCCGGCCTTGAGTTCGAAGTAAACAGTACCATCAGCCCTACGCTGTTATACATATTGGCGGGTATAGCCATCATGATCCAGCTGATCGCCTGTATCAATTTCATGAACCTGTCTACCGCCCGCGCATCAAAACGGGCCAAGGAAGTAGGCGTACGTAAGGTAGTTGGCGCTGAGCGCAGCGACCTGGTAAAGCAGTTCCTGGGCGAGTCATTCCTGTTGACGCTGATCGGCGTATCATTGGCGATACCTCTGCTTACCCTTGCCATGCCTTATCTGAACCAGCTTACACAAACCAATATTCAAGTCAATTTTCTTAGTCATTTAAGTATTTGGCTGATATTGACCGTGATCGTGCTGATCACGGGTATTGTTGCGGGCAGTTACCCGGCCTTCTATTTATCGGCCTTCGAAGCCATTAAAGTAATGAAAGGCAACTTCACTAACCAGGTATCGGCCTCCGGCATACGCCGTTCGCTGGTAGTGTTCCAGTTCTTTTTATCGATCGTGCTGATTACGTCGATCATTATTATTTACAGCCAGCTCAACTACATTAAAAACAAAGACCTGGGCTTCGACAAAAGCCAGAAGCTGGTCTTCAGTTTTTATACCGGGGATGCCCGGAATAAGGCTTCGGCTTTGGCGACAGATCTTCAGCAATTATCTGAAGTAAAATATGTAAGCCAGAGCGACAATTATTTGAGTCATCATACAAGTAATGACTTCCCGGTGTATCTCGCCGGCGGCAATCAATCGACATCCGTTGACGCCATTAACATGGCTGCTGACGAGCGATTTGTTAAGGCTAATGGTATTAAGATCATTGCCGGCCGGGATTTCGAAGTGAAGGATACCTTAAAGACGCTCATTAATGAAACTTTATGCAAGCGCCTGGGCCTCTCAATCGAAAAAGCGCCAGGAACAAGACTGTTCAGTAAATATTTCGACGGTTCTATTCATTATTTCGATATTGTTGGCGTGATGAAAGATTTCAACTATGAATCCCTCCATGGAGTAGTTGGCCCTTTTATGATATTTCACAATGGCAACCCGGGTAATTATTTTTCATTTATGACGGTTTCGGTAAACAGCGCCAACTATAAATCGCTTTTGAGCAAAATGGAGACGATCTGGCAAAAAAACCTGCCGGGCGTACCTTTTGCATACGCGTTTCTTGACCATGAGGTGCAGAAGCAGTATGAAGCGGAGATCAGCCTGTCCAACATCATCAACTCGTTCACTATAATGGCCATCTTGATCTCATGCCTGGGGTTATTCGGCCTGGCGGCTTTCAGTGCCGAGCAGCGCCAGAAAGAGATCGGCATCCGCAAGGTATTGGGGGCAAGTGTTACCGGCGTTGTTGGTTTGCTATCCAAAGAGTTTGTCAAGCTGGTTGGCATTGCTTTTATACTGGCTACGCCGCTTTCGTGGTGGGCCATGCACAAATGGCTGGAGGCTTTTGCCTACAAGGTACCCATCAGCTGGTGGATGTTTGCCGTGGCGGGGGTATTGTCCATTGCTATAGCATTGATCACTGTTAGTTTCCAGGCGATAAAGGCTGCGCTGGCTAATCCGGTAAAGAGTTTGAAAACGGAGTGAGTTGGTGAATGGTGAGTAATGAGTGGTGAGTAGAGGTCAGGTATTCTATAGCGATGGGTTTGAAACCCATCGCTACCTAAGTTTTCGGACTGCTTTGCTCAAAATTCCCACCCCCTCTTCTATCTCCTTCGGATTCAGTGAAGCAAAGCCCATGCGTATAAATTGGGTGTTGACTGATTGGCTAAAATAATCCTCACCATTACTAATGGTCAGGCCTGTCTCATTGGCCTTTTGGGATACGTCGCGGGCGTTGAGGCCGCCCAGGTATTGCAGCCACACGGCAAAACCGCCGTCGGGTATTTTGAAGGAAACATGATCGCCCAGTTGTTCGCGGAGCAAACGGCAAAACATATCCCGTCGTTCGTGGTAGATTTTGTTGCTCTTTTTGAGGTGACGACCAATGTCGCCATTTTTGAGCAGGTTGGCCAAAGCTTCTTCCAGTAATTGTTCCCCCTGCCGGTCGATCATCTTGCGCAGGCGGGCAAGCTGCATGACCAGGTTTTGCGGAGCGGCGACAAATCCAATGCGTATACCCGGCGCTATGGTTTTGCAAAACGAGCCGACATAAATAACGCTGCCATAATAATCTGCGCTGGCCAGGGGCAGCACCGGGCTGCTGGAATAGTGAAAATCGTAATCATAATCATCCTCCAGGATAGCGAAACGGTATTTGACAGCCAGTTCCAGCAACTGCATCCGCCGCTCGGAGCTTAGAGTGACCGTGGTGGGCCGGTGATGATGCGGAATAATATATAAAAGCTTAACCTTCTTTTTTTTGCAAATGGCCTCGACAGCATTTAAGTCGATACCCTGCTCATCCATTGGCGCATAAGCCAATTCGGCCCCGGCGTATTGAAAGACCTCGTTTGCAGCCGGGTAGCCCGGTTCGGGCACGATAGCAACATCTCCTTTTGCCAGCAGCACCTGTGCGGTAAGGTACATCCCCATCTGCACCCCTTTGGTGATCAAAATATTATCCGGGCTCACCTGCAAGCCCCGCGTTTCCGACAGGAACTTAGCCAGTTCAATACGCAGGTTTTCCGACCCATATTCCGGGCCGTACAAGAGGTATTTGGAAGTAAACTGGTAATTACCGAACCGCCGGTATTCGCGCATCAGCAAATCAACCGGCGCCAGGCGGGTGTCAGGAAAGCCATCGTTGATAACGAGGTTATGCTGCGGAGCGGGCTTGTACAGTTTGGCTACCGGCACGCGTGTTTCATCTACCTCAAAAAAAGTCTTATCAGGGAAACTGCCGGCAGTCACATTTTCTACGAATGATTTTGGCGCTATGTCCGGCAGGTTCTTCGCCACAAAAATCCCCTTGCGCGGGTAGCTGTCCACCCAACTTTGGGCATACAACTCATCATAGGCCGCGACAACAGTTTTGCGGTGAACATTTAATGCCGAAGCCAATACCCGGCTGCCGGGCAATGCACTTTCGGGCCTTAAGGTGCCCCGGCGTATCTGCGCAACGATGCTATTTGCAATCTGCAAATAAACCGGCACGGGTGATTCTTTGTTGATACTGACCAGGCTCCCGACGAATGACATATCTGGACTACTTTATTTATAAACTCTGGACTATTTAAGTAGTCCAATATCGCCATAATTTAGCATTATCAAAAATCAGGAAAATGAGTAACCATCACCTACCGACTATATGCACCACCTGCGGAACCCAGTTCCCGCAGGATGAAACGTTGCCTGATCTGTGTCCCATTTGCAATGATGACCGCCAGTTCATCAATCTCAGCGGGCAAAGCTGGACGAGTTCAGAAACTTTGCAGAAAGACCGTACCGTTAAGATCAGTAAGATCAGCGAGCGGCTATACTATCTAACCATTAAGCCTGATTTCGCGATAGGGCAGCGCGCATTTCTTTTACTTTCGCCCGGCGGCAATATTTTATGGGATTGCATTCCACTGCTGGATGATGCGACCAAAGCCTTTATCAGGGAGCAGGGAGGTTTGAAAGCTATTGCGTTTTCGCACCCGCACTTTTACAGCAATACGAATGAGTGGGCCGAAGAATTTGACTGCCCTATCTATATTCACGCAAATGATATTCCCTGGATATTTAATGCGGGGCCGCACCTGCAGTTATGGAGCGGCAATGAAAAACTGCTTTGGGATGATATCAAACTGGTACACATTGGCGGGCACTTTCCGGGCAGCAGTATGCTGCATATCTCCGGGCTGTCGGCCGGCGGAACGATGCTTTGCGGCGACAGTCTTTACATCTCGCGAAGCCTGCGTCACACAGCGGTAATGTTCAGCTATCCAAACAGCATTCCCTTGCTGAAAGAAGATTTTGCAGCGTTCTACGAAAAATGTTCGAAGCTGAAATTCGACACCCTATACGGCGCCACCTTTGAAGGACAGGACCTGGAAGGTAACGCCTACGAGATATTCACCAATTCCATGAACCGTTATAAGAGCATCTACGGACTATAAATCAACAAGCAATGAAGATCATACAAAACACAAAACTGCCGCAGCTCTATCTTAGGATAGCCATTGGATCGGCCTATTTATGGGAAGTCGCAGATCGCCTGGGCGCCCTCGGCCCACACGGGCAGCCTCACGTAGGCTGGGGCGACTGGTCGCATTTTATCGAATATGCGCAGCAGGTAATGAGCTTTTTGCCGTCGGGCATCATTCCTGTCTTTGCAATTATCGCTACCATTGGCGAAGGGCTTTTTGGCGCAATGATTTTGGCGGGACTTTTCACACGCGTTGCCGCTATCGGCAGCGGGATATTGAGTTTCTGCTTCGCACTGGCCATGGCTGTTTCATTTGGTATCGAATCGCCGCTGGGGTACTCGGTATTTACGCTTAGCGCGGCGAGCTTCCTGCTGGCAACACTCCCTGACTACAACTGGAGCATCGACGCCTGGTTAGAGAAAAGAACCATTAATGGACGGTTGGCTGCGAGAACGGCATTATTTATTGGGATGATCGTTTTAACCGGGTTCAGCTGTCGTTCCTATGCACAGGAGCATCACCCGTCAACCGGAAAAATAACCGAAAGCTTCCTGATCAAACAGTTCATCAACGAGCATGGCATCAGCAATCGCGAAGTACAGATAGAAGTAGTGAATTTTGCTCCGGGAAGTTCGTCCCCCGCGCACAGGCATCCCTGCCCCACCTTCGGCTATTTGCTGCAAGGCGAGCTCGAATCAGTTTTTGAGGGCAAGCACCATATCTACAAAAAAGGCGATGCCTTTTACGAAAACAGCAACGGGTTGCATGCGGTAACCCGCAATAACAGCAAGGCCGATACAGCAAAACTGCTGGTATTCTTCATCGCAGAGAAAAATAAACCGACTTCAATCAGAACGAAAAATTAAGCATATGAAATCACGAATGAACATTAACGAAGCCGAGCCGGGCATCTACCAGGCGATGGCCATAGCGGATAAACACATCAAAGAATTTGCTATCGAAGCCAAACTGAAAGAGCTGATCAAAGTCCGCGTTTCACAAATCAACGGCTGCGGTTATTGCATCGACTACCACTCCAACGATGCCCTTGCACTTGGTGAGACTGCGCAACGCCTCCTGGCCCTTTCGGCCTGGTGGGAGACCCCATTTTTTAGCGATGAAGAACGCGCCGCATTAAAGCTGGCAGAGGAAGTAACCCGGATTTACGAACACGGCGTTTCGGACGAAACTTATGAGCAGGCGCTGAAATTCTTTGGTAAACAGGGTGTAGCGCAACTCATTTTTATCGCCATTACTATCAACAGCTGGAACCGCATCGCCATACCGGTGCATATGGTGATTGGGGTAGATTGACCTGCACCTTCTATGGCGATGCAAGACATTACAACCGGGGAAATCGCTTTTAAAAACTATCGGCAATTTTGGGCTAAAGCCAGCTTTGTTTCATTACCCTTCCGTCACATAAATGTGACGGCAATGAATTTAGACATCCGATTTTTTTCATTCATTGCCGTTTGGCTTCAGCCAACGGTTAAGTTAGAAATAATTAAAGGGCTTTAGCCTCAAATTATACATCTTGCATTTTAAAAGCGATTTCCCTTGCTATGTGTCATTACACTTTCCCAACATTCCAACAAAATTCTAACTTTGCCTCTGAATGAGGAAATTTTTTGGTTACATCCTTTCCATTATACACTACCTGGCGTTCGGGTTGTTATTGGTTATTTTCCATCCTATTCAGTGGTTCTGTTTTAATGCATTTGGGTATAAAGCGCATAAATGGTCGGTTGACACGCTGAACTTTTTCCTGGTAAGCAGCTATTATTTGCTGGGCAATACGGTAACGTTCGTTAATAAGCAAAACTTACCCGTAGGCAGGCCTATGATTTTTGTCGCGAACCACCAAAGCATGTACGATATACCGGTAATGATCTGGTTCCTGCGTAAGTATCATGCCAAGTTTATTTCCAAGATCGAGCTGGCGAAGGGCATCCCTTCTATATCCTATAACCTGCGTCACGGGGGTGCCGCTAATATTGACCGTAAAGATGGGAGGCAATCCATTACCGAGATTGCCGCGCTCGGCACCCGGATGAAGGAAAGAAAATGGTCGGCCATGATATTCCCGGAAGGCACCCGCGCAAAGGACGGAACAGTGAAAGCGTTCCAGGTAGGGGGCGTTGCCACTTTACTTAAAAAATGCCCCGAGGCGCTGATCGTACCTATCTGCATCAGGAATTCATGGAAAATGGTGCGTTATGGCAAATACCCGTTAAATACATTCACCAGCATGAGCTGGGAAGTACTACCACCCATCGAACCCGAAAAAAGACCGGTGGATGAAGTACTTAAGGAGGCTGAAGATAGTATACGGGCTGTTAGTTGATAACCTAAGGGTTCATCTAAAAAATAATAGTAGTTTTCGGGGTATTCAAAAATTCAATTAACTGATAATCAAATATTCATATATGTTCACAAGTGTTCATGGGTGGTGAACGTGAACAGTGAATTAAATATTTTTGCCGTCAATGATCTTGAAGAATTCCTCGCGGTAGGTGTCGCCTACGGGGATAATCTTATCACCAATAAAAATGCGGCTGCGCTCAATACTATCGATTTTATTGATGGATACGATGTAGGATTTATGCACCCGGATAAAATGTTTTTCGGGCAGGGCATCCTCCATCTTCTTCATATTCTGCAGGGTGATGATACGCTCGGCGGGGGTGAATATGGAGATGTAATCCTTCAGGCCTTCGATAAATAAAATATCGTTCAGGTATACCTTCTGGATTTTGTGCTCGGTCTTAACAAAAATAAAATCGCTCAGGAAATCATTCTGGGCAACGGCTTCCACTTTTATTTCCGGCTTTGATGATGGCTGTATAATGGTCTGCGCCTTTTGCACTGATTTGAAAAAACGGTCGAATGCAATGGGTTTCAGCAGGTAGTCGATCACGTCCAGTTCATAACCCTCCAGCGCATACTGGGAGTAGGCAGTGGTCAATATCACCTTTGATTTACCGTTGGCGATGCGCAAAAATTGGATACCGGTCAGCTCAGGCATCTGGACGTCCAGGAATACCAGGTCAATATTTCCTTGCTGTACCAGTTGCAGCGCCTCAATAGGGTTGGTAGTTACCTTCACCAATTCCAAAAAAGGCATCTTGGATATGTAATCTTCCAATATATGAAGCGCCAAAGGCTCATCATCAACTACAAGGCATCTGATCATGTTATAAAACTAATGATAATTCACAAGTATAAATATTGGGCTCGTCCTGTATAGTTAGGGTATATTTTCCTGAATAAAGCAGGTCAAGCCGCCTTTTAACATTATTTAACCCAATCCCGCCTTCGGTGTCCCGGTTAAGCGTATGCTTTTTGTTCTCCATAAAAAAATGAAGATGGGTTCCATCCAGGTTTATCCGTAAACATATGGGCGAAGACGGGTCATTGGCCACCCCGTGCTTAAATGCATTCTCAATAAATGCGATCAGCAGCAAAGGTACAATCTTTTGGTTACCTACGTCGCCGGTTATTTTAAAGTCGACAAAAGCCTTATTACCGAACCTTATTTTTTGCAGGTCGATATAATTTTGCAGGTATTGCAATTCCTTCGACAGGTCGACCTTGTTGTCATTACTCTCGTACAGCATGTACCGCATAATTTCAGACAGCTTTAAAATAGCCTCAGGGGTGGTGTCCGATTTTTGGTAGGCCAGTGAGTAAATACTATTGAGCGAGTTAAATAAAAAGTGCGGGTTGATCTGAGATTTCAGGAACGATAATTCGGCATTTAGGCGTTGGTTTTCAAGATCCCGCTGGATACGTTCGTTCAAAAACCAATCGACACTGAATTTAAGTGCCGTACTTAAGAACAGGAAAAAAATACTGGTTAACGCAGCGCTGATAAAATAAGACCCAAAAGAGATTGTTTTACCAGTCTCGTGCTGCAGAACAATAGTTTTATAGTAAAGGCCTACCCCGTACTTGGTCAATCCAAAAACAATAATTGCTACTGCCAGGGAAAGGGCATAATACCTGTACTTCTTTTTATCCAGAAATTTTGGGATCAGGTACAGATAGTTGAGATAGAACAGCCCTATATTGATAGAGCCGTATCCAACAAATATTACCAATAACGCCTGGGTACTTATCTTACTGTTATTATGAGTAACTACGGCAAAATAGCTCACGATACTCACCCAAAAAACCACATGCCAGAATATTTGCCAGTTACGCTTCATTGCAACTAATGTAATATTTTAAGTATGAAACTTAGCTGATATTTATATATAGCCCCCTATTTTACCGATAAACCCGCCAATATTTCCGATGAACGCCTCAAAATCAATAAATGTCCGTTCATCTACAATTCCTGTCCGTTGGTCTAATAAGTTTTATCAGGTTAAACTTTCGATGTTTATTTGTATCATAATCAATCACACAATGAAAAGGCTGATCACAAACTCGAATCCATTTATCCTACTGCTGTTACCCGTAGTATTTGCTTTAGTAATGGGGATAAGTTATCAATCTCAACAAAAAAAGATTTACTCAGAAGGCACCTCTGCTGCTGTACATGCAACATCGCTGTTTTATAAAGGCGTAACCTTAGTAAAAACTGTTTGCTCTGTTGCCAAAGAAAAACTATGGTAATCAGCACCGAGGGGTTAAGCTTTAATTTCGGCAACCAGCAAGTTGTCAAATCGCTATCCCTGCAAGTGCCTGAAGGCAGTATTTACGGTTTCCTCGGCCCCAATGGTGCAGGAAAAACCACTACAATAAAATTGCTGCTCAATCTGTTAAAAACAGATCAGGGCAGCATTCATATTTTTAATAAGGAGCTGCAAAGCAACCGCGTCTCCATTCTCTCACAAATTGGCTCGCTTATAGAGCAACCGGCTATTTACCTTCATCTTACAGGCAAAGAAAACCTGATGAATCGTGCATTACTGCTTGAGGTATCTGAAGAACGGGTAGATGAGATGCTTAAACTGGTTCACTTAACTGATGCAGCACATAAAAAAGCAGGTAAATATTCCTTAGGAATGAAACAGCGCCTCGGTATTGCGCTGGCTTTGCTGCCCGATCCTAAATTGCTTATCCTCGACGAACCCACCAATGGCCTCGATCCGAACGGCATTATCGAGGTACGCGAATTACTTATCAGGCTGGTTACCCAGCATAAGAAGACCGTATTTGTATCCAGCCATTTATTGGCCGAAATAGAACGCATGGCCACCCACGTGGGGATTATTCATAAAGGCGAGATGCTTTTCCAGGGAAGTATTAAAGACCTGGAAGCCATCAGTCAGCCGCAGGTACAGGTGGAACTGGATAATACAGTGGATGCGGCTAATTTTTTAAAAAAACAAGGTGTAGCGGTTACGGATGTAAGCGATGATTACCTATCCATTCCGTTTGCATCAAAAACGCAAATGGGCGAGATCAATACTCTTCTGAACAAGAACGGTCATATGGTCTACAGTATTCATAAGACACAAAAGGACCTGGAGAAATTATTTTTAGACATCACCCAAAAAGCCTGAACAGATGAAGGGATTTTTACTATCATTCCAGTCTGAGTTTTATAAAACGCGCAAAACAATGGGTTTTTGGAGCGCAGTTTTGCTGCCCCTGCTCATTTGTTTGCTGCTGTTTGTCGGCTTCTTTAATAAAAGCAATCATTTGGCAAATGTGCCTGGTATGATGGCATGGCTCCAATTTGCCGGGGCTATCCTGGCGGTGATGGGATCGCTGCTTTTACCGATGCTGATCATATTTATAGCATACTCTGTCAACAACATCGAGCACAAATCTGAGACCTGGAAAAGCCTGTTCAGTTTACCTATTGCTAAGTGGTCAATATACTCTGCAAAATATTTTTATGCCTTTTTCCTGGTGTTTCTTTGCCTGGCTTTATTTATGCTGTTTACACTTGGTTTCGGCAATTTCTTGAGCATGCTCAAGCCTGAGTTGAAGTTTAATGAATATCACATAGAGAAACTCCTGGCGCAGATTTACTTTAAACTGTTACTGGCTTCGCTTGGCATACTATCCATCCAATTTTTATTGAGCCTCCTATTCCGTGATTTTTTAAAGCCGATGGGCATTGGTTTCACATTGACCATTGCAGGGGTGATTTTTGCAAATGTAGGCTGGCAGTATGCTTACCTGTTCCCGTATTCACTTCCAATGCAGACTATAAAGGAACTTGTAAATAACAGGATGAACGACGGCCCGGGTATGCCACAAATAACCGTAGACATATTCACCAAAGATATATTTGTAAGCCTGGGAGTTGCCGTAGTTGTATTTATTTTAGGGTATTTTATTGTGCTTAAGAAGAGCGTAAAGTAATCTATCATTTCTTTAAGCTTTCTATTATTTCTTCCATTTTCGTATTGCAAGAATCAATAGATGGCTTGTATTGTTGAGTTTTCTCCGAAATCTCTTTATAAATAAAATTATAACTCATTATTCTCA
>Ga0307510_10010231_pt1 | contig 11151 bp, 10 predicted proteins | sample 12_EM_MG_FD_207224 | JGI IMG/M metagenome (GOLD analysis project Ga0307510, IMG submission 207224) | Populus trichocarpa ectomycorrhiza microbial communities from riparian zone in the Pacific Northwest, United States - 12_EM | ecosystem: Host-associated > Plants > Roots > Unclassified | place... | reverse complement strand
CTTTTTTTAGATAGAGCCGGGCATGGGCAATCACATCTTTTTATTTTTTAAAGGATTGTTTTTCACTTTAACACTATATATTTCACGAGATAGAATTAAATCATAACTTTTTAAAACGTATGAAAAATTTTCTTTCAAGTTTAGCATTATGAGAGAACACCCAGCATTTTTAATAATTTTTTTTATTATTGCTCCACCGCTAGCCCCCGCGGCAAGGACGTAGGGCATTAAAGCAGTATTGATGGAAAACGTGGTTCAATCAGTATTTTTAAAAAGATTAATTTTTTTAATTAAAAATTAATTTTTTTATTATGTTTGGAATAGTTTTAATGTGCTAATTTTAAAAATAAAAAATATTATTTTAATATAAAAAAAATTTTAAAAAAAAATTTTAATCGCACTCTAAACAGAAGTGTCCAGCACACTCTCCCGTGTGTGAGACTCACGCAAAATTCTCATTTGTACCCCTATCATTGTCCAGCCCCAGAGGACCACATCATGTACCATGCTATGTCATCATAATCAAGCAAATGAAGTCTAGAAATATCGACTTACAAACACACGTGCCAGTCGACATCACTGAAATCATATTTCTGCTGGCTGAAAGCTGGGACTCCTAGCACTCTCATTCAGTCGTAACACACGCGCCCATCATCACCAGTGAAATTGAATTTCTACATTAGGTTAAGCATAGCGGTTTTAAATTTAATTTTTAAAATAATAAGTTTAAATTAAAATTATTAAAAATTTATATAGTTATTAATTTTAAAACTCGTTAAATTAGTGGAAGGATATATCAGCTCACTGAACACCCATACTAATAATAATAAAAAAAAAAAAAAAATTCTGCCAGCTAAAGGCAGGGACCAATCGCTCTCCCATCAATTCTCTCGATAATTTTTTCGTGAACCAGAATACCCCATGAAGTTTCTCATTCACATACACCTCTGTTGATTTGACGTTCAAATAGGCTTTATCTACTAATTTTTTGGGTCTTTTTTATCTATTTATTTTTAGTTTTTCTATGATTTTATAAAATAAAAAATTCGGAAAAGAACAAAGTACTAAATTTATTGCTTTAACATTTTGTCCTTGTATTTCACTTTTAATTTGGCATGCATTTCATTTTGATTAGGAAATGTAGTTTTATGTTTGAAATTATTAAACAAAAAGACAAATGAAGTGAAATATTCACCAATAAACAAGCACGCCAGTCATCATCACTGAAATCTTGGAGGATTATTTTTTCGTGAACCAGGATACACCATGGCTGGACCACTAGCATTTCTCTTTCACAGATGCAGCCAATGATTTAAGTTCATGTATTTATTTATCATTGTCTGCATATCCGAAAGAGAAATAGCAGTGGTCCTGCCATGAGGGTCCATTATATATGTATGTATGTATGTGCGTGTGTGTATATATACATATATAATGGAACTTGCACTAATGATTTTCCCAAGTGAAAATGAGTTCTGATAGTCATGGAACTGGCAAACGAATGACGTATGGAAATATCTACTATCATTCCATGAACTTTACATAATTACAATATATATTTTTTTAAAAAAAAATTAGAGTTTAGGATTCTTACCTCTTAGTGAAGTTTATGGAATCTAATCGATCGATTCAAATCGTTCCACAAGTTCTAAAGTAATCACAAGGATATATATATTTTCACAATTTAAATGCATGCAGCATTGATATTCTTTTTTTGGTTTTAGTTTATGGTTTCAGAATATGTGTATTTTATAAAAACATTATTGGTACATATGTTTATTCTTATAGCAGTTACTAGATTATTGATCAACACTACGTTGTGAGCCGGGTCAAATTTTTCTTGAACGTAAAAAAATATTCAGATATTGCTAATGTTTTTTTAATGGAAACAAAATTTAAACCGTATGCAGGTTGATTGACCCAGTTGACTTCGTGGGTTCAAAAGTAACTTGACGACCCGTAAAAATGTAGTTTGATTCACAAATTTTTTTAAGATGATATCTTTTTTTAATATTAAAATAGAACATATTGGATTGACTTAAGTTAATCCGAGTTAACATGTCAAATATATGACTTGGGTTATGAGACTATAATAACCCCATAGAAAACAAATAAAAACAAAAAGCCTAATTTCCAATCAACCCAATGTTGAAGGATGAAATTGAAAAAAAAATCAATTAAAAAAGGACCTAAAAAAGCAACCCGAGTTAACTTGTCAAACTCGCGACTTCAAGTCATGAGACCGAAATAACCTCATAGAAAGAAAATTGAAACAAATTACAAATGTGCAATTCCTAATTAGTCCAATGTTGAATGATGAGACTAAAAAAAAAATCAATTAAAAAAAACATAAAAAACAACCCAAGCCAATCCGTCAAACTTGTGACCCAAGTCATGAGACCGAGATAACCTCGTAAAAAGAAAATAAAAAAAAACAACTTGATTTAACCTGGATTTACTTGCTAGATCCGCGACTCTTGTCTTGAGACTAGGATAACCTCATAAAGAGCAAATAAAAATAAATTATAAAGCTTAATTTTCAATCGATCATCTTAGAGCTAATGTTGAACGATGAAATTTATAAAAACTTTAATAAAAAAAAACATAAAAAATGAGCCAAGTCAATATGGGTTAATCCGTTAAGTACTATTCTCAGGTTATGAGGCGGAGGGAACCCAATAAAAAGCAAATCCAATGTTGAAGGACATGAAACCGAGATTGTAATGACCCGGCTTTTTCGTAGCCAAAATCGGTGGGTTTTTTTTTGTAAGTCGTTAGATTCTCAATGCTTTTTACAATATCATTCTCCGATTCGATCACCCCTTCACGATCCTCATCAAACCCGAGAATTAGAGGAGAAAACTTGTTCGTTTAACCCTCCTTTCCAACCTATGTTTAAAGAAGGAGAATCATCCTCACTAGACAGAATCTATACTGATCCAAATGCCTCACCATCATCGTCATCAACTTCATCAATCAAAAATCACTTTGAGATGGCTATCCAAAAGTGTTGAACACTTAAGGAGCTTGCCACTCCAAATCTTGACAACCAACCTCTATGTATTCATGTTAATGATGTTAATTTTGAGCTTAAATCTAGTTTTATACACTTATTACCTTCTTTTAAGTATCTCGCAGTCACTCGCATCTAAAGAAATTCCATATGGTGTGTAATCGAATGAAACCACAAGGAGTGGAGGAGGATCAAGTCAAATTGAAAGCCTTTCCTTTCACTTTGAAAGGGGCGGCTGAAGAGCGGTTCTTTTCTATGCCCTCTGGATCTATTCGCACATGGAACGACTTGAAAAGGAAGTTCCTTGATGTAACGACCCGGCTTTTTTAAAGCCAAAATCAGTGGATTTTTTTTTAAGTTCTCAATACTTCTCATAATGACATTCTGTGAATTAGTAATTAGGTTTCCTTCCTTATCGTGACATCATACGAATACAGTTTTCGTAAATCAATATTCTCATAAGACGGATACTCAATACACATGCCTATAATATTATATTTTCATATTCATACATTTACATTACATCATATTGACATACTCATAAGTTTGTATTCTTGTTATAGTCTCGTTATCAACACGAGTTTATACACAAGTACCGAACGATAATTTTACACAACTAGTACTTTCTTTCATACGATTCTCCTGTGATTTCACAACACAACATCCTCATAAAAGAGAATACCACAAAAATATATTCCTAACATCGTATCTACATGTTCGCACATCCACATTCGTGTTCCATTACAGTTTTCATTACAAGTCTTTATAAAAGTGCTGAATGGAAAATATTCAACATAACACCTAAGACATACTATTACATAGCACCTTTCAAAATATGTGAACCCGTGGAATCGGCTTTCCTACGCATCTTGATTGTGTGATTTCCCTTTTACAAAAACAACATAGATACAATAATTGTAAATAATCTAACATAATAATAAACAACTAGAAGTACGTTATCGTTACTTTTCGTTATTAACTTAGAATGGATAGATTCCTTCTTTTACTTTTTATATGCATTGTACATCTCTTATTATTTCGTTAAGAGTATTTTTCTCTCACACACCCAACCTCTCCATAGGAGTTGTTGGGCCGAAGTTTAACATCAGTCGGGGTTAATCACTTCACCTTAACCCGGTCATTCACCTTGGATACTTTTAGCTTTAGCTAATCGCAACATTTAAACTCGGTCATCTGTCTCGGATGCCATTAATCAAAACTAATCACAAATTCAAACTCGTCATTTCTACAGATATCATTAGTTGAAGCCAATCATCATAATCAACTCGGTCATCCATCTCGGATGCCATTAGTCGAACTTGATCATCAAACACAACGTGGTCATCCATTAGCCGAAGCTAATCATCAAACACAACCCAGTCCTCCATCTCGGGTGCCATTAGCCGAAGCTAATCATCAATCATGACCCGGTCATCCATCTTAGGTGCCATTAGCTGAAGCTAATCATCAAACATAACCCGGTCATCCATCTTAGGTGCCATTAGCTGAAGCTAATCATCAAACATAACCCGATCATCCATCTTGGATGCCATTAGCCGAAGCTAATCATCAATCACAACACGGTCGTCCATCTCGGAGGCCATTAGCCGAAACTAATCAATATCTCAATCAACATTTCATAATCGATTAAATATTCATCAACAACTCAATCAACATTTTATAGTCGATTTAACATTCATCAATGATTCAATCAACATTTCATAATCGGTTTCACATTCTTCATAATGAAATAATATATCATCCTCAAATAAGTTATTTCAGAACATTAACGTTATATAAAAGAAAGGTACTTGTCCCTCCTGTGGGGTGTCCTTGTGCAGTCGAAGGTCCAATTCCGATCACATCACCTAATACATCAATGGCACAAATTAGCACATTTTCATTCTAAAATCACATGACTCATCACCATACATATTTCAAGAATCCACTTTTTCACATTTAAGTGTTCCACATATTACACAATCACATAATGCAATCATTTTAATCATCGAACCAATTCAGATACATAAATCTGCTGCAGAAATTAGTTAGCAAAAATTGGTTAGCTAGTAACGCAAATTTGCTAGCGAACTGATTCATTGGAACGCAGAATTGTCAGCGAAACTGGTTCGATGGGGACACAGATTCTTTTACAATTCACTACTGACACCACATTTCGGTAATGAGAATCGATTCATTATTGACACCACATTTCAGTAGTGAGAACTAATTTGCTGCTAACACCGAAATTGTTGATGAAAATTTAGTCATTGCCGACTCAGAAATGATCAACGCAACCCTGTCGCTTCCAATTCAGAAATCGACAACGACAATGGAGTCGTTTCTGGTTTCACTTCTTCCTTTCGGCCAAGCGTAAGGCTTATGCTAGACTTCCCTCTACCAATGTTTCTTAACCTAGCTGGACATAGAACCTCACCGAATCACACTCCATTTATCATTCATCATAACTAACACAAACATCGACACATGTTCATTTAGCAAGGTTTTCCCAAATCATTTTTTCCAATATCGGCATTTAGCATTACTACAACAATACACTTTTACATTCTCAATTGTCACTTGGTAATGCATCAACACAACTCATAATAATTCTACAACACATAAGGGTCTTATTTCTAATTCAGCTCTTGTCACTCTAAGTGTGTTCATTATGCAAAGTTCTTCATGGTTTATCTCTCCCCTCTTGGTCGAAACATTATTGCCCAACACTCCCAAATTTGTACGTATAATTCATCATATTATATCACAAGCATAGTCACAATCACAATTCACAAACACACATCTATTCTTTGATTCACTACTACCCATGTCCATTCATCACACCAATAAAACCAAAACATTATTAGTGCAATTCATGTTTCAGTTGCAACATGCCTTTCAAGGTTTATTAACAACACCAATTTGCACTTAACATCAATTTAACATATTTACATATAACTTCAGCAACTCAATATGCATAAATTTCATCATTAACTCAGGTATGATTCTGTTTTTGGTTCAAGTATGTCTCTAGAGTTCTGATAAGATCATCATTTATGCATTTTGTTACTTAAGTTTAGAATTTATCCAGCCCTCACTATGGCCAATCCTCTTACTAGGTTTGTGTATTCAAAATTATCCATCTCTCTTGTTGAATGTTCTGGGTTTAGATCACTTATTCAGCCCCATTTTTTATCCCTCATTTTAGCTTAGTTTTTTCTGTAACAGTTGGTGTACAAATTTTAGGCACTCCCTTATGGTTTTCTTCTTCCTTTCGTTTCCAAGTACTCAAGAACAGATGGAGAAATGTCATGGTGCATACCTCACGGATCTAAGTAGTTTTGGGAAGGGCTTGACAATATTTCTTCCCTTCTTCTCTTGATTTTTCTTCCTCTTCTTCCTCTCATTCGGTTTCTCCCCTCATGTCAGCTTCCCAACGGATCTAGGCCTATACTCCATTCATGTTTGCAGCTGTTCAGCCTTCTCCTAAGCTCTCTCTCCTCTCTGTCATGCTTAAGGAAGGCACATGCACCTGGGTTTGGTTCAACTCTTTATGGGAAGGAGGAAAGGGGCAAGAGCATGCAGTTGGACACATGCAGCTGTTGTAGCTGGGTTGGGAAGAGGAAAAGTCACCCCCTCTATCTCTCTCCCCTTTTATTTATACCACCTCTTAAATAAGGTAGGGTGTTTGGTTGCTGGACAATGGTTATCCTTATTCCCCTTTTGGCTTATTTTAGATTGGTTTCTATTCTAATTTTCCCTTAGAATAGGTCGGTCCAACACTAATTTTTATTGGGTTTTATAGTGTCGCTGTCGATTTAAAAATCGGCAGCCAAACTATGTCACTGCCGATTTAGAAATCGACAGCCAACAACTATGCTGCTGTCGATTTAACGATGATGGAGTCATTTTTTGCTTTACTTTTTTTTTGTTGGGTGTTTATACTTGAAAAGTACTTTCCTGCTTCTCGAGCCGCAAACATAAGGAAGGAAATATGTGGTATTTGACAATTACATGGCAAAACTCTTTTCAAATACTAGGATCGATTTGAAAAACTGTACAATCAATGTCCACATCATCAGATACCCAATCAATTGCTTATTCAATACTTCTATGAAGGATTGATGCCGCAAGAAAAGAGTATAATTGATGTAGCAAGTGTTGGTGTGTTGGTTGATAAAACCCCGAAAGATGCTCGTTATTTGATCACCAACATGGCAACAAACTCAAAGAATTTTGGTACAAAAGCTGACGCCTACACCAAACGAGTAAACGAGGTAAGTAGTTCTAACTTAGAATCTCAAATTCAAGCTTTCTCTTCTAGCCAAAAAGAACTTATTTCTTTTGTTTGATCCTTGATGTATGGTGTTGCTATTTCTCAAACTTGTTCTATTTGCAGCATGAATGATCACACTGTTGAATTTGGTTCTCAGATACATGATGAACAAGTAGCATAACTTAATGTTATAGGAGGTAGTAATTTTAACTCTCAACCTTAACGAAAATATGATCCTTTTTCTCAAACTTACAATCCTGGATGGAGAGATAACCTGAATTTCTGTTATGGTAACCCAAATTACCTTCCTCAAAACCGACATCCTAACCTTTTTGAATTCTATTCACACCAATCTTTCCACTATAAACAACCGGATTACCTTGTAAACCAAAATACTAATGGTTTGTCTAATGATGATGATTGGAAGGAAATTAAGGAGATGATGAAGCTTTTTGCTACTAGCAGTTTGTCTTTATAGCAACATGTTAATTCTTTGCAGCGAAAGGCAAATAACATTGAAAATCAAGTAGGGTAAATGGCTTCATCCATAAAAAGATTGGAAGCTCAAATGATGAATCAATCTCCTTCACAAATAACATAAAATGTAGATGCAATTGAACTTCGAGGTGGAAAAACTCTTGGTGAATGAAAACAAAAAAAAGTTAACATGGAAGAGGAAGAAGAATTGGAACTTGCACCCTTCAATGAAAAGAAAGATTTAGATTCACCAACCTCTTCTTATGTCGAGACTTCTACATCATAAACCAAGGTAATTCTAATGCCAAGGGATATCAAGAAGAACCAAGTTACCAATTCTAGGATTCAGTAGAAAAGATAGCAGAAAAAAAGAATTGACAAAGGGAAAGAAGTTTGATATTTTATTGCAGAAAAATAAAGATTGCAAGAAATTATGAAACAAGTAGCCTCACACCACTCTAAAGAATCATTCTCATTTTGGAATCACACCAAATCAAAGAATTTTTCATTACAATATACTCAATCCAGACATACATTCTACATTAAAAAGAAATATATATTACAGTTATTTACTAGATAACTACCAACTAAAATAAAAACAATGACAACTACAATTAACTTCTCTTGCCACTTGAAATTATAAGATTATTTTTATTTATTGGTTGCAACTTCCTCCTTGCCAATGTGTATCACTAGAATTGTAGTCTCCATAGAATGTACCCTTTTACTTAAACTAGCTTGATCTTTATCAAATATTCTGGCCTTTTGCTTGCCTTGGACTTGAATGCTGCCACCTTGGTCACTAGAACTACCATCAAATTCTCAATAAAACTTCCAATTATGAATTAACTCCACCCTTTCTTAGTGCTTTTAGCGTAAAAAGAAAACAAGAAAAAAAAGAGAAAGAACTTTTGGAATTATTTTGTAAAGTCGATATCAACATTCCATTAATTGATGCAATTCGCCGCGTATCAAAAGATGCCAAGTTTTTGAAAGAGTTATGCAACAAAAGGAAAGGCCTCTAAGCGAAAGGCTATAAATATCCTAAAATTCAAAAAAGGAAAGGTAGGTGGGCAAGGAAGCTTCTTTTTCTCCTTTGTAGGCGCGACAACTAGGGCTAGGAAAGGACATGGCTGCTAGACTTCGATTTTGAGCTCATTTCTGGACTCAAACTTGACTTAAACCTTCGTGGGCTCGGTAGAAATCTGATAGAACTTCAACTCTCTCGGATTGGAAAATTGGCAATCCCAGGGACATTTTCATAAATTGTGAGCTTACTGTTCATGACGCTTGAACGGTTCAAAATTTAACACGAGCTAGATGTTTTAGTGAACTATAATTGTAGCTTTGAATCTAAAAGATCTAACAGTTGGATCTTTCAAAATATGTTGAACAAGGTCGAAAGTTCAATCTAGAAATTCTGCACTGCAGTCTGTCCGTACTGTTACTAAATTTTCGTTCTTTAGGGCATTTTTCGATGAGATCTTCTTTGATCTTTATTTCCGTGCCGTCTCTTGGAGAAGACATTGTCGTAAAAGTAAAGTAGACATAGAATTGGAAACACTAGTGAGAAATGATAAATCGAACCAGATTCTCAAATCTCTCTCGATGCCTAGAATTTTGTCTAGGTCGATCAGACTTTAGGAATTGTTTCTAGCCAAAATGCACATCTGAAAATTATGAAAATATTCATGCTAGTACTCCAATGAGTCTAGAATGTTTCTCCTAATAACTTTTCTCCTAAACTATGCAAAGAAAAACCACTTAAGTGAATAACTTTTCTCCTAACCTCCCAACAATAACAATATCAAAGAGTATAAACATTATATACAAGAAATAAGTTAACAATAACCAAAACATAAAAGTAGTGAAATAGCTGCATATCAAACTAATTAGCATGAGAAAGTTAGAGTAAATCTATATCATATCAAAGTAATAGATCCTTTTATTAGTATACACTTCAACACTCAAGTGTTTATGGTTCATGTGTCTAACTATGTTCAATTATAGACTTGCTTTTCAATCTTGAATACACTACCAAAAATATACAAGCAATTTATGAATCAAAAAATCTTTAACAAGGTTGTAATGGGCTTGGCTATAGATAAGGTAAAAAGAAAGAAGTATAAAGAAAAGGTTAAGAATCAAACGAAGTAGAGCAACTAAAACATCAAAGAACCAATACACAAGTATGCATCTAAGTACATCATTCTTTCACTTTAAACAACATAACTCAACTTCTTTGATCCTTTTCATTCCCACAAACATATAAACATTGAAAAACACTTCGGACACAAACAATTATTTCTTTCTTTTCTTCTTTTGTAACTCTCGGCCTCAACTTTCTCCTTTTTTTTTTTTTCACTTGGCCGAATAGATTATCTCATTAAACTTGGCCTTTATTTTGTTCTCAACCATGGCCGAAACATACATCATCAAAAACACAAGCCATTCTTTTGATTTAAAACCACAACAAATACAACCATCTCCCATATTTAAATTAGCTTGATCATGCTCTACTAATCCTTGGCAAGGAAAAAAGAAAAAAAATATTAAACAAGGTTGTAATTATTTGGAGAATCCACAAAGATTAAAATGAAGAAGAAGATATGAGGGAGGCCACCTAAGAAATCCTTAGCGGTGGCGCCAGTAATTTTGGGTGGTGGTGGGTGCCTTGATGTCGTGGTGTAGTGAGTGGTCAACTGGTCACGTGATTAGATTAGGGTTAGGGATTTGAATTTTTGTTTATGATTGATCTGAATTAGATTGATTCAGGTGTGTGTGTGTTTGGTCATGAAACCTGTGAATTGCTTTCGAACCAAAAACCGAACCAGAGTGCATATATATATATATATATATGTGTGTGTGTGTGTTTTTCAAATTGAAAATGAAATAACTGAATTTTAGTTTGGTTCGGTATCAAAAAACTAAAATTTAATTTTGGAATTGGTTTTACAATTTAAACATGCTCGGTTTGAATTGGTTTTTCAGCATTAGTTCCACGTTGCTAACCTCTATTTGTGTTTTAAATTTTAACACGTAAACATAACTCTAAAAGAAAGTGTCCGGCCCACTCTTCTTTAGAAATGGGCGTTCCAAATTATTGGATTTTCTGTACTAAATTGAAGATCCTCGACAAGCGTTAGGAACCAAGGACAAAAACATCCATAGAAATATTCACATATTTATAAACAGCACCAAAAAATTTTCGGCTCCCTCAATTTTTTTTTTGTCATTCACGTAAAAGACATGCTTGAGACTCCCACATAATTTTTTTTGAACCAGAATACATCACCACTGCCATTTCCTAGTAACATATGCATCCATTGATTTTATATTCACTCATTTTTTAGGTCATTTTATCTTTTTATTTTTAGTTTTTCTA
>Ga0307510_10010230_pt1 | contig 11152 bp, 16 predicted proteins | sample 12_EM_MG_FD_207224 | JGI IMG/M metagenome (GOLD analysis project Ga0307510, IMG submission 207224) | Populus trichocarpa ectomycorrhiza microbial communities from riparian zone in the Pacific Northwest, United States - 12_EM | ecosystem: Host-associated > Plants > Roots > Unclassified | place... | reverse complement strand
GGCCTTCCAATCATCGGGGACATGGAAAGAGACTTGAGACCCAGGCTTCGCTTCCCATCTAAAATCGATGAGTTCGCCTTGCATTTGCAGTCACGGTTCAAGGAGCAACGTACCCAGTGGCGTGACCAGGCTTAGTCTTCGAGACGTGCATGTCAGTGAAAATCTACCATTGGATGTAACGATTAGCGATCATCCAGTCGAAGCAAGCCACCATACCGCCGGCCTGTATGAAAGAAAATGTAGTAAGTATTGGAGGTGCATACGAAGGCCACAAGGTTGCATTACCAGATGGTGAACGAGCATTTATTGTGAACCTACAATCGTTGTATGTTGTTCAATATGCAAGACGAAGGACGAGGAGCGCAATACATACAGTGAAAGTGCGTCCCGCCACACCTGAGATCAAGAGGGCCCTGGCAACGAGGAAAGTGATGTTCTTCATGATATTGACTTCAGAGAGGATATTTCTAAATTCTGGGGTTCCAATGATATACCGCTCTGTCTTTTATAGAGGTCTAGACGAGCAAGTACGAGGTTAATTACCTGAGCCCGTAAGAATCCATATGGATTTTATTTAAACAATGGAGCATCAATAAGGTAGGGTTTGTTTAATTCTTGAGCGATTAATTGGCGATTAATCATGTTCAGTTTAAATATAATTATAACAAAATAGAGGATTGTACCTGTTTAAACACGAATCTCGGGCTTTACTAGTATTAGATCCATGGTATAATTAAACATAAGTAGTTTAAACACCACCAATGGTATGAAAGATTTCAAACAGGGTTTTTTTAAATGGATAGGTGTTTAAACACGTAAATGTTACAAGGTTCAGCAAGAGAGTTACCTTTGGAGGTGTAGATTAAACAAGGGTGGTATTAAACAGATAGAGTGTATGGGACAACATTTAAATGTCTTGTTTAAATAAGGTGTTTAAACAGGCAATGTTACGGCGAGAGAATTACCTTTGGGGGTGTAAATAAGGCAGTTTAAACAGAGGTTTAAACGTGCTCACTTCAAGCGGTTCCCTCCGGCGTCAAGAGGGTGACCCTCGTTGTCAATTTTAGTAGTTTCCCATGTCCATGACGGTCTGTAAAATCTGATATTAAAAACACACTGTGGGAATGGAATCCAAAGAAACGGACTTCGCTCGTTTTGAAGTAGGCAGAGTCGGTGGTGCTGCCGCTGGTTCTGGTTGTTTACGCTTACGAGAACTTCGCCGCGGCTCAGTGGCATCAGGGTTTGTACATTTTGCGGGCTGTGGTTTCAATTTCAATCGAATCTTCACGGCGGGCTTGCTGGGGCCAACAACGTTGGCTTCAGCTATTGCATCGGGGACAATACTGGCAGCAGACCCAACGTTAGCGACCAGGGTGGTAGTCGTACCCGTGTCAAAAGGCGACCTGCCATTGGGAGCAGCAGGTGACTTGGCGGCAGCGAGCGCATCAAGCCCAGTACCCGGGCCCATCGTAGACCCGGAGGCAGTCGTTGTTGCGGTGGCGATGGTTGAATTGGCTGTGACCAGTAAGGTAGAGCCCGTCGTCGACTCAGAGACAGTCGGCGTTGTTGGGTTAGCGACAGTGGAATCGGCCGTCACTGGAAAAATGGATTCCGGAGTCGCAGTGGTGGGGCTGACCTCGGAAGGGATGATGGCGTCAACTACTTTCTTAGAGGGCATCGTCTTGGACCCAGGCGGCTGTAAAACGGGGGTGTCTGTAGCCGTCGCAGATTTGGATATAGTTGGCGTCCGAGAAAGGGAATGTGATGGAGAAAGTCTGTCTGTGTCACTATCGTCAACAGTCTTGATGCGAAGGCGGAAAGGATTTTGCGAGCGCGCTGAGTCCAGGAAATACCCAGCAAGAGCAAAAATATCGCCCGGACTCATGAACTGACGATTTGGCAGTTTAATACTGGGGGGGCTGTAAACCTTGACGTTGTAATACATATGCGGGTGTGCATTAATGTCATCCCATGGAACTGAGTCGGCAGTGCCAAGGGGATGAGCAGCCTCTGCTTAAAGCTATCAGCAGGACGAAATGATGAGGAAACCTGGAACACACCCCAAAGTGCGGTAATATAATCCTGAATAACCCGGGCCACATCGTCAACAGGCATTTTCCAGATATCAATACCGGGAAAAAGTGGTACACCATCCTCGTTGCGATCAATCCTGAAAGCTGCAAGATCTGAGGGTTTTCCTATTGAATACAACATCATTAGTCACACGCATATATAGGGCTAAAGTTGGCACAAACGTGGTAGGACCCGATCGACATGAAGATTCCAATGCGCTTCCCAATCGTCATGGTCATCAATCGGTGGAACTAACTTGACCTCGGTAGCGGCATTAATTCCCGCATATATTCTAGTAATATGAATGGTGAGTTTATGTCGACAAGAAACCTGAAAGGTACTTACGTGCCAGAAACAACCCCATCGTTCTCATCTCGGAAACCATAGGAAAGCGTCATAACACATGATCCAAGGGCCTTGCGGTTACAGATGCCTTGTAAGGCATCGGCCATCAGATACGGAAAGTCCGACTGATTACTATTGCGCCCAGTCGTCAACAGAGAATATGAAGGCAATAACCATGGGCATACCCAAATACATCAACCGCCATCTCCTTCGCTCTCTCCTCCCAGACTGATTGGTCAGCAGCATCCCACAGCTCAGCTGTCGCCATATTGTGCAGAGCACCCCCCTTGAGGTGAGGATGCAGAGGAAGCAACTTATCCTCAGTTGCCCGTATTTGATCTTTCATCTCATCCTGGAACAGGCGACGTGCGGTGAGGTTTCCAGCAAAGGAAAGTGCACGAAGCAGAGTGGTGGCAGCCTTAGCAGTAGACTCAATCCCAGAACTAGATGGTTCCTCAGTTGCAACCCGGGGGGCTTGTCCAGTCGGATTGCGGCGCATAACGTTATTGAAGTGATTCGTAAACTTACGCTTAATAGCCTGGCAACAATTATCCAATGAAATCATCTAATAAGTAGTATACGTGAACAAACATACTGCACGCCATCCAGAGAGCGGAATATCAGACCCGGATAGACCACGGAATGCGTCAGTGGCAAGAATCTTCGTGGTAGTTGCAGTTTTCCAAGCAGTGAGATCCGCATTATTCTTGCCTAACGTCTTGTTGACACGCTTCACTTCCTTCTCGAAGTCAGGTATGAAGCCGTTGATGATTGATGATTGCTCAGAAGTGAAATGATAAGTTGTGGGTTTAGCGCCTCGAGCCATGCCGATGTCTGTCAGAATGACGATGGTGTGTTAGGGGGTGGTGAAGGAGAATACAATTTGTGGCACTTCTACATTCCCTTGATCAAATATTAGGATACGCAGCTCCCACACTTTGGCATGAACAATGCTACTGGGGGCAAAATAGTGCCCATTGGCACCAATGGTTGGCGCCCTCTAAAAATAGCACATCGGTCACAAAGGCTGCTCATTAGCTGCTCAACGTTCAAAACCTGCACCACAATTGGAAAAAATAGCCCCGATCGAAACTCTCAGCAATTAGGAATTTCAAATGAGAGTTGTCAAGAGAGTTACAATTTTCGAATAAAGGAAACAACGAAGATACCATAATTGTCCATAATTGTTGGCATTGTCGACCAGGAGTTGGACTCCTGGACCCACGTAAAACAAAACGGAAGGGGTGGTCGTGATATATAAGTAGTTTTGGAGCCTGCGTTCGAAACACAGAACACAATGGTACAATATTCTGCTCGCAATCGATTTCTCAGATCCCTCCTACCTCGCTACAACGTCCCTCGGTGCCCTAATGGTAATTTGCATATAAAATGTGTTTGCATGGGGAAACACTATCCTGAAGACCTCGGAAGACAGTACTACTTTGTGAGTCTTTCCGAGTTCATCTCAAAAGCGAACTTGACGCTAGCTATACTTTCTTAGTGTAAATCCATGCAGGGCCAACCGCAATGCGCCCGATATCTATCAGGTGAAAACCGTACCCCCAAGCTTTCTGGCCCAGTCCGTAATCAACTACTCCACGCGCTCAAAATCTTTGATGATGCAACAGCCTCCAGGGCCACCTATGAAGATGCTGCACATCAGGGTCGAGAAGCATACGTGACTCACCAGGCTATTACGCCGGCCAATGCACCGGTACATGGCGATCAAGTTGAAGGCGCCTGCATGATGCATGCCATAGCAGAACCTGATGACGACGCACACGACTATGAGCCCGGTGCCAGTGGTGGCAATGAATCTCAGCCAAATTCCCAATCAACCTCGCATAGTACGCCTAGTTCTTCGCCGGATGAAGAAAAATGTGTCGATATTGTCATATATTTAGCAGTAAGATTTAGACGAGGATAAGCGCCGTTAGTCACTAATAATTCATAGGGAACAGACGCTTACATCAAACACACTGGACGACTCCAGAATGGCCTGTATAATTTGATGAAAGATGAGGCATGTTGCAATATTATGGGCTTTCCATCGAAAGAGTGGTCTGTCTATGATTGGGTTCGAGATGACTTTGTTGGCGTTCCAACATTTTGTTATCTAGCTGCCTCTGATGGAGATGTTCTTGTGTTCCGACCTTCGTCATTCATGGATTCCGACTGCATTGGTTTGAATGCCTTGATTGGCCGCATTGACATAAAAGGGAAAAGGAAGCAGAACCAGTATCCAGACACTTCGAGCCCTTCCAAGAAGACACGCAAGTCAGGCGACGAGCTTCAAGTTGAGGTGCTAGATTGGACAACTTTGTAACATTTGAATAAATCACGTCTATATAAGTACATAGTAGGACTGTAATTCTATGGCACCTGAACATGTGTACGGTGGGCTATTCCAAGCTGGTTGCCAAGGGCGGGTGCAGCAGCAAGATATTTGAGCTCAGAGACAAAGGACGAACGTTGAACCTGCGTAATCAAAAAATATTAATAGACGATCGGATCCGGGTAAGTTCCTACCCGAGGCTTGAACTTCTCGTGGGACATCAACAGCCGACTTCTGGATTCACGCGGCTTCTCGCTTGTTCTCGTACCAGAACCTCCTTTGAATCGAAGATCCACGAATACTTGCTGAAAGCAACCACAGAGACGAGGAGTAGCAGGAGTAGTGGGACAACGAGGATTCAGAGGGGAAATGGCCAAAACAGGTGCGGTTTTTTCACTACCAACTCTATTGATACTAACATCTTCCAACTGTCAGTGGTCATTTTGTTTCAACAGGGGGAAGAGAGGAAGCACACCTCATCGCCTTGAAATTTGGTTATTTTGTTCCCGTTCTGGTCATGTTGAAACGGCTTAGTTCACTTTCGACGTAGCTAGGAGGGAAATTAGGCATCGGCACAGACTTTGCGTCGGCCAATGCTCTGGCCCTAGACTCCGCGTCGGTCCCCTTATGCATTCTATTATTCCCACTGACTTAGGCATTGGAGACTGGAACCCAACTCTGCGTCGGTCCACTTGTGTCGGTCCCCTGTTTACTTTCGACGTAGCTAGGAGGGGAAACCCCTCTAGTTGTGTTGAAATTTCCGCTGACTTCAGCATCGGCACAGACTTTGCGTCGGCCAATGCTCTGGCCCTAGACTCCGCGTCAGTCCCCTTGTGCGTTCTATCATTCCTGCTGACTTAGGCATTGGAGACTTTATACTCAGGAACTAGACTCCGCGCCGGTCCACTTGTGTGTCATCGATCTACATGCCTTTGGATACTTCGTCGTCTGGATGCGAAAACGGGAGGTAGGGTTTATTTTTCCTGTTATGCGTTGGGACTTAAAAATCCGTCAGTTCAATGGAGGTGGAGACATTTCGGTTGAATAACCCAGCAAATCACGGCGTGGTGCAGGATCGATTGCTGCCATGTCGACGATGGGCTGTACATTAGTGCAGCTCGGTGCGGAACAATTATCTGGAAACAAAGCTGTGTTGTCTCATGTTGCTGATGTTACGCCGAGCCCTTTTTGTTCACTAGATTATTGTACCGAAATTTTAATATATACCTATGATTACATTTTTTTCCCTCCAAAACCTCACTCACCGACGATTATGTCCAAGAGGCACCATGCAAGAATAGCAGCATTGCAGTCCAAGTATGAACATCAAATTTCCGAGAGGCGGCAAACACGATTTGCAACCCACACTACGATTGCGGGTGAGTTATTGCTCTAGTATACATAAGAACCTATCTTGACTACTCAGAAGGCTCCGAAATCAGACAGCTCAAATCTGTCCTTCCTCTTCCGCCTCAGGTCGGCTCCAGTCAGTGTTATGAAACGGGACCAAGTCCTAGCAACTGCGACAACGATGCTGCATCTGCAGAAATGCCGTGGATGGCTAAGAAAACACAAGTAAGTGATTTGTGTCCTGTTGAATTTTTTATGTTCATACTATATCTTGGCCGGACAGGCATCTGAACATCTAGAGTCTTTTCGCGATCATGAACAAGAGCTTTTGGGTTGGCTCTTTGATCGTCACGCTGATTCCGCAGTGGGTACTCTATGTGGGTGTCCCAATCCTGCTGCGACTAAGACGACACGGTGCTATGACTGTGGATATGGCCCAACATGCTCAGAATGCTTTATCAAAGCACACCAATCCTCCCCGACTCATTGGGCTGAGGTCTGGGATGCCGATAAGGGCTTCTTCATTAGGCACGACATCTCAGCTTTACGGTCTGGATATTGTATAAGCCTTGGTCATTCTGGCTTGCCTTGTCCATCCTCTTTGGCGGAAGATCCTGGAGTGTTTTTTCATATTGTTGACACAAATGGTGTTCATTGCACACGCATCCGCTTTTGCTGTTGTTCTGGGGATGGTTCGAATCGTGCGGAACAATTAATGAAAGCTCGTCTGTTCCCTGCTACAATGCGCCGACCAACTATGGCATTTACGTGGCATGTTTGTCATTTGTTTCACATTTTGCATCTGGAATCCAAGATTTCAACCCACGATTTTATTGGTTCGCTACGACGGCTTACGGATAATACCTTTGCTCAGGATGTCCCAGTGAGTTTCTTACTATGTATTGTATGCCGACATGCTCATGATTGTAGGATCCATCTCCTCAGTTCCGGCTTGTCATGCGAATCTGGCGCAAGCTCGTAGCTACAAAGCGGCTTGGACAAGGGCATGGAATTGACTCCATTCTCACCAATCGAGTGCCCGGAAACCTAATCGTTCATTGCCCATGCTGCTTGGAACCTGGTGTAAATACAGAGGATGGATGGGAGAAAACTCCTGATTTTCTGAGGTCTGCTCTGAATCTAAATAAATGACTGGCATCACGGCTGACTCGCGACCACACAACCAGACATCTCAACCAGATACAGTTAACCGTCGATGGAAATTTTCATTTGAACAAGTACATCAAGAATACAGATCCAGACGACGTCTCACTCTTCGGCGGGAAATCCTTCTTTCCGCAAGATGATCTTTTCCGGACTTATATCAAGAACATTCCCACTAATGCACCAGAGGTCAGTAGCGAATTGACAAAACCTTGTGCGCCAGTTCATTTCCTTTCTTGGTGTGCTAGAAAACGACATGCGAGAATCTGAATGTCCTAAATAACCAGGACAGGAAGAAATTCAAGAACATGGATATAACTGGTGTTGTGCAGGTACAATGCAGTCATATCTTTGTTAAATCGATTGTTGATCTTCAATTGGGTGAACGGTAAATACGTTGTTTTGAACTTGGTTGTTGACTCGGATATCTGATCAAAAACTCTTTAGGTTTTTAAATGCTGACTATGCACTGGCGCAGGCTCTCTATCAAACCTGCAATAACCCTAGCGCCGGTGCACTACAATCTTTTGCTAAAGCGGGTCATCTCGTTTCGTATGACATTTCTTGTGCATACTGCGTTCATGTTGTGGAACGCTTTCAGAAGATGTTCCCTGACTTGGTTGATGTAGTGTCGAATATCCGTTGGCTCATTCCGCTGGTCCATGTTCAGAATCATAAAGAAAGTTGTACCTATCTCTTTTCATCCGCGTATACGCCGAACGCTGGTCACTTCCATGGAGAAACAGCTGAGCACATCTGGCCGGAATCTAATCAACTAGGTCCTCAAACTCGTCAAATGAACAATGGCCATCGTCAGGATACAATCATTGATCATCACAACGACTGGAATTGGAAGAAGATGAGTAACTTGGGTATGTTCGTTTTCATTTAGCCGCTACGCCTTCAAGGTCAAATGATATATCTATTAGCGACCACTCTCCAGACCGATATCATTCGGGCGAAATCCCTGTTTCTTGCCAAGCGGGATGCCTTCAAGAATCTGACAAATCTGTATTTGAATCGTGTGCGAGACTGGAACAACGCGGATCGACTATCTCGGACTCTCACACGACGCAAAGAGGTGGAGTGTGTCTACCGTCAGAGTCAAGCAAAAGGTCGGACATACTTCGAGTTCGCCCTCAATTGCTCATTGTTTCTTCAGTTCCCTCGCAGACAAAAGTCCATCAGATGCTCCTCGATGCGATGGGAACAGCAGGTAATCAGAAACATAGCACTAAAGCCGGGATGACCTTGCCAACCTTCTTGAACGAAGGGATATTGATTCGCACCGTTCAGTAAGTATTATAAATATTGCAACGGTTAAAAGGACTGATTTCCAGGTAACAATTCAGATGGTCAATCAAAGCAAGTGCTGAGAGGGCGAAGGAGGGTGGTTCAGAAGCAGACAAAAACGATCTTGACAAAAAGCGACAGAAGCTCCGAGAACGCATTGATAAATGGCGTGCAGCACAAAAATCGCTTGTGCCGCAAGTTGCCGATCATGTGGAACAACAACGCTTGGATCGATCTGAGCTTGTTGACTTCCCTGAGCATGAGCAATTGTTCCTTCCCTCTGACTTCAGCCAATCTGAACGCATTCATCTAGGGCTTGTTCAATTAGCAGAAAACCAGCAACAGCTTCTTGAGGGCACCGCATACGACGTTCTGCACCGTATTCGCACGCTTATCAAAGCGTTGAATATCACAAAGCATGACAAGGCGAAGAATTCACGCGGACAAGTTGCGAACACACGCGCCAGATCCAAAATCAAAGATATCGAGTTTCAGCGCGATGTCTCCATCATGGAATACAACGCAATTAGGGGTGTTCTATTATCTCTTGGTCTCTCCCCCAATGATACCCAATTCCGCCCCCTAACACTAAAGGACACCCAAATGAAGCGGACAAACATCCGTCGACAAGTTGGTGATAGTCACCGTGTTGATGGCTTTCTGTGGACCAACACTGGCATTGGTATGGGGTCCCGTCCATCTTCTAACGTTGAAAACGCCACCGAGATCATCAATGCAAACACATCCCGTGCCAGCATCGGAACACAAGGGTCAAGGGCCAAGAAGCGTGTGTATATCCGGTCGAAATCATTTCCCTTGTCTGGCTAACGGCATTATATAGGTGCTAGTGGCAAGAAGATGCATGCTACGGATAAGAGAAAGGGAGCGAGACGACACGATAGCTTGATCCAAACTGCCAAGAATGCAGGAGTGGCTGCGAAAAAGAAGACTCAGGATATTCATAGTGGTACGTCTTTCATGGAGGCAGACAAGTTTACTCCGTATCTTTCATCTAGATGCGTGGCTATGGAATTTTGCTCCAGCATCACTCAGCCAAAAGGAACTTACCGATTGGATCGAAGAGGGTAAGTTACCAGTCAGCCCGACCTTGAATACCACTAATCTACAGGTCCAGGTGATCGTGTGCAGTGGTTCCGTGCTGAGGCTGAGATGCAACGGTGGCAAGAAGAGTGGGAAGTCAAGCAAGCCGAATTCTTGCGCTGTATTCGTTGGTTTGAGTCGATGGCGGATGTTTGGGTACAGCTTTCTTGTTCAGCTACATCACCTGGGCGTGCTGCATATGCACGGCGAACCTCTTCTATGTTTCGAGAGATGGCACGAACGGCACGAGCTCGGTTTATCGATGCTGGCTATGGCGACCGGCTTAGTCCGAGTCCGAGTCAGCCTGGTGATGGGCGTATTCTGGCTGATTGGATTCAGAAGGATCGTGCAGACATAGATAATCAGATTTTGAAGGATCTGCAGGTCGACACACACCCACTCGTAAGCCATTGTATTGTCCTTCGAGTTCTGACTGCTTATGTACTAAATGTGAGGAGGGGGATACCTCAAGTTCGGACGCTGAATCGGATTCTGACGTTATGTCAGTCGATGACTCTGCCAGTGATAATCCAAGTAAGTTGTCAGTTCAGTGTTGTCCATCGCTTTTTGTTGACACCGTCGATTAGGGTACAGACTCGGACTTGGAGTCGATGTTTAAATTCTAAACTGCGGATTAAATGAACTGTCACCCGTGAGTCTCATTATCTATTTCCTTCGTCACGGTTATTCAATCAGGAATCGCTTTAAACTGCTGTTTAGTCTTCCTGCCGGTTGTTTAGATTAAACTTAGGTGTTTAATCACCATTCCTATTCAGGATTCAACTAGGACTTTGTTTGAACATCTGTTTAATAGCCACGTTTAATTGAAATTTGTCTAGTCTACTAGTACTAGGTTGTCTTTCCTGAAGTGTAGTTTAAACACTCATGTTTAAACATAGTCTTCACTCGGGTGTATTTTAATCTATTCTTTGCAACTGATAATTTAAACACTAAGGTTTAATCATGATCTTAATTAAACAGTGACGACCTTGTTGATGGCCACTTGTTTAAAGAAAGTCTATAGGGTTACGGAATTTCCATAAGTGCCAGCGCGTCAAATAGTGTCAAATACCTGCTCGATGGGCAACCTGTCAAAGGACGATATCGCAACCGAATTTGCCTTCAGAAAAGATAGAATCCAAATACCAAAAACAACTCGCTGCCACACCACACGAATCACCCAGGAGATTCACCATCACCCTTCTCCAGGTTTACCGAATGGCCACAAGTTAGCCAACCACTTCCTCTGCCTCCTGTCATTGATATTACCCGAACTTGTGGGCGGCGTCACGATGGGTTTATCTGATGCTTCCTTGACTTCGGGCACGGGCGGGTCAGGCATGACCGGTATTATGACAAGGACACCACGCCGTACCATCTGCGTCAAAGCCGGGCAGGAGGCAAGCGAAGAAGTTACAATTTCCGGAGAGATGGCTGTGAATCCCGGAAGTTTGGTGGCCTTGACGCGGAGGTCGATGCAAGGGGACGAAG
>Ga0307510_10010229_pt1 | contig 11152 bp, 13 predicted proteins | sample 12_EM_MG_FD_207224 | JGI IMG/M metagenome (GOLD analysis project Ga0307510, IMG submission 207224) | Populus trichocarpa ectomycorrhiza microbial communities from riparian zone in the Pacific Northwest, United States - 12_EM | ecosystem: Host-associated > Plants > Roots > Unclassified | place... | reverse complement strand
CGCTTAGTGGGATGCCGGAAATGTATGATTTGAACTGTAGTCGGACGGCGTATCATCGTGACTCGTGAGCATAACACATCAGCCGTCAGGTATGACTCGAGAACGTGATAAATTAATATGGTAGGCCACATCATGATCTCCTAAACAAAGTGTGGTATCCTAGCGTCTTCGTGCTGTGATTTGAACGTGATTAATGTGATCACTTTTTCGAGGCTATACTTGTGCCATCTTGACTGAGAACGAGCCGTTTGTGGCAGTAGTAACCGGCGCTACTAGTACTCCGCGGCTCTTGGATTCAATCAATTTAGGATCATCCACCGAGCACCGAGCTTCGGGTCTCAAGCCTCAAATTCTATCACAAGGACTCAGGCTGACAAGCTTTTGCCTCGGGAAGACACATGTGAAATTGGCCGCAGCCACGGCACTCAAGCGACTGGCACAATGAGACATTCCCTTCAATTGGGTGTGAACGCACAGAGTATTAGTACGTGTACTTGCTTTCGCCAGCCAGACACATTGTCGACCTAGTGTGGTGGTGCAGAGCAAAATATCTGGTGCTTGACGGACTCTTGAATGAGTATCACATGTCAACGTGTATTTTCAGTTTAACTCCGCCAGGCGCTCGAAAAGTGATACTTTTTTTGACTCCGTCGGTTGACTGGCATACATGCATCATGATCTCAAAATGGTGGTATGCTACATTGGACAAAGTTCGGCTGCTTTCCGGAACAAGCGTAGCTGGGCGGCCGTGAATGCCCTTTCGCGCGGTACTACTTCCGTCATTCCTCCCCGATCCGACTAGGATCGTTCAACATTTGCATCCACCTATCCATGCAAAGCCTTCCAGAGTCAACGTGATTTTGCTGCTGGGCCAAAAATTATATGGTGCCTTAAAAGTGTCCTGAGGAACGGTGACCAAAAGTTGGTGAGATGTGCCGCGATGGCTGCGCCTGGCCTTTTGCTTAAAAGGGTCCTGAACGAGGTACATAACGAGATACACAATAACGTCTTGCCGCTTCGAATCCAGCCCCCTTCAAAGCCCCCTTTCCCTCTCAACATGCCCTCACTTCTCGGACTCGGAGGAGCCGTAGGTAGTCAGCAGCTAGTTGGGATCCGATCGACTGACTGTGTAACTGCAGAACGCGGGTGCCAACCCTAGCGACAATGACCACCATCTCGCTCGGCGTGTTAGTAACTTCCGCGCTGAGTTCAAGACATTCTTCGAGCATCTCAAATACATCATCTTGATACCGCTGAGCTGGCTTTTGACTCTGGTGCACTTCGCGCTAATCATCGTGTGGCGTATTCTCGTAAGTACACGGATTTTATTTCAAAGATGGCTGGCTGCTTAAGGGCCAATCCGTAGACTCTCCCACTCCGAATCGCCGTCAATTTCTATGAACTCCAAATCAGAAGGAAATTCCCTTGGCTCCCTTCCATCTGGAAAACCCTGCAGGCGCTCTTCCCGAGCGGCATCAAGATACCAACTCTGACCAGTCTTACTGCTGGTCCGTACAAGGGCGCGGGCCCGTCAGGAGCCGATCTTCCTACCCTTGACGCATCTGCGGAGATAGATGCCATCATAAGTGGCGGCGCGAACGGCAATGGTAATGCATCTTCACCGATTGAGAGTAGTCGATCGAAGCTTGAAATCGCTTTGAAGAAAATTCCAGCAACGTCGCCCGCTGACTTAGAAGCAAGGCTGGCAGATGTAAAGGTATGCGAGCGATGTACAACTTTGACGCGAGAGCTGATTAGTCTCGAAAGGCCGCGCAGGCGGAGACAGAGAAAGTTCTAGAGTCGTTGGCCGCTTCCTGAAATCTTTCAACCGAGCTACTGTAAGACAAGTTTCGCTTCTCCGCTGACTTTCAAGTTTCTTCAGTACTCGATAGACTTTGAATTGTATATCTTTTCATCTTTCGCGGTATTTCACGTGATTTCTCAACTTCCACACCGAGCGAGCTGTCATGTCGTTTGAATGACATTGAAATGGATGCCGACGTGTTGTAACTGCTTTCGGGCCCTAACCAAATATCGATTGAATGTACGACTCCAAAACCTTCCCTGATTCGTGCTGGTGGCCCACCAACATGCGGCAAGTGATTTGCAAAAGTCTCGGGAAAGAGACTGGAAGAGATTGTTCGCCTGGCTCTTCGTGTGTTGTATAGACCAACCTTCAACGGCAACAGTCGTATCTGTACTTGAGACCTGAGCACCTGGGTCGCCATCAAACGGGTAAGGGTCCCGGAGGACGCTCCAGGTTGATGGAATGTGTTATTACCATATCAATTCTGGGGATTGATGGATAGAAAGACGGCCATGTGAAGGAAATAAACAGATAACCGTCATCGGGGAAAGGCAGAACGAGCAATCGGTGCATTTGTAGCCTCTGTAGGTAGTCCCAGTCCCATCGCTGCTGGACCGTGGTATGATACACGTGAATTGCATGATTCCATGAGACTCCATGTGCAGAAAAACGTCCGAAAATAGATCACGTAACGGAAGCGCGTCAATATTGTTGGCGTGGGGTTTTTATCTGGTGTCAATGCCCAACGTGCATACGTAATCCAATGATCCAATGCACTCGCTGCGGAATATTATTTGGCTTAAATCATTTCACGACCATGACCAAAGGTTTCTAGGGCTTAACAAACGGGGAGCCCGTCCTTGCTCGGGCCAACATGGGTATCTAAAGTATGATGTAAACCAGTCAGTCTCCAAGAAAGACAAGACGCCGCATATACAGATTACCACCATCCAAAAACGCACGAAGGATTGCAAAAATCTGCCTGTTCGTTGCCGTTCATGCTTCAAGGAATGCCAACTACTTTCCCGGAGGATGGCGTTTTCGGCTTTGCTACGGTGCTATGGAAGGACGGAGTGACCGTAAATGACATGATAGCTCACTGTTACCCACAACGATTAGAAAGATGGGGGCGGTCGCTCAAACAAAGGGATGCAGACCTCAATCGGAGAAGTGAACCCATAAGGCCAGTTGTGAGGCGCTACGACTCTGATCAACTTGAAGGTCGCGATATCAACATAATCCGGCGAGTATAGCCTCTCCACGCATTCTGGTATATTGGAATCATACAGGTGCGTGGTCCGAAAAGGCAGTTCGCCGGGCTCCCTGAGGCCTGATGTTCGGAAACGAGGTTGTAAGTTGTTTAGGCCGTTTAGGTTTAGGTCCCAGCCTCCCCGCGCGACGCGCGGTGACGCGGTGACGGATCACATGACCGTATGGTCAAGCGCGAACACGTTGGTGCTGGTGCTGATCCGCCCGCCTCTTTTATAATACTATCTCCCACGATATCCCTATCCGAAAACTCATGGGCGTGGGCGTAGGTGTGGCGTTCAACGCATCAATGTATGCTCACCGGATCTTTTCAGAAGCCGAAACTCAATATATTTCAACTCGGTTTCTGGCGTGCGGCCCACGAGCTTACTCACGAAGCAGTTTTGAACCAGCATCGGACTGGTGCTAAAACGACGGCAAACTTCTATCAAGGCTCTATTGTGACTCTCGGTTTATGCTATGTGACAATCGTTGGAGATGCACGGCGTTCTTCTGCCTCTAATTCTCGTTGCATCGCGGGATATCTCTTAACCTATTCCAGCTTGTTCGCATCATGTCATGATGTGTGATTATGGCCGTCTTCATTCTCCGAAACGCTATCCTGTCAATGTCCTATTACTGTATCCGCTCTGCATTTCCGGGTTCTCAAGCCGGGGTCTACTACGTTGTTGCCACGTTCATATGGCATACTTGCTTGCTGGGACTTGCAGATTGAATCGTATCATTCTTTTTCCAATGTCGTGATATGACTAATGCGACTTTCCATTCGATGTCCTTCCTTAGGTCTAGCATGTTCATCCACTGATGCAGTTTCTGTACTCGCTCAAGTAGATACAAGGATCGCTGAGCACACAAGGTAATCCAGGTACGAGCTGTTGGAATTGCGGGTTGGGGTGCAGCCACAGGCCGCGCTACCTGGATACCCGGCCTGCATCCCCAAGAGTGCAGTTCCGGGAGCCCACACCATCCGAATATGGACACCAATACATTCATTGCGTTTGTTTCAAATTGCTCTACCCTTAATTGATGCCCGGGCCACTCTCCTTTTGCAGTTATAAGTACGACAAGGGTCATTTCCCATCCCTCAGTCTCTCTCCAGAAGACTGAGGTTAATACTACTCGTATTTATAATTCTTTCAATCCCTTACTGACATGAACCTACCTAGTGCGCATTCCAACAGGTAGCCACACCAATATACAGTCTTCCTCCCGAAGACTGAGTCCGCATTCCAACACAAGCACCCTCTCACTCATGTCTGCCTTCAAGCTTAACTCGCTCCCAGGAGTCAATGGTGTACGTCTCTTGCCTTTGGTTGAACCCGCTCTTCTGATGCCCGTTTTCTCAAGATTTCCGAAAAACTTTCCACAACACTACCTGGAGTTGGAATACCTAATGTCCTCGGCCGAGATTCTGCAACGAGCCAACTTGAAAAGTCCACTGGCTTGCTGTCGGGCTTCGGTCAGGCTGCGCCAAAAAGCAGTTCGACCATCTTGGATAAACTTCTCAAGCTATTTTTTCGCATCATCTCTTTCTTGTTCTCGATACTGCGAAAATTGATCCCGTCTTCGATCCAGAACTTTCTCGTATGGACCAACCATCACTACTCACACTTTATGAGCTCTAACTTGTATCAGGTTTTCATCATACCACCCCTGCTCATGTTTTACGAATCCGCGCTTCGAGTCTACTTCCCACGGCTGCCATCTCTGGTCAAAATAGCATTCAACCTCTATCAACGAGGAATTCTGTCAATGGGGACTGTTGTCTGGCTCGCGTCAAGCTTGCCAGGAGATCTTCTCGGCGGACTTGGTGCCATAGGCGGGGCTGCCATGCAAACGACAGCCGCCCTGGCAGGCGGGGCGGCTGCCGTAGGTAATGCTCTCGTGGGAACTACGACCGGCATTGTAGGCGACGCTGCGAAAACCGTGACAACGGATATTGCTCATGTCCTATCCGGGGTCCCAAATGTTGCTGGTCAGGCGACTTCGCTGGCCACCGCTGGATTGAATGAGGCCACTGCTCTCGCGGCGGGCGCTACTCACGCTGTCGCGGGGGGTCTCTCCATCGTCAAGGATGGCCAGACCGCTGTCGCAGAGAATATTGCGCACCTCGTTTCGGGAGAACACGTGATTGCACCCGGGAATCTGGTCCCTGATATCGCAAAGGGTGCCATTGGGGCTACGCAGGCTGCAGCTACCGAAAGTGTTGCAAAAGTTGCCAACGTTCTAGAAAGCATGAACCCGTTGCACCTCAACATTGGACCGAAGGAGTCCCAGGCCGCTCAAGTGCGTCTTCTGTCGGTTGCGAGTACTGTGACACCACTGATGCGCCTTATATTTTGGGCGACGACAGCCGAATTCTTCAGGAAGTTTGTTCCAGCCGAAGTTACCAGGATTTAACTAGGTCGGTTCCTGGACTGTCACCGATCAAACATGAGTATGCGTAAGGGTTACAGTGGCGGTGGAATATTGTACTTCGGGTTGTCTAGACAGTTATCTTTGCATTCTAGAATCTGGCATATGATTCGTAGCATGTTCTAGAATCACCTTCCTTGTGACACTCACTAATTGACAATCGCCGTGATAGCTGAGCGGGTGATCTTATCAACGTCAACAGGCATGCTCTGCGCAAACTGGCCATAGTTACTGGGCCATAGCCGTAACTCGCACAGCAGAGAACTGTTTGGTGTGCAGGGCTCGAGATTCCGTACAGTTCCGTACAATTCCGTAGCACGGAATGTTACCAACATTAGATGATGGATTGGATTGATTGGATTGGAATCATTCCTGTGTCACGTGAAATTACGTTACCATTGGTACCTTTGATTTTAACCTTAACCAGGAATCTGTCATCCCTTCCACGACCACGACTTCATTTTATTTTATGGGCGCGTCAAGTGGTGCTCCGCCTCCGCCACTCTCTCACACTGGCCTGTATTCGGCACTGAGCATACTCGTGGACATTGAACGGTACAACTCCTATGGCAGAGTTCCATACCATGTGACAGACGTCAAGGCCTGGTGCGATTATAGAGGTCTGGGGATCCGACAGACCTTAGCCAACCGAATCTTTCCCCGTTTTTCGGTTTCCTAGACAGATGCATTCTCCGCATATCCCATTGATTGAAATATGTAGAATTCGAAGGAGAACTCGATAGACAACTACGGTCCATCGCATGTGACACAAAAGCGCCGACTTTTTCAGAACTTTCCTCGGTATCAACTCTATGCTTTATTAAGCCCCGCCGATTGATGGATACTATAAAAGTCGCACCGAACTGAAGCGTCCCCATTGTCGCACCGTCATTTCACGCGTTGACCTCGTCATTTTTTCTTCTGACACTGTCCAACCGCGATGGGCATTTTGAACGCCTTGAATCCTTTTTCTTCTACGGGATTCATAGCCAAGTGAGTGTTAGTCCTATTGTCGCAACCCTTTACACTATAACTCTTTCCTTTCAGCCTCAATGGCACATTCCCTGAGAGATTGATTCCTGATGGCGTCATTCCCTCCGCCGCAGATCGCATCCCAGTTACCCAGAGCGCTAAGCTCATGGAACTCGGGCCTGTGCTTCTTCTCTTCTACATCCTCGCTGTTCTTGTGCAGCTCCCAAATACGCGTGTGCTACGTCTGAGCATATTACCTGCGATGGGAATTCTCTCTTGGAGATACTGCACGAGGTACAATTTCGATGGATCAGATGAACCCGGATACAACTTGGGCAGCATGACGACATGCGTAAGTCAATCGTCTTAGTTAGCGATACTCTTGCCAGACCCGATCTGATGCATGCTGCGTCACAGTGGTTTTTGTCTTTCCTGATGCTCCGTGCGACAGACTTTGCCACTTCGTCAAAGCTATTCGTACGAGAGCGATTCTCTTGGCTTCCACCGAATGCGCCCAAGGATTTCACGAACCAACTCAAAGGCGCCATGTTGGATGCCATTGACCTAATGTTCAACGCCCGGGGTGTAGGGTGGAACTGGGGCAAAGGCGTTTACATCCCTCCTTTCAAACTCACCTCCCGGAGGGGCCCGCTCGAGTTCCTCGTAGGATATTTGACTACGCAGGTGTTCTTCGATTTTGTCCTGTTCGCACAGCAGTCGTGGGACCTCTCGCCATCCAAATATCCAACTCATCGCTACGGCGGAACGATATTTAATCCCGACTTGCCGCCCCTCCTGCGCTACGGAAAAGTGGCGGCCATGTCGTTCATCTGTCCGCTCGGGCTCTGCACCTCTTTCCAGGCGACTTACTACCAATTCGGATTCATCGCGATGACCTTCTTCGGTCAAGACGCTGAACAATGGCCGCCCATCTTCAATGAACCATGGAAGGCGGCCAGCCTTGCTGAATTTTGGGGGAAGGGGTGGCACCAGGTGTTCAAGCGACCCTTCGTGGTCTGCGGAGGGATACCAGGGGCGCTACTCTTCGGACGAGCGGGTGGTGTGATCGGCGCATTTTTCGTTTCGGGGATCATGCACGACTTCGCCGTATGGGGCGCGGGACTTGGAACCGAGTTGGCTTCCGTGACGTTCTTCTTCCTTATGATGGGCGTAGGCCTCGTGCTTGAAGTGATTTGGCGGCAGAAGACGGGAGTGAAGGTGCAGGGCGTCTGGGGACGATTGTGGACCGCGGCATGGTTGTTCGTTTGGGCAAGCTGGATTGTGGACGCGTGGGCAAGGAGGGGGCTCATCATCAGTAAGCTGGGTGCTGACGCGGCACGCCCATCCTTTTACTGGGTGAAGGTCGCACAGAGGTGGGTGGAGCTACACGGTCAACCCCCGGTGTAAGGCCCATGGCTTGGATAATTATGACTACTCAGAAAATTTGCTTCTTGCGCGTTCCGTGTTCATGCGGTCATGCTGCAAACTACTGTAATTATTCAAATGATTGTATGTCTCATCGACATGTCTTATACGAATCGGCAATTTGTGAATCAAAAGTACGATCACGTGTATGCGATATAGTCACGTGGTCCCCATCTGAGGCTGAAAATAACGTTTCAACGTTTCACGCGGTTCACCAGTTCCACCCGAGGTTCACGCGGCCTCGCGTCAATTTCTCATCTCTTACCGGCGCCGCTGCTCATTTTGAGGACGGGCAAACCGTAGAAAGGGTGATAAACGGAGACCAACGGCCGATTTTGAGGCGGCCATTCTGACCTTCGATGGAGAAAATGGCCCTCACCCTGTTGGGTGTCGACGGACATTACATTTCTGACTTCTGAAGGCATTCGTTTCGTCATTTTTGTCGGCTGACCCCAAATTGTCGACCTCTCCAATTCGCCTGCAAGACGAAAAAATCATCATTTTTTATGTACAGTACCCCGATTGGCAGAGAATACGGTGTCATGACAAGTGGCAATAGTTCTCTCGTGCTCGACATGCCTCGAAAGGCCCTTATCATCACTCACAATATGCAGAATTCCTTCCGCCTCGAACATAGTGCGGCTCTGATGGCGCCACACTGTAGTATTTAATCGGGGCGCGCCAGCCCTCCCACGTCTACCTTTTCCCCGGGAAATGCCTTTCTTGCTCCCTGAGCACCCGGATCCCACTCTTCGTCAGCCATTAACGCTAACTGCTGTCGCTCCCCTATTTCTGAGCTACCATGCACTGGCAGTGCTGGCCATCCTCCCAAACACGTTCATCCTCAAGCTTTCGATATTGCCTTTCATCGTATGGCAGGCATGGAGCTGCGCTGTGGGACTGAACTTATCAACGGCGCTGGCGGGGTGGCTCGGGCTACAGAGCGCTGACCGGCTCAATCTCTGGAACATTGCGTTTGTAGTAGGTGGCACTTGGAAAAATTTCGGCCGGTTATGAACATTGTATTATAGATATCGATGGTAATCGTGGCGATGAGGTCGGTTGAATGGACCTTCACCAAGAGACCACTGAGGAGGTACGAGTTACCAGAGGGACGAGATTCTCCGGTCGAACGGCCTTTGTCCGTTTTAAATTTTCTTATCGACGTTTTCGATCTCTTGTGCAATCTGCAAGGGATCGGGTGGTCATGGTCCCCCAACCCATTCCTCCGCGAGAGCACCCCACCACCATCGATCGCTTCGATCTGGGCCAAAACGTTGTTGAAAATCATGTTGGTGGATGTCTCACAATATATCATGCAGTCGATCTGTCCGTCCATCGACAAGCCCGGAGGGGGGAGCCTGTTTGACCCAACCCTCCCCTTGCTATCTCGCACGAGCTTGGGGGCACTCGCCGCCATTTTCGGTGGCGTGTGGGTGTATGCGGTTATGGACTCGTTGTACCACGTCGGGATGTTAAACGGACGGCACCTCCTCCTCCAGCCAGCCTCACACTGGCCCCCTTTTTTCCGCAGACCATGGATGGCAACCTCCATCCGAGACTTCTGGAGCAATCGCTGGCACCAGTCCCTCCGACACATTTTCGTCGTGTTCGGGGCCCGTCCTGGCGGCAAGCTGCTGGGACGGGCTGGCGCGGTTATGGGCGCGTTTGCCGTGTCGGCTTTCATCCATTATTTGGGCCTTTGGGGTTCCGGACACGGGACGGAGTTCCGCATCGACGGGGGTTTCTTCCTCCTCATGGGCGTCGGCGCAATTATGGAGGGCGCGTTTCAACGGGCGACCGGGTTGCGCGTGGGAGGATGGCTCGGTTGGCTGTGGACGATGTCGTGGACGCTTGTGTGGGGTACGCTCTTGATCGACGGGTGGGCCCGACGTGGGATTTTTGCAGCCGTCTTCTTTCCAGACCGGCTGCGACCCGGGAAAATGCTCGTCGATGGCGCCATCTCGTTGTTCAGCACGTGAAAGGGGCGATGTATATACATGACCACACATGGCAACGGAGGCAGCACAAAGTACATACCCGCGTTGGCTGTTGATAAACCGTCAGCTGGCGGACATGTATTTCAGATACGTGACTGGATTTCACTGCTCAATGTTCAGCTTCAAAGAAAGTGCACCAGGTCATACTGTAGTGTCGTACGCCCTTCCACGATATGGAGATTGGCGCAACGCCCTGTCTCGGCGAAATTTTCGCTTCTGGGATCATGTACGATTTCGCGGGACTTGGGATCTAGCCATCTTCCGTGACGTTCTTCTTCCTATGATGGGTGAAGGCTGCGTGCTTGAAGGAATCTGGCGGGAGAAGACGGGAGTAAATGTGCAGGTTTCTGGGGATGGTTTTGGACAATGACAAGGTTGTTCGCCTAGGCAAGCTGGATTGTCAACACGTGGACGGGGAAGGCTCATTATCACTGAGATGGGTGCAGGCGCAGCATGTCAGGCCCTCTACTGGGTAAAGGTCGCACAGAGGTGGGTGGAGTAACACTGTAACGCAATCCTCCTCGGAATGAGGTCAGAAAACTTGCAATATTAATCTGATGAAACGGGAATCACTCGGCGACTCGCGAAAAATCTCATCACGTGGTCCCCAACTTCCCAGAGCCGCGGTCAGTTTCTCCTCTCTTACTGGCGCAGCTGCCCATCATGAGGCCATGCAAAGGCAATTTTCACCCACCGAAGGTGTGGTAATTAATGGCCAATGGCCGATTTTGAAGTGGCCATGCTGGCATTCGATGGGCGAATGGCAATTAGTACCGTTGGACATATACGAGTGTGGAGGCATTGCGCTTTTCAAGTTGTCTTGAGTGGGCATTCATTTCATCAGTTTTATCAGCTAACCTTAAACTAACACCCATGCCCAATGGGACAGCATTTCCTTTCTACCTGAAGGGTGGAAAAATCATCATTTTTATAAGCTCTCGAATCGTTGGCAAGGAATGCGGTGTCATGACGACTCGGAGCTGTTCCTCTCCGATGTGGTATGCCTAAGGCCCATATGGTAGACAACAGAGCTATGGGATCAACCCTTTTGGCTGATACTAGAAGAACGAATCGAACCAAGCCACATATGCCTGGGGCCATAATCGGCCATCTCGGACTATAGGAATCTGCGTCTGTGACTCTTTTGCCTCTACAGTGCTGGACAACCAAACTCAACAAAAAAATATGAATGATTTGTTTTTGTTCAAAATGCACAGAAAACACATTTTTATTTTTTCACAAAATATAAAGTTGGCCACCCCTA